>Ga0209403_10007699_pt1 | contig 10554 bp, 9 predicted proteins | sample ArcticOcean_MG_C_8_FD_187440 | JGI IMG/M metagenome (GOLD analysis project Ga0209403, IMG submission 187440) | Marine microbial communities from western Arctic Ocean - ArcticOcean_MG_CB11_86 (SPAdes) (version 2) | ecosystem: Environmental > Aquatic > Marine > Oceanic | place: Arctic Ocean...
CCTGGTCCACAAATAAGATCTACCGACGGTACAGTTTCAGTTCCGTAAGCCATTGCCGCAATTGCCTGAGCACCACCGAGTTTAAAAACACGTGATGCACCAGCAATTTTCGCTGCAGCCAAAACTGCAGGGTGAGGCATTGAATCGCCAGGAGCTGGAGTAACGACGATTATCTCTTCGACCCCTGCAACCTTGGCGGGAACAACCGTCATAATTACGGTCGAAGCCAGTGGAGCAGTACCAGCAGGTACATAAGCGGCGACAGAACCGAGAGGTGTCACTCGCTCGCCGAATTTACCTGCACCGTCAGTCCAGCTTTTAGGAAGACCCTTGCTCTGGAACTTTCGTACCCGGTCGGCAGCAAGTTCGAGTGCGTTGATCGAAGTAGGATCAAGATTCTGAAATGCCGCGTCTATTTCAGACTGAGGGACTTCAAACTTCTCAGGGGAAGAGCCGTCCAAAGCAGTGTTTATGCGAGCAAGTCCGGCATCGCCTTCATTGCGAACGATATCGATAACCCGAGATGCAAATTCGATGGGAGAAACTTTATTGGTAAACAAACCGCGACCATCTGACAAAACTGCCTCGGTTGGCAAATTTCGTTCACGCTTGAAGTAGTCGATTCCGGCGGCTGCACCGATGACTCGTTTCACAGCTACTCGCCCGATTCTTTAAACGGTTTCAGATTTTCGACGAGACGGTCGTATGACTCGCATCGTTCCCGGTAAACATACTGAACGTCGTTTGCAGCAATACCAATGCCACCAAGATCACGGAAGTAGCTCACAACGTCAGGTAGGTCGGATTTACGCACCAAAACCTGAACAGTGAACCAGTTGTTCTGCTTCCCGGTGTGCACAGCTGAAATAGTTGGACCGTCTAGTCCACCAAGATCAGGACGACGCATTACCTGTCGTGCAACTTCGTCTTCAGATTCGCCTTGAATATCACCAGTTACCCGCTGGTATTTTTGAGCACGCTGGCTTGCCTCGATTTTTTCGAGTATCTGTCGAGCGTGTGCAAGTTTCTCAGAGTCGTTTGCCAAAGCACGACCATTGCCAACGATCACAGATTGCGATTCGATCACAATACCGTCGACCAAAATACGCAAACCGTTTTCACGTAGGGTCGTACCTGTTGCGGTGATATCGGCAATGATATCCGCATACCCCATGACCGGAGCTGCTTCGAGTCCACCTGAGACGTGGATCATCGAAACGTAGTTGACGCCGTTCTCGTTCAAGAAACGTCTTACGAGTCGTTCATATTTGCACGCGATCCGGAGATCGCGACCCTTAGCTCGGAACTCCAAAGCGATATCAGCAAGATCAGTCATGCTGGTCACATCGAGCCACGCATCAGGAACCGCAATTACAAGCTTTGAAGAACCGAAACCGAGTCCATCGTGCAACAGAACTGTATCACCACGTTCGAGGCGTGATTCGTAGTATCGGTCGAGCCCTACAACCCCAATGTCGGCACTTCCGCCATCGATCTCGATTGTAATATCGGACTGTCGTTGGAAAAGGACGTCGACTCCCGGCAATGACGGAATATCTGCCGTATAACGTCGGGAATTGGCGCGCCTTACTGATAAGCCGCACTCGTCCAACAGCTTTGAAGTGCCGTCGAATAAAGCTCCGCTAGATGGCAGGGCAAAACGCAGATTACTCATTACGTCACGTGCCCTTCGCTAGGATCATTCGAACTTTGGAAATCGATAGCGGATCGCTGTCCGTTTGCTCGAAGATCTTTAGCTTTAGCGACTGCTTCAGAAATAGATCCTTCGGCTTCCGGTGAAATCATAGTGATTTCGTCGGCAGCATCGTCGGTCGACCCAATCTCAGCTATCACCGCGTCAAGGTTGTAAGCGAACCCGAGCGAAGGCACGTCGCGATCGTAGCCGAGAGCCCGAGTAAGCCCGTCGTATCGGCCTCCGCCTCCAAGCGTTTCTGACTGAGCATCGTCGAGATAAATGTCAAATAGCATTCCCGTGTAGTAGGCAATACCTCGAGCCATTCCGAAATCTATGTTCAAACGATCGCTGGAAACGCCCTCTATTTCAGCTGACTCCAAAACTTCGGTTAAATTTGAGATCAAGTCGGCAGAAACTCCAGCGGAAGAAAGAAGCGCTTTGCCTTGCTGTACTGCACTCGCAGCTGGACCACTGACCTGCGAAAGATTCACCAGCATATCCAGAGCTCTCTTGAAGTCGACAGGATTTTCGACTTGCGACATCTTGCGAGAGAGTCTTGCAACTATCTCAGCTGGTGTTCGGACTCCGGTGTTCTTACCGAACTGCACGCCCATCCCTTCAGCCAAAACTTGCTCGATCGTGGAAGCGATGCGTTCCCGATCGGCCGCTGCTTGATCATCGTCAACTACCGCTTCGGTAATAAATCCGAGCGCAGTCGCCTTATTGGACACTTCTTCGACTTCACCGTTCTTCAATTCGCCGATGTTGTTGATGAGAAATAACTTGGCTCGTTCCGAAAGATTGAACTCGGATAGAGCATCTACTACAACGCCAACGTGCCCGACAACTACCCGGCCGCCAGTAATACCTAGGGCTTCAAGCCCTTCAAGGGCCATCGCGATAACTTCACCATCGGCTGAAGGAGCGGGAGCACCGATCATTTCAGCTCCGAGTTGTGTGAACTGCCGAGTTTTGTCGCCGTCCTCATCTTCCGGGCTGGCATATCTGAAAACAGGGCCGTCGTACATGAGCCGAATCTGGCCGTCGCTCGCAGTAGTGTTAGCGACTTGCCGGAGAATTGCTGAAGTAAATTCAGGCCTTAAACTTACGTCTAGTCCGCCAGGCTCTGAGAACCCGTAGAGCCTCGATGACAGAGCTCCACCAGATTTTCGAATGTACAGTTCCGTTTGCTCAAGGATCGGAGTCTCGGAACGGTCGTAGCCGCGTAGACCGAAAACTCCGCGTAACGTCGTAATCGCAGCGTCGCGCTCGGCCAGTGCAGTCGGACCTATGTCTTGCATATTGGGGAGCCGGAGAATGGGCTCGAATTGAGAAGTCATCGTGCTGTTAATTATGAGCGATTTCTCTGCCAAATTTCGAGTCAGAGCTGCTAATTCTAATCTAGTTTGCCTAAACTGCCCCACTACTAAGACCGTAAACCGTGTAATTTGTTGATGTAGGCAAGTCGAGTACAGAACGATTATTCCGTTCGTGAGGTACCGAGTTATGGGCGCTCACACGCAACCCGGACTCGTCGGAGCCTCATGGTGGGCTGAGAAGTCAGCCAGTGAATTCTAGCCAGTAACTAGAATCCCCAAACTCGCGCAGCAGTCTTGCCCAGAACCCAGTCGATGTCGTCGCCCTTGGCAAATGCCGGATGACTACGAACACCTTCGAGACTATTCCCGTAGCCCTCACGACCCGCACTCGGTGGATAGTCGCTCCCCCACATCATGCGATCAGCCCCGAACGTTTCGTATGCCATTTCGAATAGAGGTGGAATATTGTCGAAGCGGAAGTCGGGCAACAGAACCGGAGGTCGAGGAGTAATTTCGCCTAGACCCGGAACCTTAATCGTTGTATTTGGGCGCTGGGCGCATTCCAACGCCGACTCGTAATCGGTGTACGGAGCATCAGTGATGCCGACACCTGCCAAGTGCTCGATCACGATCTGAGTGTCCGGGCAATCATCGATGATTTTCTTGAAGCTGTCGCTAGCAAACCGTTTGTCATCACCAATCGAACTGACCACCAAGCCCAAAGACCCTGCTTTGCGCCAGATATCCGTCACGTCAGGTAGCGCATTGAATGCACCATCTGGCGCAATTCGCACCCCAGCAGCGCCCTGCTCTGCCAAATGTTCGAGGGTTCCGAGAGGATCGAGATCTGCCGGGTCGATCATTACGACCACCTTGAACCGACCGTCGCGGATCGCAGCTTCGTCGAACAAGTAGTCGTTGTCGTAGGTGCCACCGTGCTGAATTAGCACCGCACCATCGACACCCGTCCGGTTCATTTCGAACTCAAGAGATTCGATAGGGAGGAACCAGTTTTTGCCTGCATGGCAATGGGTGTCGATGATCATGCATTAGCTCGTTTTGTGTTATGGATGTCGTAACTGTGGATGAATGAGAAACGCTTGGCTAAGTAGCTATTTCCATCCCTGATGTACCGACCCCTGAACCTTCGGAAAGCACCAGAGTGTCGATTTCTTTACGGATTTCATCCGACATCTCCCAATCGCCACCAAGGTTCTCGGTCGCTTCATATGGAGTTACGGAACCGGCGAGCGCAACGCTAATAGCGTCGTTCGCAAGTACCCATGCAATTGCTAGCTGAGGAATCGTCTTGCCGTGATCTCCAGCGATGACCTTCAACTTCTCAACTACCGAGATGTTGGCGGCTAGGTTCTCAGATCCCCAAGAGTTAATACCGAAGTTGGCTCCACCGCGGCGCCAGTCATCATCACCGAACGTCTTGTCGGCGTTCCAAGCGCCTGTGAGTAAACCGTGAGCAAGTGATCCGTAAGCCATGATTCCCATGCCGTTCTTTTTCACGAAAGGCATAACGTCGGCTTCAGGTCGACGGTCGAAAATGTGGTAGCCGATCTGGTTAGTTATGATCGGACTTGTCTCTCGACTTTCAGCCATCATTTCGACCGAAAAGTTTGAAACTCCAGTGTGGCGGATTTTCCCAGCCTTCTTTGCCTGCTCAAGAGCTTCCATCGGTTCTGAGAACGCACGGTCATGATCGGGCCAGTGGATTAGGAACAGGTCGATGTAGTCGGTCTGTAATCGTTGGAGACTTTCGTCGATGGATGCCAGCAGACGCTTTGGGTCTGAGTCCGAAACGGTTGCTGCTCGACGATCTGGGTTATCTCGAACCCATTCACGTGCACCCTTGGTGACGAGAACAACCTCCTCGCGTATGCCTTTGAGCGCTTTGCCCATTAGCGTTTCACCGTATCCCCAACCGTAAACAGCGGCGGTGTCAAACAGAGTGATGCCGTTTTCGTACGATGTTCGAGCTGCTGCAATAGCCTGGTCGTCGTCGAAATCACCGTACATTCCTCGACCCATCGGCCAGCCGCCGTAGCCGATAACTGAAGTTTCAAGCCCTGAGTCGCCAAACATTCGCTTACGCATTGTCGATCCTGTCTGTACTGATTAGTATTTCGCTAAATAAGTTTGCCGTCATACTGGCGACCGCAATGTTAGCGACTCGCCTTCGTATCTATTCAAATGTTACGGCACCGTTGGGATCCACCCTTTTCACTATTCCAGAGCCAGTGAAAGGGCCTGCCGTTATGGTCACCGAAACCGTCGCTCCAGCACCTATATTTAAAGCACTGCCGTTTTGTTGGGCTTGCTTTATACCGCCATTTCCGAAGCTTGTGCAGGGCTCTAAGCCCGCGTTGTAGCACCTTCCGTACCACGGATAACCGTATCCGCCGCCAAAATTACGCCAGTACCAGAGGTACTTAAACGTCTCAACTGGATAGCTAACCGCCCAGCCGATGTTCGTCTCTTCGTTGAGCAGAGCGTACCAGCCCTCCGACATCTCAGTCATGTACGCCATGTCGAGCGAACGATCCTCTTTCGGTGGAATACGACTGAAGTCGAGTACAGAACCGTCTTTGGCGTTCATGTTAGGCCAGTCGCCAGTGAAATCTGGTTCCAACTTAGAATTCGGATCGATGCTTTCAGGATGGCTCAGAAGCTTAGATTCAGGAACAAATAATCTAGATTTATCGGAAAGCACTGGTGGCCCAATGGCGATGTGCTCTAACCAAACTACATCAAGGTCTTCTTCACCCTCGTTGGTAACCGATTCTTCTACTTTCAGTGTTGGCGAACCCGAAACCAGCGTGAGTGTCTTCGATACCTTCATCGGCATGCGAACGCTCTTGGCACTAAATCGCACACTCACCGATTCAGGAGTGTCTTCTACCACAACGGTGTCCCATGGAATCAAGTTCACATCGCCGTGAATTCCGAAATCGGCACCGTAAACCTGATCCGAATATCCCCCATGCGGAACCACGGTTTGCCATCCACCCTCGTAGAAATCGAGCCAAATTGAGCTTGGATCTCCCGTTGGCGGGACAGTCTTACTGGGATCACGAACACCCCAAGGCGTCTTCCACATGAAATCGGTGTCGGTCGGCTTGTGAACGAAGCTGTAGATGTCAGCTCCTTTGTCCGCAAGCACCGTAATTCGCACAAGTTCGTTCTCAATAACAACGGTCTTCAGGCCGCGATACGTCCAAGAATCGGAAACCCTACAGCCGGCCGTTCGCTCGTCTTGATAGTGCAATATGTTGAAGTCTTTCTACGATCCGGGCTGAATTACGATTCGGTAAATATCTTTGTTCGGGTCGAGCATTCTATGGAACCCATCTTCCATAGCTCGACTCAGCGGAACAATCTCCGATATGAGCGGCTTCACGTTGATACTGCCGTTGCCAACCAATTCGACGGCAGCTTCGAGATCACCTGGTGAGGTAGCCACTGATCCGATTATGGTAATTTCAGGTCCGACCACATTGTTGAAATTGATCTCAGGGGTGGTTGAGTAGATTCCTAGCAACAGCGTGGTACCGCCTCGCCGTGTCCACTCAATCGCCATGCGAGGTGTTTCCTTCGCTCCAGCGGTTTCGACAACGATGTCGGGTCCTATTCCACCAGTAAGTTCCAATAACTGATCCGCCGCCGTAGATTCATCGCGGGAGCTAACGGTCTCATCAGCTCCAAGCTCTTTAGCAAGGGTCAGACTTTGTTCTCGCACGTCGATGGCGATCACTCGTGCACCTGCGGCCTTGAACGCTTGAACTGTGAGTAATCCGACCGTGCCGCACCCAAGTACAGCCACGTTATCTCCTGGACGAACTCCTGAACGACGCACACCATGAACAGCGACCGTCGCTGGCTCAAGGAGCGGTCCTTCAACATCCGAGATGCTGTCAGGCATCGGCACTAATTTGTCAGCAGGCCAGACCATGAATTCAGCGAGACCACCGTGGGCCATGAATCCTGCAACTGCCATATTCGGACAAACGGCCTGCTGTCCTCTCATGCACCAAAAACAAGTCCCGCAAGTAAGAACTGTGTTGATAGCAACTCGATCGCCAACTGCGACGTTATCGACGCCCTCTCCGAGTTCTGCCACAGTTCCCGCTGTTTCATGCCCCAGAACAAGTGGAGTCTGCTTACCTGTCATCGCGTTTGGTGATCCGTGTTGCACCCACAACGGTCCGTACTGCCATTCTTCGATATCCGTAGCGCAGATAGACGTTCCTGTAATCCGTAACTTCACCTCGCCGGGACCCGGATTTGGCTCGGCTATTTCTTCGAGTCTGACGTCTTTGTTGTCGTGATAAACGATAGCTTGCATATGTCTGTAGTTGAGTTTGCCGATAGTTTAGTTCGATTTCGACGGAATTCTACACGCAGCACAATCGTCTGCAATCACCTTTGCTGTGATGAATTCACCAGCATAGAAGTGCTAACATCTCGCCGGGAATTCAATTCAGTTAGGCGCATATTGCTGCTTCCTAACAGCCTGTAGAGTCGTCACAACAGCTATCAACTAGGAGAATGAAATGAAAGCCAGCCCGAAGATCACCAAAGTCTCTGTCACGACCTACGAGCACGAACTCGAAAACGTTGGCAAGGACTACAACACGTTTAATATGGTCTACGAAGCTGGTTCCAAGTTGAAGCAATCGGGAACCGTGCTCCAGATCCATACCGACCAAGGAATCGTCGGTGAATATCCTGAAATCGGGCGCGCTATAGGGGATGTTCAAACAGTTGCTGAATACCTGATCGGTAAAGACGCACTATCACGTGAAAAAATTTACAATGACACCAAACGCGGCCTCCGGCACGGAGCAATGCTAGGCGTTGGTGTGATCGATATAGCGCTCTGGGACATCGCTGGCAAGTTCTACGACGAACCTCTATATCGCCTACTCGGAGGTGAGAAAAAAGCCCTCCCTGCTTACGCATCGACTCTGCACGGCGATGAGAATGGTGGACTCGCAACTCCCGAAGACTTCGCCGATTTCGCCGAACAGTGCTACGAAATGGGCTATCGATCATTCAAAGTCCACGGTTGGGGACTCGCCGGCAGCAATATTCAGCGTGAAGTCGACAATGTACTGAATCTCGGCAAACAATTCGCTGGTCGACTCGATTTATTGATCGACCCCGCGTGCGAAGTAAAGAATTTTGGCGACGCACTCAGGCTCGGGCGGGCATGTGACGAAGCGAACTTCTTTTGGTGGGAAGATCCTTATCAGGACGGTGGAGTATCGCAGTTTGCTCACCGCAAACTTCGTCAAATGGTCAAAACACCAATCTTGCAGACCGAGCACATTCGACTCCTCGAACAGCACGTCGATTTCATCGTTGCTGAGGGTACGGACTATGTACGCGCTGGCGCCCATGAAGACGGCGGCGTGACCGGAGCGATGAAAATCGCACACGCTTCAGAAGGATTCGGACTCGACGTTGAACTCCACGGTCCTGGCCCTGTGCACCGCCATATCATGTCGTCGATTCGCAATACGAACTTCTTCGAACTTGGACTCGTTCATCCGAAGGTGAAGACCACCAAAGCTCCGGTCTACCTTGGCTACAACGATAATCTCGACGGAATCGATAGCGATGGCAACGTGTTTGCTCCAGACGGACCAGGCATAGGAGTGCCACTCGACTGGGACTGGATCCGAGCGCATCAAACAGATGCAGGTGTTCTCGCCGAGGCGTAAATTCTAAAGAATCAACCTATAAAAACAAACGGGCGGAGTTTCAGAGCAACAATTCTGACTCTCCGCCCGTTTTTCGTTTCTTACATTCCTTAACCGCTAGCTAACAGTCACATCGCCCTCAGGGGAAATCCTTGAAACTCCAGTTGTGCTTTCGTACACCACGGCTCTAACGGTCGCGCTCCGAGTTTCGCCTGGTTTGAAAATAATCGAAGTCCGCTGATCAGAGCCCGGCTCGGGAATTCCTGCGCTCAGACTCGTAAATGGCTCCAGGCCAACGTTGTATGTTCGTCCGTACCACGGGTATCCCGATGCTCCACCGAAAACCTGCCAGTACCAGAGGTATTTGAACGTTTCTACCGGGTATGCCAGCCCGAATCCAACACCGCGATCGGGATTGGTCACGGCGTACCAGCCTTCTTTTTGGTTTTTGAACACTGAGTAATCTTGTACTCGATCCGACTTCGGAGGGAAGCTACTTAAATCAACTTCGTTACCGTCAGGGTCGACAGCCGTAGGCCACTTGCCCACATGGCCATCCAGCAGCCGGCCGCCACCTCGTTCGGGAACAAAGTGATCAGCGGGCGCCATATCCAGTCGGCAGTTCGGAGTCACAAATGGGTCACCTAACGCGACGTGCTGACCCCACTGAGCTTCAGCATTTTCCTCAGCCTGATTTGTCAGAGTGTCGGTCACTGTGAGTACCGGACTTCCAGCTTCTAGCGAAACCACTTTTTCGATCCAAAATGGTGTGCGAACAGTTCTAACGGTGAACTTTGCTCTCACCTTTTCGGGGGAATCCTCGACGATCACTGTATCCCACGGCATAAGTGTCGCCTCGGTGTGCTGCCCCAAATCGGCATTTGCGTAGGTTTGAGGTGGACCGCCCGTTGGCGCAATTGTTTGCCATCCACCGATATACGAATCAAGCCAAATGTGATCGCCGTTGCCCGTTGGTGGCGTCGATAAACTCTGGTTCCTGACAGACCACGGCGTTCTCCACATGAACTCAGTGTCGGTCTTCTTGTGAGTCAACTCGAAAACATCTGCGCCCTTGTCTGCGATTATCGAAACCCTCAGCAACTCGTTTTCAAGAACAACAGTCTTCAATCCCCTGTATGTCCAAGAATCAGATATTCGACAGCCAGTCGTCCGTTCGTCTTGATAATGCATGAAAGTCCTTGTTATTCGTACAGGTATTATCGGCGATACTTTCAAGTATGCCGTCATCTACTTAAGTACTATATTGCACGTAATCTACACAATCGTATTATGCGCAATTTCCGTCGAAGTGTGGAAGAATCAAGGGTATTGTGCAGTAGGCTCGATCTGATTGCAGATGAACCATAATCTTTTCATACAGACGTAATTTGCAATTGGCACGAATGCTAGTCGTCGATGACAGCCCAGATGTGCGTCTTGCTCTTGCTACACTGAAGGCCGATACTCGTACCAGCCCTATGCCTGTAATCATGGTCACTGCTAAAGATCGACCTGAAGACATGGCGATTGCACGCTTACTCGGTGCTGTTGAGTACATAACCAACCCTTGGGCAGATGGTGATGTTGACCTTCGTGTCGACTGGATGTTGGCTGCTGACCAAGAATAGAAGAGCTGTTAGTTCTTCAACTGAATCGACTCTTATATGACCGGCACAGCGGTTGTACTCGTTCTAATCGCTGCCGTAGCCCACGCTTCGTGGAACCTACTGGTTCGTAAATCCAACGTTCCTGAGCTGACGAATTGGTTCATGGCGTTTCTAGGCGGGATCATCGCACTCCCGTTTGCCGTCTTCTACCTTATGAC
>Ga0209403_10007701_pt1 | contig 10552 bp, 8 predicted proteins | sample ArcticOcean_MG_C_8_FD_187440 | JGI IMG/M metagenome (GOLD analysis project Ga0209403, IMG submission 187440) | Marine microbial communities from western Arctic Ocean - ArcticOcean_MG_CB11_86 (SPAdes) (version 2) | ecosystem: Environmental > Aquatic > Marine > Oceanic | place: Arctic Ocean...
AAACCATTTCATCCTTACCTAACTATGACGTTGCATTATTCGATGCCATTGGAAATAATCACGGTTCTTCTCTCCGCTTATGGACAGACGCAGCGAACGTTAACACATATGATATGGCTAGATTTTTCCCAGACGAATTAATAGTCAACACGAATAACGCTTTTCGTAACAATGGTTCGAAGGACGAAGTAAGTTGGTTGTTGGTAGCCGTAGATGTTGTGGGTGTCCCCGAGCCACACACACTGCTGTTAGCATCGCTGGCCAGCCTGGGGCTGACGTTACGGCGGCGGCGATGGGCGAGATAGCGATTGACTGATTATCGTTTGGCGAAATCGGTAAATGCGTTTACCGAAAAGCGCAGCGCCCACCGATCCAAGCAGCCACTTGCACCCCGTCGCCATAACCCGTTGGCACGTAAGGCCGTAAACGCCACTTTGCGAGCGGTCCCCCGATTCGGTCCGATTCTCGGGCGGATTCTAGCAACCACTCGCAAACCGATCCCCCCAGACTTCGCCTAACGTCCCCCGAAGTGTAGGTTGGTGCTTTGACACCAATGGCTTTTGAGGGCGTTACAATGGATGGTAGGAAGCAGCGCGAGGGCATGTCAGCAAAACCAGACCCGTCGCCCGCAGAGATTCGGCGGCGCTGCTGGGCGATTCAAAAAACGTGGACCGAGGTGCAACGGCGCGAGCGCGAGGGGTGCTTTGCGGTCGATGCGGTCGAGGTCGAGATTGTCGAAGAGGTGGCGCTGGCGTTCGAGCAGTGCTGAGAGGGGGGTACGTTTGTGGGGTACGTTTGGTCCCGCTTAGTGCCTTTTGGTACTTGATAGGTATACCCCACATGCTCTAAAATGTCGGGGAATAGCGAGAAATACAGCCTAAGCAACAACGCTAGCATTTCGCTGGCAGCCAGAAGGTCGCAAGTTCGAGTCTTGTATCCTCCACTGTATTGTTGGGTCGAGCCAAACTTTTCAGATTGTTGAAGATCGGTTTTTGTGCTGCGTACTTTGAGTGTACACGATCTACCGAAAAGATTTGTTCGCCCCTGGGGCTTCGGGGAAGCCCAGCGCTTCGGTCTCTGGGGTCGAGCCAAACTTTTCGGTGTTTGTGGTGCAGTTGGTACGGCGATGCGACAAATGAGTGAGTTGACCCAATCGCACTTGGGAATCGCCTTAGCTTACCAAGGGCCCGTTGGGATCGGCGCGTAGCCGGCGCAAATTTGGTTCGTCCAAGATTTTGAACGGACTGTGTACGTCTTGCCAGCGCTCACCCCGCTGCGTGATGCGGTTTTCGGCCAAAGGGCCGAGCCTGTCGGCGGCTAGCTGCAGGTAGCTGATTCGTTCGGGCACCAGCCCCATAATCCGGGCGGCTGTGGCATCGACGGCCGGCAGGTTGCAGCCGACCAGGATGAGTCCCATGTGTTTTTTGCTGCCGAGTACCGGGCCGTCGCCCTCCATGCAATCGATGCCATCGACGATCGATAGGGTGTTTTGTAGTGTGGCGTTAATATCGACTACGGTTTGAGGAATGCCATTGTGGTGGAGCACATTTTTGGGCCAGCCATATTTGATTCCGGGGAGCACGCCATAAAAGTTCTTCATACTGCAAGTCATGCCCACCCAATGATGAGTTTTCATCTTGGGGAGCGAGACGATAAAATCGGCTTCGAGCACGTTCTGCGGTAAGTAAATCCCTGGGAGCGGGCTGACGCGGCCGCGGTTTTTCCGCCAGCCGACGGCTTCGTAGTTTAAGTCAGCGAATTCGAGTTGTGCGTCTGCGAGCGCTTCGCCGACTCCCGATTCGATCAATGCCATTTCGGTGTCGCGGACGTGTCCTGGTGCTTCGCCGACGCGCACGTTAGCTCCCCAACCGCGAAAGACCTCGCTCGCGGCGACAATGACGGCAGGGTTGGTCGTCATGTACGGAATTTGCCGACAGGGTTCCACCAGGTTCGGCTTGATCAGCACACGCTTGCCCTGAAACTGTTGCGGCTGCAGGTCGCAGGCCAACAGACCATCGCGAATGGTTTGGACCAGGGTGCCGTCATAACGCTGATTGCGGGCCACAAAAACTTCGGCTCGTGGTGCGGTGGCCCAACGGACGGTTTTCACCCCGGCAGCGCTCGCTAGCGCAGCTCCGCCCAAAGCCAAAATAGCGCGTCGGCTTGGCTGCCGCATTTCTTCGGCGGTGGGGTCGAGTGATTTCATCGGTGAATTCCCTTAATCAATCATTACCGGCTGCGGTGAGTTGCTGGTGATTTTCCAATCTGAGGCAGCCACGATCGGTCTGGGCAACTCGCCAACAACAGGAGCGCTAATTTGTGGCAACTCGGACCTTTTTGTACTTCGCGTTCAAAAATAGCGTTGAGTTGTTGCTCAGCTTGCGCCGGGCGGCGATCGTGAGCCGTCAAGCCAAGCAGTCCATAGCAGAAGGAGGCTGTGGCGTTTTTCTCACTTAATTCGCGTTCTAAATAATCAAGCGATTTGCCGATACGAGCATCTTTAGTCGAGGTATCGGCAAGAGCCAGCATGGATAGACCGGTTGCCTGCATCTGCGGCAACGTGGCTTGTCCCAATATGACAGTACTCCCGAAATTACAGCCGCCGCCCTCGAGCAGCCGATCGTTGATCATCCTTACGCCTTCTGTCGTCCGGGAATGATGTTCCTGCCCAAGAGCTCTGAGAGCCAGCACTGCCAGGCAGGTTGGTTCCATCCAAGAGTGGGTATCTGCGGCCCAGGACCAACCAAGGATGGTGGGATCGTGACCGATCTGAGGATTTCTCGGCAGCGTGCGCCCCTGAACGGAGAGAATCCAAGCGGTAGCCCGTTTCAGAGAATCACCGAACTCCGTGGTGCCCGAAGCTTGCTCCATGGCTCGCCATGCCAAACAAGCCAAACTGGTCGTCCAGGCGGGCATCTCGTGCTTCTTGGAGACCCCTACCGAGCCACATGCGATTTGAGTCTCCGACAACCAGCGTGCCATTTGGAGCGCAGTTTCTCTTTCGGCGTGCGCTAGGAGAGCCAAGCAGGCCAGGGCAGTTGGTTCCGATGCTCTCGCGCCAGAGGCGTGATAACCCCAATTCGACTGCTGCTTAAGCAAGGCAGCGCAATTTGTAACTAGGTCCACGTTGTCCCTTGTCCTTCTTCACGAGCTCCACCGTTTTCTATGTAAGCCTTCTTCAACTCTAGGTTGCAAATTGGCATCATCGCTGATGATATCTTGCATTTCCAGCTGGCGTCACGGGCTTGAATTCCGATCGGCCCGGTTCTAGTGGATCGGAGAGGAAAAATTTTCTGCAGGGAGCATCGGTTTACTTGACAGCAGGCATTCCTGACATAGGTTTCAAGTGGAGTTAGAACGACAGGTTGTCTGACCGACTTCAAGGTGAGCGCTGCAGGCGCTTTACCAGCTAAGCTTCTCTTCTCCTGAACCGTTTGGTTCATCATGGACGTTTAGGCGTGAGTAGCCAGCACAAGAAAGCCTGCTGCGTCATCATCCTCGATAAGGGCAACCCGACTGAAAGGTCGGCGCGCAAAGCTGAAGGGACGGCATCGATTTTCGTTGACGTTCGCTCAGTTGCCGAAGGGATGCACCGATCGCGACGCAGCGACCGAGGCCAAACGAGATGATGCGCAAATTATCGTGTTGTTCGTATAGGCTCTGACACCGCAGTTTGCAGGCAGCTTCAAATTCGATGGATTTGGGGGGCGGTGAAAGTGTCGTAAACCGGGAGTGCTCATTTGATGCTCCTGACAACCTGTTAGGGTGTCGTCCTTAGAGGGTGGCATCGCAAATTGGAGGAATGCTATGAAGAATTTTGCTAAGAAGGTGCAACGTTTCCTCGTCTCGGAAGATGGTCCGACCGCAGTTGAGTATGCTGTCATGCTCGCTCTGATTGTGATCGTATGTCTTACCGCGATCCGTTCTGTAGGCACCAACGCCGCTGCGACGTTTACTTCCGTTGCCGGTCAGATTGCTCCCAGTTAATTGCTGGAGAAGCAACACCCTATCAGGGAAAGATATGTGTGCAGCTAAAACCCTCTCGGGACTCTTATGTCCCGAGAGGGTTTTTTCGTCGCGAATCCACACCACGGTGGACCGAGTAGTCCGGAGCCAGGAATGCCCGCAACGGGACGTTCCCTACAGCGAGTGTAATAGGTTTTAAGTTAAGGGAGCAGAGTTTCAGGCAGAAAGTCCTTTGCCGTGCCTATTCGTAAGCTAGGTTTCGAGAGTCTCGCACCACGATCGGTAGATCGCAGAATAAGAGATCTGCGAACAAAGGAAGATCACTGAGATGTTCAATCTAATACCTGAAGAGTTTTTGGTCGCCGCATGCCAATTGGTTTGCTATTGCCTCGTTACCTTCATGGCAGTCGTAACCTGGTTGTTCGTTCCACGTGCTTAGGGCTTTGTCGTTGGAAAAATTTTGGGTTGGCGACGTCGCAACCCCATTGCAATTGAGTAAGATGCGTCGTCGCCAACGCTATAAATGAAAGCTGACAAAGCACTCGTTTCACTTGTATCAATAATTTCGCGTAACGATGGATGAAGCCGATGTTTGAATCTACAGAGATGGCCGCTTGGTTGACAGAAACATGGCCTGTTTGGTTTGTAACTATCACTCTAGTTGTCGCGGCGGTTATCGACGGCCTGCAACTGAAAGTACCTAACTGGATCACCTATCCGATGATTTTGAGCGGTTGGGCCTACAGTGCCGTGCTGTCATCCTATCCCGGTTGGGAAGGTCTGTGGTACAGTCTTGTTGGCACTGCCGTGGGCCTTGCTCTCTTGATGCCTGCCTACGCAATCGGCGGCATGGGAGCAGGCGACGTCAAGCTGCTCGCAGGCGTCGGAGCCTGGATGTGGGGCACAGTTACGTTTTACGCCTTTGCCGTTTCCACCATTGTCGGAGCTGTGATTGCCGTCGGTATGGTGCTTTGGACCAAGTCGTGGGATAAGCACAAGAATCAGTTTTGGGGCATTGTCAACGAAATTGTGACGGTGAAAGACCCTGAGAAGCTGGCTGAGATTGCCGCCGAGCGAAAGCCGCGGATGTTCCTGTTGCCTTATGGAATTCCGATCGCGATTGGTTCGATCAGCTATTTCGCCTGGCACGGAATGCAACCCTGGCAAGCGATGTAGCAGAAAAATGGTGCTATCAGACACCGAGAGAAAAGAGTATTGCCTTAAACGTCCGATTAGCCTGGACTGTTCGGTCAGGCCGTGCCGAAAAAAAGGACAAGGTGCCTTGGCCAAGCGTGTAGGGCTACCCACCAAGAGAATAAGAAGGAACGACACGATTCTTACCAGTAACTGGGAAGCTCGCTGAGCCTCATTATGGGTACGGCACCGCGCGAGTGGGGCAGGCTCGACACCGCTCAATCCTGCTTCAGGCCAGGGGGGTGTGATGCGTCCAAAGTCACTTATACTGTTAGCACTTGCGCTCGGCTGCGGCCTTGTAGCGTCGATCGGCATTAGCCAGGTTCTCGATAGCAATAGTAAGAACCGGGCTTCTGTTGAATCTGTGCCAATCTACGTTGCGCTTCAGAATATCAATCTGGGCGACCCTGTCGATGATTCAATGGTCGATTTGTTGGAATGGCCTAAAGATAAGATTCCCGTCGGGGCAATAACCCAATGGGAAGACATCGAAGACCGCAGGCCTCGCACCACGATTTTTCAGGGCGAGCCGCTACTTGACGGCAAATTCTTGGAAAAAGGTCAAGTCCAAGATCCCATTTCCTCGATTCCTGAGGGGATGCGTCTAAAAACGGTTTCGGTCGATGCACGCAAGAGCGCAGCTGGGCTACTGAGCCCTGGTGACCGAGTCGATGTGCAGATCTTTGTTCAGCGTAATGAGCGTGAAGGGATTCCTCACCCTTTTACCAAGCTCATATTACAAAATATTCGCGTCTTCGCCGTCGATCAGGCAGTGCAGCGCTCGGCCGATGGGACCGAAGCCCGCACTGTTGCCAAAACGGTATCGCTCATTGTGACTCCCGAACAGGCCAATAAAATGCTGACCGCCGAAAACTTGAGCGAAATCAGCCTGATTCCTCGCCATCCCGACGACGACCGAATTGTCGATGATGCCAAGTCGTCGGCAGACTTCTTGTTTGGCAAAAGTGATAGCAATAGCCGAGAGCGAGAACAAGGATCAAACAAACAAGGCAATGATTCCGGTGAATCTTTGGCTGGTGTATTTGAGAATAATACCACAAGCAGCGAACTACCGTTCCGGATGACACTTATCTATCCTGACGAGGTCGATGTGGTCAAATTTTCCAATGAAACGGGTGAGCCAATTGACAACGGTAGTGAGAACGAACGAAGTGGGAGTAGTCGGAACAGTCGAGATGGAGATGAATTCGCGCCCGCAAATAGCGATATCCCCGACGACGTGGATTTTCCCATCGATCTGAAGAGGTAAAGAACACGAATGGTTTGGAGAGGCAGGGACGTCTCTTATCCCAGGAATGGCCGTCAGACGCTTTCGAGCACCGACTGGCCACTTAGTTAATTTCAAGGCGAAGGAAGTACAAGGATGTACGTCACTAATCTCCCGCGCGGGCTTATCAAATTACGTTCCATGATATCGCCATTCGCTGTCAAGGCAGTGGCTACGTTTGGGATCTCTTGGCTAATGGTTGCTCATGGCAGTGTGGCTTCTGCCCAATCGAATGTGATTCGTAACATCACACAGCCTACCGAACGGCTTGAGCTGACGGTCAATTCCAGTCGAATTCTCACGCTCGAAAATCGCATTCCACGGATTGTCGTCAACAATCCGGAGTTGGTTACTGCGACACCCATTAGTGCCAATCAGGTGCAGCTGGCGGCGCGTAAGCCGGGCGTAACTCAGATCAATCTTTGGGACGAAGAAGGCAAGGTATTCACGGTCGATGTGATGATCTACGGCGACGTTCGCGAATTTCAGCATGCTTTGAAGCGGCTGTTCCCCAATTCGTCGGTGAAAGTGGTTCGTCTCACCAATAGTTTAGTTCTGGAGGGCTTCGTCGAAAGACCCGAAGCCGTGAGCCCGATCCTGAGATTGGCCGAAGACTATGCTCCCAAGGTCATCAATAACATTACCGTCGGTGGCGTCCAGCAAATCATGCTCAAAGTGAAGGTAATGGAAGTCTCGCGCACCAAGCTTCGCACTCTGGGTGTGGACTGGGCAAATATTTCTAGCAGTGGTTCGGTCGTTGCTTCCAGTGTCTCGGGTTTGATTACTAGTGCGGCGAAGTCAAGCGTGGGGGGAGATTTCGTTCCTGCTGTAACTGCAGGCGGTGAGACTTTCAAGGTTGCCGTAGTCGATGGCAGCAATGCCTTTTTTACCTTTCTTGAAGCACTGGAGCGAAATAATTTGGCCAAGATTCTTGCTGATCCAACGATAGTTGCTATCAGCGGTCGCCCCGCCCACTTTAATGTGGGGGGTGAGTTACCGATCATTATTCCCTCGGGCCTCGGACAAACCACGGTTGAATACAAAAAATTTGGTACCCAAGTGGATTTCTTGCCCATCGTCTTAGGCAATGGGAACATCCGATTGGAAGTCCGTCCACGGGTAAGTGAGATAGACGATACGCGTAGTGTATCCATAGGCACCTTCACCGTACCTGCATTAAGGGTGCGTGAAGTCGATACTGGCGTGGAGCTGAAAGCAGGTCAAACCCTGGCGATAGCGGGACTCGTGCAAACTCGCATCGACTCTCAAGAGCGAGGTTTGCCTTTCTTCAGCGACTTGCCGTATATTGGGTCGGCATTTCGTAAGGTGACCGAAGAAGTGAACGAAATCGAGTTGTTGATTCTCGTGACCCCAGAGTTTGTGGATGGCTTGGATCCGCATGAGGTTCCCCAGTGTGGGCCTGGAATGGAAACCGTATCGCCCTCCAATTGTCAGCTCTACTTCGGTGGACACTTAGAAGTGCCGGTCAATGGGCCTTGTGCTCCAGGTGCCTATGGGCAGTGTGGTCCTGGCTGCCAGTCTTGTGGTGGGTCTGCAGGCATGCAGATGGCTCCTGTTGATCAGTCGATGCCGATGCAGCCATACGATGGCTCCGGGCAGCAAAACGTTTCGGCGCAGCCAAACTATACTGCCGGGCCGGAATACTACGATTCGGGGCAGCAAACCAATGACTCGCGGCCGGCCGATAGGGAAACGTCGGTACCCGTCGAAGTTATCAATCCTGGCAGTTATCCTCCCGCCCAGTTGGAGCCAGCACAGTCACCCCAGCAACCGGGGGAGGCAGGTCCAGGTGGCGTACGAACTGGACCCAACGTTAACGGCGATTCATCGGCGATGCAGCGGGTTCTTAACTGGATGACAAATCCAGCTCACAATCAGATGTCCGCCCAGTTCAGTCGCAACAATCCACAATTTCAGTCGTCCGCCCGAACCGGAGCTAGCACCACAGCGACCCCCGGCTTGATCGGTCCCATTGGATACGACGTCGAAAAATAGGCTACGTTAGCTAAGAACCTATCCCAGAACCGATTCCTCGCTAACGCGTCGGGTTACCAATTACGGTTCGGGGATAGGTTCTAAGAGAAAAAAGGAGTCTCGCGCTTTGCTTTCTGAAATTTCGTTAGAGTTGTCAAAGCACTTGTTGGACTTGTTAATCGGACGTTTCGCGTCAAATCCCTTTTGAGATCCCCACCCGTCCGTTCATCCCAACCGGCACCATGGCTAACGTACTTCGTATCGCAATTGTCGATCCTAACGATTCCACCCGTGAGAACCTGAAAGCGGCTCTCTTGGGTTTGGATGCCGTTTGGCTTGAAGCCGAATGCTCGCGCTATGAGTTCTTTGCGGACGTGGTCGAACAAACGAATCCGGACATCGGGCTCGTTGCCATGGATAGCGATACGGCCAGAGCGACGCAATTGGTCGCCGAAATTTCTGCACAGTCGCCGAATTGTACCCTGCTGGTCAGCAGCGGGTCGACCGATGGTCGGTTGATTTTAGAATCGATGCGTGCCGGGGCCAAAGAGTTTCTTACCGAACCTCTCAAGGAAGAGGATCTCGCGGCGGCACTGCAGCGTGTGAATCGTCAGCATTCCGGAGAAAAGCAAACATCCAAAGAATGTCAGGTAATCGCCGTCGCAGGTGCCACAGGTGGTGTGGGATCTTCCAGTATAGCGGTTAATCTAGCCTGTGCTCTTGCCCAAGACAGCGACAACTCGGTCGTGCTTATTGACTTGGACGTTGCACTTGGAGATGCCGACGTATTCCTGGACACCATCCCTGAGTACACACTTGCCGACGTGGCTCAGAACGTCGCACGTCTGGACCTCACCTTGCTCAAAAAGTCACTCACTAAGCATTCTTCGGGAGTCCAACTCCTGCCGAGACCCGTGCAGTTAGAAGACGCTAAGCTCATCACGCCAGACAGTCTGCAACGCATTATCGGATTGCTGAAAACTTCGTTCAGTCACATTGTTCTTGATACCTCCAAAGGCTTTAGCGATTTGGATATGCGGGCCATACAGCTGGCGAATGATGTGTTGATGATTACGCAGCTTGACTTGCCGTGTCTGCGCAATGTCGTGCGGCTGATGATGACGTTCGACGATAACGCAGCTTTGCGAGACAAAGTAAAGATTGTTGTTAACCGCGCTGGACAGGAGATCGCCCAAATCAGCCTTAAGAAGGCCCAAGAGACCATCGGTCGTGAGATCTATTGGCAGATCCCCAACGATTATCGAGTTATGGTCGAGGTTCGCAACAACGGTGTCCCCTTGCTGCAGCATGCACCCAAGGCAGGCATTACCAACTCGATTGACCAATTGGCCAACGCCTTGTGCGGAAAAATTTGCGATGAGTCGGACTCTGCAGATGCCGACACCAAGAGTCGTAGCTGGCTCAAGCTCTGGCCGGCCAAGTAGCCAGCCTTCTGTCTAGCCCGGATATTTCATCCGTGTCTGCTCCGGCGGCCTAAGTCCTTCCATGGCTGCGTTATGTTTCGCTCCGCGATCTTCAGCGTGTAAAACGCCTTTGTCTGGGCAAATCGCCTGCAGCCTTTCTCGCAGGTCAGCACAATCCGTATAGCCCCTACCTTGTTCAGGTGATGGGTTCTTGCCCCATTCTTCGCCGCGATCTCGTGCTGATCATGCTAACCGTAAGCTATGTTTGCATGACGCAAAGTTGTCTGGTGGGCTAAAGTTGCCTGGTGCCACCGCGAAGCGCAGAATCGAGGAACACTCTACCATGAGCAGTCAAAATACCACCATGCCCTCCACGGGGGCTCAAGACAAAGAAGCCGAATTCGACAAGTTGAAGCAAAGCATCCACTCCAAGCTTGTGGACAAGCTAGATTTGACACATGTCGGAGAGTTGGAGGGCGACGTACTGCGTCGCGACATTCGACTGGTCGTCGAACATCTTTGCGATACCGAAAATACGTTCCTCAACCGTGCAGAGCGCGAACAGCTGGTCGATGAGGTGCTGGACGAGACCTTTGGTCTAGGTCCACTCGAGTTGCTGCTAAAAGACCCGGCGATCAGCGAAATCATGATCAATGGCCCGAAGGCCGTTTACGTCGAAAACGGC
>Ga0209403_10007707_pt1 | contig 10547 bp, 10 predicted proteins | sample ArcticOcean_MG_C_8_FD_187440 | JGI IMG/M metagenome (GOLD analysis project Ga0209403, IMG submission 187440) | Marine microbial communities from western Arctic Ocean - ArcticOcean_MG_CB11_86 (SPAdes) (version 2) | ecosystem: Environmental > Aquatic > Marine > Oceanic | place: Arctic Ocean...
GCCCTGGTCCTTGAGCACCAGGCCCAAATTATAACGCGCTTCGAGATAGTTTGGGTCGACCGTCAATGCCTGCCGGTGGCTCGCCTCCGCCGTGTCATGCCGCCCAAGCGCGCGCAACGCATTGCCGAGGTTGGAATGGCTGCCGGGATCGTCCGGATTGAGCGCGATAGCGCGGCGGTAGCTTGCCGCCGCGGCGTGGAAAGCGCCCTTGGCACGCAACGCCACACCCATATTGTTTAGCGCTTGCGAATAGTCGCTATCGATATCGAGGCTTCTGACATAGCCCGCGATTGCTTCGTCGAGCTGGCCTGCGCGATGGGCGCTGACCGCCTTGTCGAAAATCCGCTGCGCGCGCTTGGCGCGTTTTTTTGCGCTTTCGCTCATGCCGGCCAGGGCAACCGCCCGCTAGTGGACAGAATCCATATGGTCGCGGATCAGCTCCTCGGCGATTTGCACGGCATTGAGCGCCGCGCCTTTGCGCAAATTATCCGAGACAACCCACATATTGAGGCCATGCGCCACGCTCTCATCCTGGCGGATGCGCGAGATGAAGGTGGCGTCCTCGCCGGCGCAGTCGCTCGGCGTCACATAGCCGCCGTCGCTGCGCTCATCGACCACGATGACGCCCGGCGCCGCGCTCAACGCGTCACGCGCCTGAGTTTCGCTCAGGCGGTCGTGAAATTCGACATTCACCGCCTCGGCATGGCCGATAAAGGTCGGCACCCGCACGCAGGTGGCGCTCACCAAAATATCCGGATCGAGAATTTTCTGGGTCTCGTACATCATCTTGGTTTCCTCCCGCGTCGAGCCGTCCGGCATAAAGCTGTCGATCTGCGGAATCACATTGAAAGCGATGGTTTTCGGAAAAATCACCGGCTGCTTGCGGTCGTTCATGTAGATCGCCCGTGTATGGTCGAACAATTCATCCATCGCGTCCTTGCCTGAGCCCGAGGCCGATTGATAGGTCGAAACGACCACCCGCTTGATCGGCGCCAAATCATGCAGCGGCTTCAACGCCATCACCATCTGGATGGTCGAGCAATTGGGATTGGCGATGATGTTGCGCTGGCGGAAATCGGCCAGCGCTTCGCGGTTCACCTCCGGCACAATCAGCGGAACATCCTCGTCCATGCGGAATTCGCTGGTGTTATCGATCACTACGCAGCCGGCTTCAGCAGCGCGCGGCGCGTGCTGGCGCGAGACCGGCGAGCCTGGTGAGAACAGGCCGAAATCGACGCCGTCGAAATCGAAATCGTCGAGCGCCCGCACCGTAAGGACCACATCCTCGCCGAACGAAACTTCCTTGCCGACCGAGGCGCGCGACGCCAGCGCCACAACCTCATCGGCCGGAAAATTGCGCTCCGCCAACGTCTTAAGGATTTCCCGCCCGACATTGCCTGTGGCGCCCACAACTGCAACTTTGTAGCCCATTACGTTCCGTCCTTAATTTTTCGCCAAACGCCAAGCCCGAAGCGCCCAGCATCAAACACCGGCGCGCCGCTGTTCGTCTTAAGCGCTGAGTTTGCCCATTTCGCGCAGCACTGCGTCGCCCATCACATTGGTCGAAACCCGGGCGGTTTTCTCCTGCATGATATCGGCGGTTCGAAGCCCGCCTGCAAGGACATTTTTAACCGCCTGTTCGACCAGATCGGCTTCGGCCTTCATATCGAAGGAATAGCGCAGCATCATCGAATAGCTCAGCATCATCGCTACCGGGTTGGCCAGCCGCTGGCCGGCAATGTCGGGCGCCGAGCCATGCACCGGCTCGTACAGTGCTTTCCGCTGCCCGTCCGCGTTGGGCGCACCGAGCGAGGCGGAGGGCAACATGCCGAGAGATCCGGTCAGCATCGCGGCGCAGTCCGAAAGGATATCGCCGAACAGATTGCTGGTGACGATCACATCGAATTGCTTGGGATTACGCACCAACTGCATGGCGCAATTATCGGCATACATATGATGCAGCTCGACATCGGAATATTCGGCTTGGTGCAGGGCGGTCACGACCTCGCGCCAAAAGACGCCAGACTCCATGACATTGGCCTTCTCCACCGAATGCACCTTGTTGGACCGCTTGCGCGCCAGTTCGAACGCGACGCCGGCCACGCGTTGGATTTCCGGCTCGGTATAGACCTCCGTATCGAAGGCGCGACGCGTGCCGTCGGGCAGCGTATCGGTGCCGCGCGGGGCGCCGAAATAGACCCCGGCGGTGAGTTCGCGCACGATCATCAAGTCGAGGCCGGAAACCACTTCCGCTTTCAGCGTCGAGGCATCGGCGAGCGCGTCGAACACCGTGGCCGGGCGCAGATTGGCGAACAAATCCATTTCCTTGCGCAGGCGCAGCAAGCCGTTCTCAGGCCGCTCTTCGCGCGGCACATTGTCCCATTTTGGCCCGCCGACGGAACCAAACAGCACCGCATCGGCGGCTATCGCGTCGGCCATAGTCTCGTCGGTCAGCGAGGTGCCGTGCGCATCGTAAGCCGCGCCGCCGACGAGGCCCTCCTGGACATCGAACGCGGTGCCGCGCCGATCGTTCATCCAGTCGATCATACGGGCCGCTTCTTGCATCACTTCGGGGCCGATGCCGTCGCCCGGCAGCATCAGGATTTTTCTGTTTGTTGTCATATACTTGTCCGCCTATACAGGTGCGTCTATACGGCGCGATATAGCCACGGTAGGGCCGCTTTCTGCCGCGCTTCGAAGGCGCTGATCTCCGCGTCTTTTTGCAGCGTAATTTCAATATCGTCGAGGCCGTTCATGAGGCGGTGCTTGCGCGCCGCTTCGATCTCGAATGACACGACGCTGCCGTCCGCCAAGCTGACGGTTTGCGCCTCGAGATCGACCGCCATTTCGCAGGATTGCGGGTTGTCTGCAAGCGCGATCAACTCGTTCACCTTGGCTTCTTCCATGACGATCAACAGGAGGCCGTTTTTTACGCAATTATTGAAGAAAATATCGGCGAAGCCGGGCGCGATGACGCAGCGGATGCCGAAATCATCGAGCGACCAGGGCGCGTGCTCGCGGCTCGAGCCGCAGGCGAAATTATCGCCGGCGAGGAGAATTTTGGCATTCCGGTAGGGTTCGCGGTTGAGGACGAAGTCGGGCTTTTCCTTGTCATCCGAGTCATAGCGGAAATCATGGAACAGGCCTTTGCCGAGCCCGGCGCGGGTGATGGCGCTCAGATATTGTTTGGGAATGATCTGGTCGGTATCGACATTGATCATTGGCAGCGCCGCCGCCGGTCCCGAGAGCGTGGTAAATTTTTTCATCTCTTTCGCCTTTCGCTATCCGCTATGACGCCAAGTCGCGGACGTCGACGAAATGTCCTTCGATGGCCGCCGCCGCCGCCATCGCCGGGCTGACCAAATGGGTGCGTCCGTCCCGCCCCTGGCGGCCCCTAAAATTGCGGTTGGACGTCGAGGCGCAGCGCTCGCCGGGCAGCAACATGTCGCCGTTCATGGCGATGCACATCGAGCAGCCCGGATCGCGCCATTCGAAGCCCGCCGCGACTAGGATTTTGTCGAGACCCTCGGCCTCGGCCTGCGCCTTCACCAGACCGGAGCCGGGCACCACCATGGCGCTCACGCCGGCAGCCAACGTGCGGCCCTTGGCAACCTCGGCGGCGGCACGGATATCCTCGATGCGGCCATTGGTGCAGGAGCCGATAAAGGCACGGTCGATCTTGATGTCGGCGATCGGCTGATTGGCTTTGAGGTCCATATAGTCGAGCGCCTGCTGAATCGCGCTCTTCTGCTTGTCGTCCGCCGCCGCCGCCGGATCCGGCACCCGGCCGTCGATCGGTGCCACATCCTCCGGGCTGGTGCCCCAGGTGACCTGCGGCGCGATGGCCTCGGCGTCGAGCGAGACTTCCTTGTCGTAAGAGGCGCCGGCATCGGACGGCAGCGAACGCCAATAGTCGAGCGCCGCATCCCAATGGGCATCGCTTGGCGCCATCGCGCGTCCTTTGACATAGTCGAAGGTAGTTTCGTCCGGTGCGATCAGGCCGGCCCGCGCGCCGCCTTCGATCGTCATATTGCATACCGTCATGCGCCCTTCCATCGAGAGCGCGCGGATGGCGGAGCCGACATATTCGATGACATGGCCGGTGCCGCCGGCGGTGCCGATGGTGCCGATAATGGCGAGGATCATGTCCTTGCCGGTCACGCCGAGCGGCAACTCGCCATCGATGGAGATGCGCATGTTCTTGGGCCGCTTCTGCACCAGGGTCTGCGTTGACAACACATGCTCGACTTCACTAGAGCCAATGCCGAAGGCGAGGCAGCCGAAGGCGCCGTGCGTCGCGGTATGGCTGTCGCCGCACACCAGTGTGATGCCGGGCTGTGTCGCGCCCTGTTCCGGCCCAATGATATGGACAATGCCCTGGCGTTCGTCCATGAGCGGGATCAGCGGCACATTGAACTCGGCGCAATTTTGCAACAGGGTTTCGAACTGGATGCGCGCCTGGTCGTCCTCAATCCGCTCGCCGCGCCGCGTCGTCGGGATGACATGGTCTGGCACTGCGAGCACCGCGTCGGTGCGGCGCACCGGGCGTCCGCTGACACGCATGCTCTCGAATCCCGGCCAGCTCGTGACCTCATGGGTGAGGTGCATGTCTATGTATAAGAGAGACGTGCCGTCATCGTTTTCCGAGACAACATGGCTATCCCAGATCTTATCGAACAGGGTCTTTTGCGTGCTCATATACCCATCCTCCTGCCCCACCCAGGCGGGGCTTGTGCGGAATCGCTATTATTCAATCGGTCGCCGTTGTGGTCTCTGATTTGGCCTTTGCCGCCGCCGCTGCTGCGCGGACGGGCCGGTCATCGCGTTTCTCTCGGATACGCGCAGATTTGCCGCGCAGGCCACGCAAATAATAAAGCTTGGCGCGCCGCACAGCGCCGCGTTTGGCGACTTCGATCTTGGCGATGCGCGGCGAATGTAACGGAAAGACGCGTTCGACCCCTTCACCGTGCGAAATCTTGCGCACTGTGAAAGAAGAATTCACGCCTCTGTTCTTGCGCGCGATGCAGACCCCCTCGAACATCTGGATGCGTTCGCGTGTGCCTTCCACCACTTTCAAATGGATGCGCACCGTATCGCCGGGGGCAAATACCGGTATCTCGCGATCGGCGGATAATTTCTCGACCTGCTCTTGATTCAATTGTTCGATGATATTCATGGCTTTGCCCTCATGTTAGCGCACTCAGTCTGCGTGCCGGCCCATAGGTCGGCGCGCCGTTCGCGCGTGGTTTTCTCGGCCTGGGCGCGGCGCCAAGAGCGTATACGCTCGTGATCGCCGCTCAGCAACACCTCCGGTACATCCTTGCCCTCGAAGCTGCGCGGACGGGTGTAATGGGGGTATTCCAACAGGCCCTGTTCGAAACTTTCTTCCCTCAGCGATTCGGCGGCGCCAACCACGTCCGGCAGGACGCGTACGCACGCATCGATCACCGCCAGAGCAGCAATCTCGCCGCCCGACAGCACATAATCGCCGATGCTCATTTCCTCGATGCCGCGACTTTCCAGCACGCGTTCGTCAACGCCTTCGAAGCGCCCGCAAATGAACGTTGCTCCGTCCCCGGCGGCAATTTCACGCACCCGGGATTGCCTGAGCGGCGCGCCGCGCGGCGTCAAATAAATCACCGGCGTCGCACTGCCGCCTGCTTGCGCCGCGTCGATCGCCGCCGCCAGCACATCGGGGCGCATCACCATTCCCGGTCCGCCGCCAAACGGCTGATCATCGACCGACCCGTGTTTGCCCAGCGCATGATCGCGAATATCGAGGCATTCCAGTGACCAAATCCGCCGCGCCAACGCGCGCCCGGCAAGCGCACCGGCCAGGGGGCCGGGGAACATATCGGGGTATAGCGTCAATACCGTGGCATGCCATGGCGCGCGCGCGCCGCCGGCGGTCCGATTTTCCGCCACGCCATTCTCGTTTATAAATTCGCCGGTCATGCCTTTTCCGGTCCTGAATTTTTCGCGTCGGGTTTTTTCGCGGTGCCCGCATCCCCGGCGTCGGTCTCGGCCGGCGGATCGATCACCAGCCAGCCCGCCGCGAGATCGATCTCCGGCACGATCTCTCGGGTGAACGGGAAAACGATCGACGCATCATTGTCTCGGTCTATTTCGATCACGTCTCCCGCGCCATAATCATAAATACCACGCACCACGCCGTAAGGTTCGCCGGTAACGGTGCGCGCGCGGAGGCCAATCAGGTCAGTGTGATAATATTCATCTTCTTCCGTGTCGGGTAGCGCCGCACGCGTGACGTAGAGTCGTGTGCCCTGCAGCGCTTCAGCCGCCTCGCGGCGGTCAATGCCGTCGATTTCAGCCAGCACAGCGCCGCGCGATACGCCGCGCACGGTAAGCGCAAACCGTGCGCTGCCGTCCTCGCCCTGAAGCGGCCCATAGGCCGCGATATCGCTGACATTCATGGCAAAACTCTTAATTCTCACCGCTCCGCGCACGCCATGTGCGCCGAGCACCACGCCCAGGCAGACCAATCCCGCCGGCGCCTTTTCACCGTTGCTGGAGCTGAGTGGCCAGAGGCCCTCAGCCGGCGTCCTTTTTTGCCTCTTCCGTGGACGCATCTTCACCACTTTCCGGGCTACTTTCGTCTGTCGCTTCCGCCGCCGGCGCTTCTTCCAAAGCAGCTACCTCAGCCGGAGCCTCTTCCGCTGCGGCTTCCTCAGCTGGAGCTTCTTCCGCCGGGGTTTCCTCGGCCGGAGCTTCCTCGGCTGGAGCCTCTTCCGCTGCCGCTTCCTCGGCCGGAGCTTCTTCAGCCACGGCTTCCTCAGCCGGAGCCTCTTCGGCCGGGGCCTCCTCTACCGGCGGCGCCGCCTTGGCGGCTTCCGCTTTCTCGCGCTCTTCTTCGAGGCGCGCCACGGCCTTGGCCTTGGGCTTGGCTTTCTGCGGATTGTTGCGCTGCGCCGGCATGGGGATGATTTCTGCATTGCCGAGGAAGCGCGCCACCCGGTCAGTTGGTTTGGCGCCGACGCCGAGCCAATGACGGATGCGATCTTCGACCAGCTTCACGCGCTGTCCGTCCTTGGGCAGCATCGGGTCGTAGGTACCGAGGCGTTCGATATAGCGCCCGTCGCGCGGATTGCGCGAATCGGTGACGACGATGCGGTAAAACGGGCGCTTTTTGGCGCCCGCGCGAGAAAGGCGAATTTTCAAGGCCATGCCGTCTTTATTCCTCTTATGTTTGCGACAAGTGGGTTCAAATCGGTTAGCGCGGTGGAATCATTCCCGGCATGCCGGCCCGCATAAGGCCTTTTTCGCCGAGTTTGCCCACCCGTTTCATCATCACGTTCATTTGTTTGAACTGTTTCAACAACCGGTTCACGTCCTGCACGCTGGTGCCGGAGCCCGTGGCGATGCGCCGTTTGCGTGAGCCGTTGAGGCGTTTCGGATTGCTGCGTTCGTCGCCGGTCATCGAGCTGATGATGGCTTGCATACGGTCGAGCGATTTTTCGTTGACCTGAGCTTCCGCCATCTGGCGCTTGACCTTGCCGACACCGGGCAACATGCCCAACAAGCCGTCCATGCCACCCATGCGGCGCATCTGGTTGAGCTGGGAGGAGAGGTCGTTGAGGTCGAAGCCGCCTTTCTTGATTTTCTTGGCGAGCTTTTCCGCCTCTTTCTCGTCAATCGTCTCCTGCGCCTTTTCGACCAGGCCGACGACGTCGCCCATGCCGAGGATGCGCGACGCAATGCGTTCCGGGTGGAACGGTTCAAGCGCGTCGAGCTTCTCGCCCACACCGATCAGCTTGATCGGGCAGCCGGTTACCGCGCGCATGCTGAGCGCCGCGCCGCCGCGCCCGTCGCCATCGACACGGGTGAGGATGATGCCGGTGATCTCGACTCGCTCCTTGAACTGGGTGGCGACGTTGACGGCGTCCTGGCCGGTCAACGCATCGGCCACCAGCAGGGTCTCCACCGGGCCGGCCGCTTTCCGTACAGCCACCACTTCGTCCATCAATTCCGCGTCGACATGCAGCCGACCGGCAGTATCGAGAATGACGATGTCGTAGCCCTGTTGGCGCCCGGTCTTCATTGCCCGCTTGGCGATCGCGACTGGCGCTTCGCCCTCGACGATCGGCAGCGTGTCGATGCCAGCTTGTTCGCCGAGCACGGCGAGCTGTTCCATCGCCGCCGGCCGTCTGGTGTCGAGCGAGGCCAGGAGCGTGCGTTTCTTGTCTTTTTCGGTCAGCAGTTTGGCGAGCTTGGCGCTGGTCGTTGTCTTGCCCGAGCCCTGCAAACCCACCATCAGAATTGCCGCCGGCGGCTCCGCCGCCAGATTGATCGCGACCGCGCCGGCGCCGCCCAGCATCTTCACCAGATGGTCGTTGACGATCTTGATGACCTGCTGCCCGGGCGTGACGCTTTTCAACACCACGGCGCCGAGCGCTTCAGCCTTGGCCTCTTCGATGAATTGCTTGACCACCGGCAGCGCCACATCGGCTTCCAGCAGCGCCACCCGCACCTCGCGCATGGCCGCCGAGACGTCGTCTTCGGTGAGGGCGCCATGGCGCGTCAGCTTGTCGAAAGCGGCGCCTAATCGGGTGGCAAGAGAATCGAACAAAACGGATATCCCTGATGCAAAACGCAAATCGCGCCAGCGCGCGAAACTCGCGGACTGGCGTGCCTCCTCGGAGGCGTGAGACCAAACAAAACTTGAACGCGGCGGAGACTATGCGCGCAGTCTACCCACGTCAAGCCGAGCGAAAGCCGGCGGACTTAGGCATTGATGCGCACACCCGTCAGTGTTGGAAGCTAGCATGCTACGCCGATACCGCGCGTCCCGTCGGGCGTATAATTTTAGCCGAGAAGAGTAGTCCCAGGCAGTGCTGATCAGGATTCCGCTTCCGGAAACCTGAGCTAACATTCTCGCGTCCGTTCTATAATTTCTCTCATGAGGAGGTCTTGGCCGAGGCAATCTAGAAAACCACATTTTTGTTTTCCACCTTCTCCATGCCCAACTTTGGAAGCGTCTCTATCACAAGGACAGTTCTGTCCTCGTCTTCGGTGGTCATTGAGATTTCATTCGCCACAACTAGTGGTCTTACGCTCGGTCTAGTATCCAGGCTATCATTCTGCACCTCGTGGGTTATGGCGTAGCGGGAGGCCACTGGTGATGATGAAGATGATGAAGGTAAATAAGACGCGGCTGGTACCGTTCGCGCTGCTTCTATTTGCGGCTGTGACATTCTCCATGACTTTTTCACTAAACCGGATCGCCATCACCGAAGGCATTCCGGTCTTTGCATTCGTTTTTTGGCAATGCCTTGGCGCGGCTCTGCTGACGTTTGTGGCGGCGGTCGCCACTCGGCAACTGCCAAACCTGCGGCTCAAAGATCTCCGCCTCTATCTGCTGTTCGGCGCCTTGACGACCGCCGTGCCAATAATCCTATTCTCTTTCGCCGCGCCCAAGGTTCCAGCCGGCGCCATTGCTCTCGGCCTCGCTCTCCCGCCTATCCTGACCTATGTATTTGCCGTCCTCTTTCGGATCGACCACTTCCACTTGCTTCGTATTACGGGAATCTTGTTCGGCCTCGCCGGTGTCTTGTTGGTTCTCCTGCCTGAGCAAAGCCTGCCGGAGCCTGGCATGGCGCCATGGCTGTTGATGGGTTTTGGTGGCCCGCTCTGCTACTCGCTGAGCAATGTGTGCATCGCACTTCTCCGCCCGCCCGAGATGCGGGCAATCCCACTGACCTGCGGCGTTTTCGCATGCGCCGCCATCATGATGCTGCCTGTCATGGCCGTGACGGAGAACTGGTGGTTTTTCGACGCCACCATGACCGATGGCGATTGGGCGTTGATCGGAAATATCGTCATCAACGCAGTTTTTTTTGTTGTTATGTTCGAGATCATTCGCATGGCGGGGCCCGTTTTTTTCTCGACCTACGGCTATTTTGGCACACTGATAGGTCTTGGCTGGGCCGCGCTTTTTTTTGGCGAGGTGCCGAGCTCCTGGATTTGGGCCGCTATCGCCATCCTCTTCCTCGGCTTATTCCTGGTTAACCGCACCTCGAAGCCATCACCGACATAAAGAGAACCCTAGCCACCCCAACGAATTATAGAAAACGTGATTTCCGATCCGCGTCGACGACGGCTTATACCCAGCCGCCCATGAAGCTGATCAATAACTTGAAGGAGGCGAAGGCGATTCTCGACGAACTTAGCTGATGTCCGCTTATGGCTAAAACCGGCAGTTAAGCCGCAGTCTGATTTACCTCAGCAACTGGGGACATAGCGGACACCGAAAGCGCAATATCGATTTTTCCGGCATTGATGTCCGTTATCAGGGGGTAAGCGGACTAAATATCAGGTTGGCTCTGACGGCTGCTTTTGACCCTAAGCGGACATTCATTATGAAGCATAGACCGGCTCCCGGAATGCCCTTAGAGCCTCGCAATTTATAGTGCATATGACAATCGGGAGGCCGCACCGGGACCGATCCCACCGGCGCACTGACGCGGAGGCGAAAGGACACGGCTTCGACCGGCTTGTCGCCGCCTGCGCCGTGGAAAAAGATGCGCTGG
>Ga0209403_10007710_pt1 | contig 10541 bp, 6 predicted proteins | sample ArcticOcean_MG_C_8_FD_187440 | JGI IMG/M metagenome (GOLD analysis project Ga0209403, IMG submission 187440) | Marine microbial communities from western Arctic Ocean - ArcticOcean_MG_CB11_86 (SPAdes) (version 2) | ecosystem: Environmental > Aquatic > Marine > Oceanic | place: Arctic Ocean...
ACCTTTAAACAAAACACATCTAATTTGGGAGCGGTCATCTTTAAGTACAAAATAAGCATGCTGAGAACCAGCAATACGAAGATTAGATATCTCTCCTTCCACCCATATGGAATCAAAAGCTGATTCAAGAATGGATTTAACATCACCTGTTATATCTGAAACCGAGTAAATTTGAGGGGTTGTTTCTTGTTGTTTCATTTATGGTTAATCAAAATTATTTATAATGACCATTTAATTAAAGAATAGACATTATCATAGGTTAAATATTAAGAGTAAAAATCTAAAAAATATTTTTGATTATTGAACTATCCCTAACAGAACAGTGAATGATGAATCAAGTTAAAGAATTTTTAAAAGATTGGAGAGTGTTTGCCATAAGCATGGCGATAGTCATGGGACCTACTCCACCAGGAACAGGTGTAATAAGCGATACTTTTTGTGAAACTACTTGGTAATCGACATCACCGACGAGTTTACCGTCAACTCGATTTATCCCTACATCGATGATTACTGAGTCATCTTTGACCATATCAGCTGTAACAAAATTTGGTTTTCCTATGGCGGCGATGAGGACATCTGCTTGCCGTGTAATGGTTGATAAATCTTTGGTACGAGAGTGACAAATTGTAACAGTTGCATTTTTTTCAAGTAATAAAAATGCGACTGGTTTCCCAACAATATTACTCCTTCCAAGGACGACGGCATTTTTACCCTCAAGGTCTATATTATAATAATCCAGTAGTTGAATGATTCCTGCTGGAGTGCATGGTTTAAAAGCGGCATTCCCTGTTACCAGTCGTCCAACATTTTCAAGGTGGAATCCATCTACATCTTTTTCTGGTTTAATTGCTTTAAGAATTTTATGTGAAGAAATATGTTTAGGTAACGGAAGTTGAACAAGAATTCCGTTGACATTTTCGTTATTATTCAACTCATCAATCAAGTTTAATAATATTAACTCGCTTGTGTCCGATGGAAGAATATTTTCGAATGATTGGAATCCTATCTTTGTGCAGGTTTTATTTTTATTACGAACATACACTGCCGATGCAGGGTCATCACCAACTAATATAACAGCGAGACCAGGAGATTTTTCCGTTTTTAATTTGAGAGCTTTAACTTCGGTAATAATATTTTCAATAATTTGAGAGGAAACTTTTTTACCATCAATGATAGCCATATGTATTAATCTTAAAAGTTGAGTTGGAAAAATATTCTTAAATGAATAAAAAAATAATTGAACACCCTAACAGACTATTTCTATTAGTGCGCTGATAGGAAAAACTAAAAAAAAAATATAAAATTATTTGGAAAATAATAAACTGATATAAGTTAAAAAAAATAACGTAGCAAATAAAATAAATACTAAAGAACTAATTTTAGCATACCGGCGGAAGTCCTTAAATATGATCTTTATTGGTTTTTAATAAAATATAGGGTTAACTTAGACCCAATCTATTTAAAAATAAAGCACCACAAAGGGTGTTGCAGAGAATTTATGTAAAATGATATAAATATTTATAATATAATAGAAACTATAAAGTTTGCCAGTATCAAAATCCACTGATTATTTGCTTGCCCAATGAACTCATCTCCTGAATCAAGTTCCCTAAAATTCAAAACCACTTATCTCTTTATAATTATTCTACTTACAACAATCGTATATTTTAATTCACTAAAGGGGTCATTTCAATACGATGACAGAAATCTTTTAACAAAGGAATGGATTGCAAATCTAGATAGTTATGCAAAGAATGTAAATTTAAGTTCCTTTCAAAATCGGCCAATTTTATTATGGACCTTTGCAATAAATAATTCTCTTGACGGTCAAAATACTTACGGATTTCACTTAATAAATTTAATTCTCCATATATGCGTCACTATTTTAATATTTTTTATTTCAATCCGTCTTAAATATCTAATACCAGTAAGTAATTATTTAATTAAAAAAGATTATCTCAATTTGATAAAGGTTAAAAATTCGTATACGCTACTTTTCTCATTCTCCGTTGCTATAATTTTTGCTTTACACCCCCTTAATATTGACTCCGTAACATATATTTCATCACGTTCGAGTATATTGGCAGTATTTTTTTATCTCCTTACGGTTTATTTTTTTACTGAAGTGATGATTCCGAATCAAGCATTAAGCCAGAGAATACTATTAAGTTTATTAATAGTTCCAGGAATATACTTGGCAATTGCATCTAAATTAATAGCGGTTACCTTGCCCATCATTCTAATAATATGGTTTATCTTTATAAAAGAAAATAGGTGTCCCACAAAAATAAATAAATATTTATCAACATCTAAAATACTTTTATTTTTATGTTTCGGAGGAATTATTTTATTAGTATCTGATAAATTTTTGAATATATTATATTCTCCAAAAGATCAAGGCTTAGAATTTTTTGGAAGGGTTCCATATTTTTTAATCCAAATAAAAGTAGCAATTTTTTATTATCTGAAGCAATTTATACTACCGTTCAATCTGAATGTAGATACCGGATTTCCATTCACAAAAATTTTATCCGATTGGACTATAGCCTTTTCCATCGTAATAACCCTTGGAATTATTTTTATAATAATTAGATGGGGGAATGCTTGGATCAAACTTGGGTCGATGTGGTTTTTTATATCACTTGCGCCAACAAGCACTATTATTCCTTTAAATGACCTAGCGGTCGAACATAGATTATATTTACCAATGTCATTAGGTTTATGTCTTATTACAGGCTGGTTTATAAGTCAGTTAAAAAAAACATATCAGTTACAGGTTCTTATTTTTATCATATTCATTACTAGTGTATTAATTATAAAAAGAAATCAAGTGTGGGTAAGTGAAATTAAATTATGGTCTGATTCGGCATTAAAAAATCCAAATTCATCAAGAGTTCATAATAATTTAGGTAAAGCTTATTTCGAAAAAGGGCAACTTAGCAGAGCACGTTTTCATTTTGAAAAAAGTGTCTCAAGTATTCCAGAATATGTTCAAACCCAATTTAATATAAAAAACAAAAATTTATTTAAAGCAGATTTTGCTGAGCCTCATTTTAATCTTGCAAGCATTTATTTAGATCTTGGAAAACTTGAAGATGCGGCAACCGAATATCAATCCGCTTTATATTTAAAACCAGACTATTATGCAGCAGAATTAGGCCTTGGATCTGTGAAAAACATGAAAAAGGATTATGATCTTGCAATTCAACACTTTATAAATTCAATAGAAATAATGAAAAAAATAACAGGTCAATCTGACTATCCTATTGCGAGGTTAAATTTAGGAGAAGTATATGGGAAGACGCAACGTTATAACGATGCTATCGTTGAATTCAAGAGGGCAATTAAGGCAGATCCAGCCATGTATTTAGCACATTTTAATTTGGGAACAGCATATATGTTTATAGGCTCAAATGACAAAGCCGAAGACGCTTTTAAAGAATGTTTAAGTCTTAATCCAAACCATGAACCCGCTTTGTTTAACCTTGCTCAAGTATATCAAAATCAAGAACTATGGGAAAAATCTAATATTATTTTAATGAACTTACTTAAAATAAAAAGTACAAATCCTTCTATTTATTCAGCAATGGCATGGAATACTTTAATGTCTGGAAAATTAGAAGAGGCGAGTAAGTTATATGAAAAAGTATTAAGCCTTGAGTCAAAAAATCGAGAAGCATTGATAAATCTAGCAAAAATAAATTCTAATCTTGGAAAATTATCTAAATCAGAATCATATATCAAACGCGCTTTAAAACTTGACCTACTTGAAAGTCAATCTATTGAATTAAAAAACCTATTAAAATAACCATCTAAATTTTAAACCAAACTTTCTGTGAATCAATCAAATTATAATTTCATATTTTTTAAAAATATTAAGGCCCTAGTATTACTTTGCACTTGTGGAATAGTTGTATTTTTTGCAACAGTGCACTCACCATTTTTATATGATGATTTTCATACGATTGAAGATAATCCATATATTAAAGATCTATCTAATTTCCAAAACCTGGTTGGAATTCAGAATATATTTAATAGGTCTGTATTACTTTTAACGTTCGCAATAAATAATGCAATAGGTCAAGTAGACACATTTGGTTATCACCTAGTCAATATTACATTACACCTATGTGTAGGGGTTGTACTTTATTTTTTAACAAGCCAGATTTTGTCACTTGAAAACCCTACCATTCAACCTAAATTGAAAAAGCTTCCATTAGTGGTTTCTTTGATACATCTTATTAATCCGATAAATGTGCAAGCTGTGACTTATATATCTAGTCGCTCTTCTGTATTGGTGACGTTATTTTTTTTGTTGTCTTTTTATTTATTGGTTCGCTATAGAAAACTCAATGATAGATTTAAAAATAAATGGGTATTTTTATTTTACCCTTTAACGGTATTATTATTATTTTTTCTTGGATTAGGAACGAAAGAAATAATTGTTACGCTACCAATTATAGTAGTCCTATATTTATGGATAGAATGCCCAGAAAAAAAATTCCGAAAATTTATACCAGAATTGGCAGTTATTTTAATTCCGCTAATAATTTATCTTCTATATCGATATATACAATATGGGAATATTCTAATCATACGAACAGATCCATATTCACACTTAATAGATCGCGGGCTATATTTTTTAACTCAAATAAAAGTGGTGGTTTCTTATTATCTTGTAAAAATATTTTTGCCAATAAATCTTAATTTTGAACCTGATATCGCTTTAGTATCAGGGGTTCATGACTGGCAATGGATTTTGGCCTTGATGACAGGGATTATTCTTGCCCTGGGTATTATTTTTCAAAAATCGGTTCTTCTAAAAGGTGCTTTTTTATGGGCATTGGTCACAATAATACCCACATCAAGTATTATTCCTCTAAAACAATTTGCAACGGAACACAGAACCTATCTTCCAGGTATTGGAATTAGCATGGGTATAGGGGTACTTTTTTTAAGAGCAGGTTACTCCCGACTAATACAACCGACACTCGTTATTTTTTTGATAATTTATGGATTTCTAACTATGCATCGAAGTTTGGACTATCGGTCTGAAATAGAAATTTGGGAAGATACGGCCAAAAAATCTCCTTATAAAGCAATAGTACATAATAATTTGGGAACTGCTTACCTTTCTATGGAACGATTGAAAGACGCACAAGAATCATTTGAAGTTTCTTCAGCTATATTACCGTCTTCACCAGAGCCTTACATTAATATGGGACATATTAATGCTCGAAATAAAGAATGGAGTAAGGCGAAATTAAAATTTGATCTTGCTTTAAAGTTGGGATCAAACCGATCGCAGGTCTTTTATAATTCTGGGCTTATGAGACTTAAGCTAAATAAACATGAAGAATCTTTACCATTTTTTTTAGAAGCAATAAAAATTAAAAATCATCGTCCTATATATTACTATGAACTAGGCAATGCCTTTCGCAAATTAAAACAACACGATTTAGCTCTAAAAGCTTACAAAAAAGTCCTTGAATTAGATAGAACACATATAGAAGCACAAAATAATATTGGTGTTGTTTTTTGGAACTTAAAACTTTTAAATCAAGCTGAAACAGCATTCAAAAAGGCACTGGAAATGGAAGATAAGGTTACGATTCATAATAATCTAGCAAACCTTTATATCGCTCAGAAACGTTTCAGGAAGGCAATCACTCATTTAAAAACCGTTATAAAAAAAACTCCCAATGATGTACGTGCTCGCAATTTACTCTCCATTGTAGAGGTTATACAAACAATTCCAAATAAATGAACATATCGATGCAAAATTATACGCGATGCGGAAAAAATAATTTGCGATCTTGTATCTTTATATTAATTTTAGGAAGTATTGTCTATGGGAACCATTTGCAGAATCCATTTCAGTTCGACACAGTTGTATACATAGTAAATAATCATACATTGGATAATGTTATTAAAATTTTAGATATAAATTTTTTTAAAAGTAATATTTTTACAAATAGGGCATTGTTACAAATTTCATTTGCTTTAAACGCTCAACTGGATGGCTTCCGGACTTTCAGTTATCACCTTGTTAATTTAATATTACACCTGACTAATTCCCTCTTGGTTTACTTTATAACTCGTAGAATCTGGTGTTATTTTGATTCTTGGGGTGATCGATTGCAAGAAAATGATATACACGCTATCTCTCTTTTTACAGCGATATTATTTTTACTGCACCCGATACAGACGGAATCAGTTATTTATATAATGAGTAGATCAGAAGTTTTTTCAGGCACATTTTACTTGAGTGCGTTTCTGCTGTTTCAGGTATGTAATGATAAGGAAAACCCACCAAAAACGAGATTCAAAATATTGGCTTTATTATTAATTCCAGTCATATTTTTATTAGGGTTTAGTGTGAAACAGACATTGGTAACCCTCCCAATGATATTATTTCTCTATTTTATTTTTGGCAGGCAACCGGGTTCATTTTCAATTAGTATCTTTAATAAGTGGAAATGGGAAATAGGAATTATATCGACAATAGGACTTTCCTTATTGTTTTATAAACTTATAAGCGACGAGTCATTTTTAATCGGTCCATCAAACGCTGGTGAGAGCATAGGAAGGTTGAATTACATGTTGACCCAACCTTCGGTGCTTTTATCTTATTATTTAAAGTTATTTTTTTTCCCTATAAATTTAAATATAGACCCCGATATTCAAATAGTAACTCAATGGTGGTCTTGGAAATTTTTGTCAGGAATAGTAGTAATCGCAGTTGCTATTTTTGCAGCTTATCGAATTAAAGAAACACGGGCTCCATTATTTTTTGTTCTTTGGTTTTTAATCATAATATCTCCTTCATCATCAATTATAACTCTGAACGACTTTGCTGCTGAGCATCGAACTTATCTTGCCTTATATTCTTTTTGTGCAGTTTCTGCGTTTTTTATTTATAGAATGCCATGCCTAGTTTTTCGAAACTATCCAGAAAAGTCCAGATTTATCATTCTAACTATTAGTATTTTTATAATTATTTTATTTTCTGTAATAACGATACAACGCAATCAAATTTGGGCAAGCGAAGTGACTTTATGGAATGACACATTAAAAAAATCTCCTAATAAAATTCGTCCAATAATTAACCTAGCCTATGCTTATACTTCACTTGGATCTTTTGATTTAGCAATACAATATTATGAAAAAGTTATGAGCATAAACTCTAAAATTTTTTCTACAAATTATAATCTTGGGAATCTTTATCTTGAAAGAGGGCGTGAGGAAGAAGCAATCGGTTTGTTAGAAACGGCAGCTTTGATAAGACCTAATAATCCAGAAGTTAATGTATTACTTGGTGAAGTTTATCTAAAACGAAAAACGATAGATAGAGCAGAATTTTATTTCAAAAAAGCCGTAGAGCTAAACCCAAAATATGCTCTTGCCATGAAAAACCTCGGCATTATTTATTATTTTCACCTTAAAAAAAATAAAGAAGCTCGAGTTTTTTTTTCACGGTCCTTATCAATTGATCCAAACCAACAAGGAGCAGATAATATTCGAATTCTAATCAAACAAATAAAATAATTACTAAAAGCGTAAAGAGTAGTAAATTATATTAAAAACCTATCTTGTAAACTTTGTCTTAAAGGTACCGGAATATCAGGATGAATGAATTTCGTAAGTTAAAAAAATGGATTAAAAAAATATTAAAGTGGGAGTCTTTATCCTCCCGAAAACGATGGTCAATTAAGTTCCAGTTGTTCGATATTTCAACGTACATTTTCAATTTCTTGCCCTTAAGCTTAACTTCATTGTGTAGTTTCTACGGAAGTGACAAATGGGGGAATCACTTCTATACCCTTGTATACGACAATATTTTTCGCTCTCTAAGGCGTAAAAAAATAAATCTATTAGAAATAGGGGTGGGGGGCTATGCCGACCCTTACTCTGGGGGTGAGAGTATTTTTTTATGGAAGTCGTACTTTCCATTCGCGAGATTATTCTTCATTGATATTGTAGATAAAACTCATTTTTCGAAAAACAGGGTCAGGGTTGTTCAAGGATCGCAGGATGACGCAAATGTTTTGCTCAATGTGGTTCGCGAAGCCGGTGAATTTGATATCATCATTGATGATGGAAGTCATATTAATCATCATCAAATTGCATCATTTGAAACTCTGTTTCCCTCCCTTAAAGAAGGAGGAATATATGTGATTGAAGATACTCAGACATCCTATTGGCCAAGTTTTGGCGGGGGTGGCAACAAAACTAGAGAATACGAGAATAGTTGTATGCGCTATTTTCTGAGGTTGGCAGATGAATTGAATTATGGCGAATACTTAGATGGAGAATATTCTCCCGGTAAGTTTAATAAAAAAATTATCGAAATCAGTTTTCATCACAATTTGATTGTTGTGATAAAGGGAAATAATGATCAGGTTTCCGTGATTGGTTCTAAAAATATTTCGAAATTAAAGCGGCCTATAAGTTTTCATTCTGATGAAAAGTACCATTAAAATTCATATATACATCATAATAAATTAAGAAAATTTCGGAAGGTAGTGAATTGGGTGATCAAGTTTGTCGATGATTTGTCTCCCACTCTTAATTTCCAGAAATTTTATTGACTTCGGTTATCTCCTCTATAATCAAACGAGAACTCGTTCAAGCAAATCGGTGGTAAAATTGTTCCCGCGTTTTATTGTGCTTCCGGTGGTACACTGACGAACTTGATTCATTATATAAGCAAGTCTGCCTAGTGGACTTCGAGAAAAAGAATGTGGCTTAATTAACTGTCCACCTATTCATGGGGAGATCATTTTTTCTCTGATGTTAGAAAACTATGCACTGGTTGAACATTTTTGAAAATGGGTGAGGTTGGACGGATGGGGCGTGGCCGAGTTGTATCATCAGTCATATCCTGATAATTATGAAACAAACTACGTAATATGCTCTGCAGTGGGTTGTCTTTTTTTAGTCCCCGAACTCGGCATTTAAGTTTTTTCATAAGAGAAGGTTTTCCCTGAAGCCCCTCTACTTGTTGGGCTAAAATTGGAATAAGATATTTGCGGTACTCCTTTTTCACCAATTGCTGTGCTTGTTCCAAGTTGACCTTGTCTTTATCTGAAATAATTTCTGCTATAGAGTTTGTAAATTGAGAAAACTCCATAGACCAGGAATCAATCAACATGCGATCAAGATAGTCACCTTTTTTTTCATGTTCAACTCGGTTAGAGCTTGACTTAGGGTTGATTTGTCTTAAAAGGTAAAAGAAGTTTTCTCGTTTAACGATTCCTTGTGCAACTGTCAAAAAACTAAGTATAAGTTCATGAAGTATAAGGTTTGTAAAGTTATACTTGCAGAGGGTCTCATAGTTTTTTAGCAGAACATCAGTTCGATAGACAGAATAATATGTATGAGTGTAATTGCGGAAATGTTTTGAGATTCTTTCTGTGGAGGTTTTGTCCTCTATTGATTTATCTGCCGGGTTTTGAATAAATTCCACATCCTTTCCATAGGGTATATTTGTGTCCGGTTTGATAATAAAGTTATCAATGCGACCGTTGTAAGCTATGTAATTTTTATGTGCTGATAAAAAATCTACCGCCTTTTGCAATCCCTCTTTAAAGAAAAAATCATCGTCTTGACCAACGACAGCAAATTGTGTCTGGACGCGCGACAGAGCATCGGCAGTTTTGCCATAGTATTGGGCATACGTTTCATCATAGGGGTATCTAATGTACTCATAATCGATATTTGAAAATCGGTTTGTTTGGGATAATATCTTTTCAAGACTTGAATCTTTTCCTCCATCTGCAATGAGAACTTTAAACGGGAAAGATATCTTATTGGCGTATGTAATCCAGCGTAAGGTAAACGGAGCACGGTCTTTGATGGTTAATATAAGAGTTAGTTTATGGTCGTCAGACATTTTTTTTGGGCTATGACCGTCCCGATATTAGAGGACAGTTAATTAAGCTGCATTCTTTAGTTCCAAATATACTGGTCTGAGATAGATTTTCTTATATAATTAATCAAGTCCGTCAGTGTACCAACCGGAAATACTTAAGGCTTGCTCATGCTACCAAAGTAACTACTAGATGTGAATGAAAATTGTGGATGCCAATTTAAATTTTCTAAAATTTTTGAAGTGCAAGGTCGTTCAAAAAGGCCTTCTGATAAGATGATACAAAGAATTGGGTTAGTTTAGTGTGATGGTTGCATGCCAAATCTGGTGTTGATGAAGATTGTAACTTGCCACTGTCAGATCGGGTCTACAATCAGGAGACCTGACTCTATAAAGCCTTTGAATATATATGGTTACTGGCATGGCTAGACTGGAAGGTACACGGGTGGTGTAGTTAGGCGTAAAACAGGATGATTTTATGTATTTTGTAGGCTATCGATTAAATTATCGTGAAAATTTGGTCTAATGGGGGAATTTATTTCCAATGATATATCATACTTTAGTGACAATGAATCTTCGTATTTAATACCATCTCGAATGGTTAGAGTGGTTTAGATCTACTATGTTATAGATAGGATATCCTTCTAGGAGTTTGTTGGAATACTCGATG
>Ga0209403_10007711_pt1 | contig 10541 bp, 8 predicted proteins | sample ArcticOcean_MG_C_8_FD_187440 | JGI IMG/M metagenome (GOLD analysis project Ga0209403, IMG submission 187440) | Marine microbial communities from western Arctic Ocean - ArcticOcean_MG_CB11_86 (SPAdes) (version 2) | ecosystem: Environmental > Aquatic > Marine > Oceanic | place: Arctic Ocean...
AGACGTGCATCAATGGTTTATGGAAAAACAGAGGATAAAGGCATTAGGTGTTGTTATCATGGATGGTTATTTTCTCCAAATGGTGAAATTCTTGAAACTCCCGGTGAGGATCCAGATTCTAAGCCTGCAGCAAAAATAAGAGAAACATTTAAGCTTGGTGCTTATCCAGTAATTGAATTTAATGGTTTAGTATTTTCTTATTTAGGACCAATGGATAAGATACCAGAGTTTCCACACTACGATGCATTTGAAATACCTGGAAATACATCAAGTCCATACCGTATAGATTATAATTGTAATTGGATTCAGGTACTTGATGCAATTATGGATCCTGTCCACACTTCTTTTTTACATGGACAAAGTTCTGGAATTCAATTTTCAGAAGGTTTTGAAGAGGTTGGCGAAATAGAATTTTACGAAAGAGGCATACAGTATCTTGGATGCAATACTAGGCGAATAGACGATAATGTCTGGATTAGAGTAAATGAATTAATTTTACCAAACTTCACTCAAGCTGGTGCAGCTTTTGCTGCAGATGGGACTAAGAGTAGGTATTTTGGTAGAAGTTCTTTTACAAGGTGGGTGGTACCGGTGGATGATTATCATTGTGTAGCTTTAGCATGGGCAAACTTTGGTGAAAGAGGTGATCCTATAGAATACAATAATCAAGAAGGTTTTGAAAGAATTGAAGCTGGAGAAATTGTAAATAGAACTCTAGAAGAAAAACAAAAAAGTCCTGGTGATGCGGAGGCAGTAGAGGGAATGGGATCAATTAGTACTCATAAAGGAGAGCATTTAATGCCAACTGATCAAGGTGTGATGATTTATAGAAGAAGAATAAGAAAATTAAGTAAAGATTTAGAAGAAGGAAAAGAACCACCACAACCACAGAAAAAAAAAGGTGAAATTGTAAGAACAAATGGACAAGATACAGTATTAAGAGCTCCTAAAAGAAATAAAAATGATAAAGAATTTGTAAAATCAATTTGTTCATCAGTAATGAAAATGCAGTTTGATTTAGAAGATATGCCACTGAAAGAACGAGATAATAGTATCATGAATAATCTTTATAAAATGGAAGAAAGAGGAAACTTTGAAAGATAATAAGAAAATTAAAATTCATATTAAGAATAACCATGGACGACCAGGAACTTTTCCAAGTGACCTTGAGGGTGAAAAAAATTTCACTATAACTAAAGAACATATTGATAAAGCTTTAGAAAAAGAACCTCAAATTAGAGAAAAAACAGATTTTTTTATTGATTGGGATGAGAATAATTTTAATTCATCTATGTCTAGTTCAGATATTTTACTTACATATGATTTTCCAACTAAAAATCTTAAAGAAATTGCTCCAAAATTGAAATGGATTCATTGTACAGCTGCTGGAGTTGAGCATATATCGCCTTTTAACTGGGCATTTGATGAATTAACAATAACAAATAGCAGCGGTGTTCATGCTAAAAAGGCTGGTGAATATGGTTTAATGAGTGTTTTAATGCTTCAAAATCATATGCCTAAAATTATCACAAACCAAAAAAATAAAGAATTTGTATCTTTATTTAGCAACCCTATAGCTGGTAAGACAATTGTTCTTGTAGGTACTGGTTCATTAGGTTCTTCTATGGCTAAGCTTGTTGAACCACTTGGTGCTAATATTATTGGTGTAAATAAAAAAGGCAAACCTGTAGATGGCTGTTCAAAAATTATAACAATTGATAAATTAGACTCAGTGCTCCCAGATGCAGATATTTTATACCTCGCTTTGCCAGAAACTTCAGAAACTATAAATTTAATTGATAAAAAAAAATTAGATTTACTAAAACCAACTTGTGGAATTGTAAATATTGGCCGTCAATCAGTATTAGATTATGAGGTATTGTGTGAAAAACTTAATAAAAAAGAAATAGCAGGGGCAATACTTGATGTCTTTACGCACGAGCCCATCGAAAGTGATTCAAAACTTTGGCATACTCCGAATCTTGTAATCACTCCTCATGTATCCTCTGATGATAATGGAAATTATGTAAAAATGACCCTTGATTTATTTGTAAAAAATTTAAAACTTTTTATAGAAGATAAAGAATTAGTAAATCAGATAGATAAAAATCTAGGTTATTGAGATAGATAACTAAACCTTTATTTGATAATTTAATTTAGCATATCAAATGTGTTAATAAAATCAGGCCTCAAAATATATTCAGAATTATTTGAGAATTTTATTTTTTTTAAAACTTCTATTCCATAAAGAACCTTGCCAACTGGAGTATATTCACCCTCAAATAGTGGCTCATCCTGAAGTATTATAAAAAATTGACTATCTTCAGTATCATTTTTAAAAGTTCTAGCCAAACCAACACTTCCTTTTGAGTAATTAAATTCAGCATCAAGTTCGGACTTAATAGTTCCTAATCCAGATTTACCTGTTCCTATTCTTCCATAATCTAAGTTATTTTTTTTACCAAACTCTAAATCTCCAGCTTGAACTAATTTATTTTCAATTACCCTGTGGAAAGCAATATTGTTGTACGCATTAGCTTTAATTAATGTTTTAAATCTTTCAACAGCATTTGGTGAAATATTTGGATAAAGCTCAATAATAACATTTCCACAAGTAGCATTAAGTATGGCAATATTTTGAGGATTACTAAATTGAATATCCTTTGGATTATAATTTTTTATGAATAGGCATTTATTTTTAACAGCTATATAAGAAGTTAAAGTAAAAATTGCTAGAATAACTAAAAAAGTTAATAAGAGTTTTTCTAATACTGATGCTTTAATTTTTTTAATCATATTCTAGAATTTAAAAGAATTATCTATTTTTAATATATTTTTTATTATAAATTCTTTTTTCCTTTGAAGAATGGGATCATTGTTAGGAATATTTATATCGAACATTATGTGAGAAAAAACTTCTGCCATATCTTCTGAGGGTGTTGTTTTTGAATATTCTGTTAAAAATCCATCGGTATTAATATATGTGTTGAGATCAAATTTTTGAGTACATGTTGAGCATTTAGCATATTGAAAATTTTTTTTATTAAAATCTATCCATTCATTTTCATTAAAGAGTTCTTTGTAACTGAGATTTATTATATGAAATACTTCGTGGTGAATTACCCTCTCAAAATATTTTTCATTAAATTTAATATCTAGTATTAATGTTTTCATTATATTATCTGGAATACCGGCTGTATAAATTCCAGAAATTGATAAATTTTCACACAGAACTATATATTTTAAATTAATTTTTTTTAAAAAGTTATATGAATACCCATTAAGATTTTGGCTTACTATCTTATACTTCTCATCATAATTTTTTTTTTTAGAATTTGAGCAAATAATATTTTTTTTAATACCCAATCTAAATGGTCTGATAGCATGAAAATACTTAAGTTTATTTATAGTATTAATTTCATAAATCTCTAAGTTAGGTATCTTGATTAAATTATAGATAGTATTTGCTTTTAGAGGTGTAATAAAAATAATTAATAGTAAAACAGCTCTTATTAAGTTCATAATTTTAAAGATAGAAGATATTCCATTCTTATAGAATGTGGTACATTTTATTTATAAATGAAAAAAGAAAGAAATAAAAATCCGGTTCAGCCAGTTAGTGGAACAAAAGTACCAAGATTTGCTGGACCATCTACTTTTGCAAGATTACCAGAATTAAGAGATGTTGAAAGTTGTGATGTTGCAATTATTGGAATACCATTTGATGCAGGGACGAGTTATAGACCTGGAGCAAGATTTGGTCCAATGAGTATTAGACAAGCATCAAGACATTTAAGAACTAATTATCATCCAAGTTATGATGTTGAACCTTTTAAAGTTCAACAAGTTGCTGATGCAGGGGACATAACTTGCAATCCATTTAATATAAACGAAGCTATTAAGCAAATTGAAGAAGGAGCAACAGAACTTCTTAATAAAGTTGGAGGTATTATTAGTTTAGGCGGAGATCACACAATTGCACTTCCTTTACTTAGGGCAATCAACAAAATAAATAATGGTCCTGTTGCTTTAGTACATTTTGATGCTCACTTAGATACTTGGGACACATATTTTGGAGCTCCGTACACACATGGAACACCTTTTAGAAGAGCTAGGGAGGAAAATTTATTTTTAGATGATGCCTCAATGCATGTTGGTATTAGAGGTCCACTTTATAGTAGAGATGATATTAAAAATGATGAAGAGTTTGGTTTTAAGATTATTCACTGTGATGAATTTCAAACACAAGGAACAGATAAAATAGCTGAGAGAATTAAAAAAAGAGTTGGCAACAATCCACTTTATTTATCAATCGATATAGATGTTTTAGACCCTGCTTTTGCACCAGGCACGGGAACGCCAGAAATTGCTGGAATGACAACTAGAGAAATGGTTAATGTTATAAGAGGTTTATCAGGTTTAAACTTAATTTCAGCTGACGTAGTAGAAGTCTCCCCAGCATATGATCATGCAGAAGTAACCTCTTTAGCTGCTGCAACAATTGTTTATGAATTAACTAATTTGTTTGCAAAAGTTAAAAGATAAGATATTTCTTAAAAATGTTAGATAGGAAAAATTTTTACATTAATGGCCAGTGGGTTTCTCCAAAACAATCAAATGATTTTAAAGTAATTGATCCCTCAACTGAAGAAGAGTGTGCAGTTATATCTATAGGTGGTGTCGAGGACGTAAATGAAGCAGTAAGTGCTGCAACTAAAGCTTTTGATACTTGGGCATTTTCTTCAAAAGAAGAAAGATTAAAATATTTAGAAGCCTTATATGATGTTTATAAAAAAAGATGGGCTGATATGGCTAAAGCTATAACTCTTGAAATGGGAGCGCCAATTGACTTTTCAACACAATTACAAGCGGGAACTGGCGCTAGTCATATAAAATCTTATATAAAAGTATTAAAAGAATATACATTTGAAGCAAAATTAGGAGAACATGCTCTTAATAATAATATTTTACATGAACCAAAAGGAGTTTGTGCATTAATTACTCCATGGAATTGGCCAATGAATCAAACTTGTTTAAAAGTAATACCAGCAATTGCAGCTGGGTGCACAATGGTGCTTAAGCCATCTGAAATAGCCCCATTATCATCGATGATTTTAGCAGAGATGATTGATGAAATTAAATTACCAAAGGGTGTATTTAATTTAATAAATGGAGATGGTGCAGTTACTGGAAATGCATTAACAAGTCATCCTGATGTGAACATGGTTTCATTTACAGGGTCCACTAGAGCAGGTGCTTTAATTTCTAAAAATGCTGCAAGTGATTTTAAGAGAGTTAGTCTTGAACTAGGTGGAAAAGGTGCGAATATTATATTTAAAGATGCTGATGCAGAAGCTGTTGAAAGAGGTGCTCTAAGATGTTTTAGAAATTCAGGACAATCTTGTAATGCGCCAACAAGAATGTTAGTTGAAAAATCAATCTATGCAGATGCAGTGGAAAGAGTGAAAAACTTTGCTAACTCAATGAAGGTTGATGTTGCAACAAAAGAAGGTGATCATATTGGTCCTGTTGTTTCAAAAACTCAATTTGATAAAATTCAAACATTAATTCAAGTGGGGATAGATGAAGGTGCTAAATTAGTTGCTGGTGGAACGGGTAAACCAGATGGCCTTGACAAAGGTTACTTTGTAAAACCCACAGCATTTGCCGATGTTAATAATCAGATGCAAATAGCAAGAACTGAAATATTTGGTCCTGTTTTATCAATAATACCATTTGAAACAGAAGAAGAGGCAATTTCAATTGCTAACGATACTCCTTATGGATTATTAAATTTTATTCAAACTCAAGATCAAGATAAAGCAAACAGAGTAGCTAGAAAACTAAGATCAGGAATGGTTGATATTAATGGTGCGGGCTTAGCTCCTGATGCACCATTTGGTGGGTATAAACATTCAGGGATTGGTCGAGAAGCTGGTAAATTAGGTTTAGAAGAATATTTAGAAGTTAAAGTAGTAAGCGGTTGGAACGATTAGCTTGCAATAGAATTATTTTTTATTCCCTCAAGTAGATTTAAACATTTTTTTAGTTCATCAAGAATTATAAATTCATCAATTTTATGTGCTTGTTCAATTGAGCCTGGACCACAAACTACAGTGCTTATTCCTATTTCTTGAAATAATCCAGCTTCTGTTCCAAAAGAAACAACTTCTCTTGTGTTGTCTCCAGTTAGACTTGAAACTAATTCGCAAGCATTTGATTTTTTATCTCTATTAAAACCTACAACTTCGCCAATGATATTTTTTCTAATGGAAGAGTTAGGAAAAATTTTTTTCATGTCAGGCAAAAGTACTTCATTTGCATATTTGTCTAATTCTGAATTTAAAAACACACCATCTTCTTTAACAACTGGTCTTGTTTCCCAGTTAACATGACATTTATCTGCAATTACGTTGTGTGCTATACCACCAAAAATTCCACCTATTGAAAGAGTAGAGTGTGGTGGGTCAAAAATTGAGTCTTTAGGTGCTCTTTCTTTTAGCTTTTCTCTTAATTCAATTAATTTATTTACATATCTTGAAGCGTACTCAACAGCGCTAACACCTTTATGAGGAGCAGAACTATGACCCGCTAAGCCTTCGAAATAAGTTGTGTATTCGTAGCATCCTTTATGAGCATCTATGATTTTCATATTTGTTGGTTCACCTATAATGCAAATTCCATCCATAACTCCTCTTTTTTTTAATTCTTCAATTAAAATTGGAGCACCTATACATGCAGTTTCTTCATCAAAAGTATAAGAAAAATGAATATCTCTATCTAAATTAGCCTTTGCGTAAATTGGTGCAAATGCCAATGTACAAGCAATGAAACCCTTCATGTCACAAGCACCTCTTCCAAAAAGTTTGTCATCTTTTATTGTTGCTACAAATGGGTCTGTGCCCCAACCTTTTGAAACAGGAACTACATCTGTATGACCAGATAAAATTATTGGTTTTTTGTCACTAGGGTGCTTAGCTTTTAATGTTGCAAAAAGATTAACTCTTTTTTTATCATCATCAAAAGTTTTAAATGATGTAGCGCCTATTTTTTTTAAAACTTCATCACAATAGTTAATCAATGAACTATTATCTTCTCCAGATATAGTTTTAAAAGCAATTAAATCAGTTAAAATCTTAATAGAATTATTAAATAATTGATCTGTATTATTTTCTGTACTCATAAATACGATCTAATATATATATTAAATTTATGAAAGAACAAATAACCTATGATATATTTGATAAAGTTGATATTAGAGTTGGAACTGTTATCTCTGTTAAGAAAAATGAAAAGGCCAGAAAACCTTCATTAGTAATAAAGGTAGATTTTGGTGAAGAAATAGGGATTAAGCAATCATCAGCTCAAATAACCCATTATTATAATGAAGATAATTTAAAGGGTAAGCAAGTAATTGGAGTATGTAACTTTCCTGAAAAAAATATTGCTGGTGTAGTATCTCAAGTTTTAATTCTAGGTTCTATCGATAAAGAAGGAAAAGTTATTTTGGTTCATCCATCTCAAGAATCTGAAAATGGATTATCAATTGCATAAAAATGCATCCTGAAATTTTATCACTTTCTTTATTTATGTTTGTGACTAGCTGCTCACCTGGTCCAAATAATATTGTTGCATCACACTCAGGTTTTAATCATGGCATCAAAAAAACTATACCACTAATGCTAGGTGTAATATTTGGATTTACTACCATGATAACTATTGTGAATTTTGGACTAATAAATATATTTAAAATTTATCCAATAATTCAAAAAACATTAGTATTCACAGGAACTATATTTTTAATTTACTTAGCTTATAAAATATCATTTTCTAAAACCAATACTCAAGAAAAGAGTCTTAATCCTGTTAGTTTTATTGAGACTTTTATGTATCAATTTTTAAATCCTAAAGGTGTAATTGTAGCTATTATATCTGTATCGACCTACGTTGAATCAGGAAATAATTTTTTAAACTATTCTTTATGGGTAATAGGTATTGCTTTCATTTTTGCAATAATTAGTATCATTTTTTGGGTGTTCATAGGTAAATTTATGAGTAAATTTGCGACAAATGATAATTTTATTAAATTGTTTAATTATGTTATGTCACTGCTTCTATTAAGCTGTATCGCAACATTTTATTTATAATATGAAACCGGGTAATAAAAATTCTTATAATTCTTTAAAAACTATTAATATTAATAATGGTAATTTTAAATATTACTCTCTAGCAGAAGCCGAGAAAAATGGTCTTGAAGGAATTTCAAAACTTCCAAAATCATTAAAAGTTTTATTAGAAAATTTACTAAGGTATGAAGATGATTTATCAGTTACAAAAAATCAAATAGAAGCCATTAAAGAATGGTTAAAGACAAAAAAATCATTAACTGAAATAGCATATAGGCCAGCTCGAGTTTTATTGCAAGATTATACAGGAATACCAGCGGTAGCTGATCTTGCGGCCATGAGGGAAGCTGTTAAAGAAAAAAATAAAGACCCGAATACTATTAATCCACTTTCTGCAGTCGATCTTGTTATCGATCACTCAGTACAGGTTGATAAGTCAGCAAATGCAGACTCATTTGAAAAAAATGTAGATATTGAATTTCAAAGAAATGGGGAAAGGTATTCTTTTTTAAAATGGGGACAACAAGCATTTAATAATTTTAGAATAGTTCCTCCTGGAACAGGAATTTGTCATCAAGTTAACTTAGAATATTTGTCAAAAGTAGTTTGGTCAGAAAAATTTAAAGATGATGACTATCTATTTCCTGATACATTGGTTGGTACTGACAGTCATACCACTATGGTTAATGGGCTATCTGTTCTTGGTTGGGGTGTGGGTGGAATTGAAGCTGAAGCTGGAATGTTAGGTCAACCAATTTCAATGTTAATTCCTGAAGTAATTGGATTTGAAGTAACCAATAAAATGCCAGAAGGCACAACTGCAACAGACTTAGTTTTAACTGTAGTAAAAATGTTGAGAGATAAGAATGTTGTTGGGAAATTTGTTGAGTTTTATGGAGAGGGATTAAAAAATTTAACACTTGCTGATAGAGCAACTATTGCAAATATGGCCCCAGAATATGGTGCAACTTGTGGTTTTTTTCCAATCGATGACGAGACATTAAAATATTTAAGATTTTCAGGAAGAGATGAAAATACAGTCAACATTGTCGAAAAATATGCAAAAGAACAAGGCTTATGGGCCAGCGATGGAATTGAGTTTACTGATACATTATCATTAGATATGTCGACAATTGTTCCAACAATTTCAGGACCAAAAAGACCCCAAGATAAAGTTTTATTAACAGATGCTTCTATGGGGTTTAAAAAAGTTTTTGAAGATGCAACTGAAAGAAAAGAAAAAAGCATCTCAAAAGTTTATGGAACAGATTATGAAATTAAAGATGGGTCAATATTAATTGCCGCAATCACTTCATGCACAAATACATCGAACCCAAATGTTCTGATTGGAGCAGGGTTATTAGCTAAAAAAGCTGTAGAGCTTGGTTTAGAAACTAAACCTTGGGTAAAAACATCATTAGCTCCAGGATCACAAGTGGTAACTGATTATTTAGCAAAAGCTGGATTAAATGTATTTTTAGATAAATTAGGCTTTAATTTAGTAGGATATGGCTGCACAACTTGCATAGGAAATTCAGGACCTTTACCTGATGAAATTGTAAAGGCTATTGAAAAAGAAAATATATATGCTGTATCAGTATTGTCTGGTAATCGAAATTTTGAAGGAAGAATATCCCCTCATATTAAGGCCAATTACTTAGCTTCACCTCCGCTTGTTGTGGCTTATGCCCTAGCAGGACATATGGAATTTGATTTATACAATGAGCCATTAGGAAAAAGTAAAGAAGGTAAAGATATTTTCTTAAAAGATATTTGGCCATCAAATAAGGAGATAGAAGATACTTTAAGAGAATCCTTGAATGCAGAAATGTTTATTAAAAGATATTCAAATGTTTCTGAAGGACCTAAGCAATGGCAAGAAATTAAAACTGAAAACACAAGTATTTACAATTGGGATTCAGAATCAACTTATGTGAAAAAACCACCTTTCTTTGAAAACTTATCTGATAAACCTGAAGGTTTTAAAGCCATTAAAGATGTGAGACCACTCTTAATTTTAGGCGACATGATAACAACAGATCACATTTCACCAGCTGGAAATATTCAAAAAGAAAGTCCCACTGGAGAATATTTTATGAAATATCAAATACTACCAAAAGACTATAACTCTTATGGGTCCAGAAGAGGAAACCATGAGGTTATGATGAGAGGAACGTTTGCAAATATTAGAATAAAAAATGAAATGGCTCCTGGTACAGAAGGCGGTTTTACAAAATTATATCCGGAAGAAAAAGTAATGTCAGTTTATAGCGCTGTAGAAGAATACAAAAAAAGAGGAACTGATTTAGCGATAATTGGTGGAAAAGAATATGGCACAGGATCATCTAGAGATTGGGCTGCCAAAGGAACAAAATTATTAGGTGTAAAAGTTGTAATAGCAGAAAGTTTTGAAAG
>Ga0209403_10007712_pt1 | contig 10539 bp, 12 predicted proteins | sample ArcticOcean_MG_C_8_FD_187440 | JGI IMG/M metagenome (GOLD analysis project Ga0209403, IMG submission 187440) | Marine microbial communities from western Arctic Ocean - ArcticOcean_MG_CB11_86 (SPAdes) (version 2) | ecosystem: Environmental > Aquatic > Marine > Oceanic | place: Arctic Ocean...
CTTTATAAAAAATTAGAAAAAGAAATAGATTTTTCTAGTGGATTAAAATTAAATGGAGCACTTTCTATTGCAACAACCAAAGGTCGTTGGCAAGAACTCATGAGACAAGCTACAACAGCACAATTATTTAATGTAAATGTTGAAGTTTTAAATATTGATCAAATTAAAAAAATATACCCAATAATTAATGATAAGGATATTTTGGGTGGAATTTTTATGCCAGGCGATGGTCAAGCAGATCCAGTGGGTGTTACAAATTTATTAGCAAAAGCTGCGAGAAATGAAGGTGTTCAAGTATTTCAAAATTCACCAGTTCAAAAAATACTTACAAAAAATGGAAGGGTCCATGGTGTTAAATTAAAGAATCATACAATTGAATGTGAGTATGTAGTTCTTGCAACAGGAATGTGGTCAAGGCAAATAGGTGAGGATATGGGCATAAGTATTCCACTGTATCCTGCGGAACACTTTTACGTGATTACAGAACCATTGAAAGATCTTCCAAAAAATATTCCAGTACTAAGAGATTTTGATGACAGCTTATATTTAAAAGAAGATGCGGGAAAAATGTTAATTGGAATTTTTGAAGGTAAATCAATTCCAGCTTTTGACAAGACTAACAGGGTTCCAGAAGATTTTTCATTTGGTGAATTTTCTGAAAACTTTGAACATTTTGAACCATATTTAAATGCATCCTTAAAAAGAGTACCAATTCTAGAAAAAGCGGGGATAAGAAAATTTTTTGTAGGCCCAGAATCTTTTACACCTGATACAAATACACTTTTAGGCGAAGTACCAGAGGTAAAAAACTTGTTCGCTTGCTGTGGCTTAAATAGCATTGGAATTGGAAGTGGAGGAGGGGTTGGAAAAGTTACAGCGGAATGGATGATGAATGGTCATACAAACGAGGATTTATTCATTTATGATGTAAAGAGATTTGAAAAGTTTCATTCAAAAACAGATTTTATTAAAGAAAGAGTAACTGAAACTCTTGGTGATCTATATGGAATGCATTGGCCTTATAAACAACATAAAACTTCAAGGAATCAAAAACTGCTTCCTTATCATGAGGAATTAAAAAAAGAGGGAGCTTGTTTTGGAGCTGTAGCAGGCTATGAAAGACCTATGTGGTTTGCTAAAAATGGAATTAAACCTAAATATGAATATAGTTACAATTATCAAAACTGGTATCCTTCAGCTCAATACGAAACTATAAATACAAGAGAAAATGTTGGTTTATTTGACTTAACTCCATTTTCTAAATTTGATTTAAAAGGCCCTCTAGCATTCAGTGAATTACAACACTTATGTACAGCTAATGTAAAAAATGAAAAAGGTAAAACTACTTATACTCAAATGTTAAATAAGGATGCTGGAATTGAAACTGACTTGACCATTGTTTGTTTAGATAAAGATTATTTTAGAATTGTTAGCTCAGCGGCAGTAAGAGTTCGTGACAAGCATCACATACTAAAGCATTTAGATCCAAAAGTAGAATTTAAAGATGTTACGGAAGATTATGCTTGCCTTGGTTTATTTGGACCTAAAAGCAGAAGTTTAATGACTGAAATTGCTGGAGATTTTTTTAAAACAAAAGACTTTCCTTTTGCAACAGGTAAAGAGATTACTATTGATGATACTAAAGTTTGGTCACAAAGATTATCTTATGTGGGTGAATTGGGGTGGGAGTTATATATACCAACAGATAAAGCAAAAAAAATATATAAAAAAATAGTTAGTAATGGAAAAAAATATAACCTTTGTAATGCGGGAGTTCATGCCATGGATATACTCAGAATGGAAAAAGGTTATTTGCATTGGGGGCACGATATATCTCCAGAAGAAAACCAATATGAAGCTAATTTAAATTTTGCAGTAAGTTTTAAAAAAGGCGTCAATTTTATTGGAATGAATGCTTTAATTAAGAAAAAAAAAGAAAAAGTAAAAAAAAAGCTTATTACTCTAAGCTTAAAAAATAGTAAACCTGGCTTTCCTTTATTGCTTCATGATGAACCTATTTATTTAGATGGCAAAATAATAGGAAGAACAACTTCTGGAAATTATTCATTTGTTTATAAAAAGAATTTTGCTTTTGGGTATGTCACAACAGAAGAAAATTTAGAAAAAAAAAATATAGAAATAGAAGTGGAGAAAAAAAAGTATGAGGCAATAATAGAACTTAAACCACTTCATGACTCTGATAATAAAATTATGAAGAAATAAAATCTTCCCGCTCATCAAAATCTAAAGTTACACCTCTGCTTTTTAAAGGAACGTTTAAAGTCTTATCTTTATTTAATTCTATTAATTCTCTAGCTCCATTATCACCTTTAATTTGCATAATTTTTTCCCTCATATGTTTAGAGAATAAAATAGGATTTCCTTTTTCATTTTCGAAGGTAGGTATAAAAATTTCTTTTTTAAGATTAGTTTTAAGTTTTTTATTATAATTATATCTTGTTTTAATTAGCTTATTATAAATATTTTGATTAACATCAGGCATATCTCCTAAAGAAATAAAAAAAGCTTCACTTTTTTTTGATATATTTTCTAAACCAATTTTAATAGAAGAAGAAATTCCATCTGCAAAATTGCTATTATAGATAAATCTTATTTTTTTTTTATTTTCGATAATTTTTTCTATAATTTCTTTTTCATGACCAACTACAATTATCAATTCATCTACCGCGCTACCGAGAATATTTTTTACAGTATATTTAATTAAAGGAATTCCATTAATTTCTTTAGTAAGTTTATTTTCGCCTTTCATCCTTAATGATTGACCGGCTGCTAACAATATTGATGAAATCATTTTTTTTTATAAACTTCTGAAACTAATTGGGATGTAATTGACAAAGCTATTTCTGGTGCAGACTTGCCGCCTAACTTAATTCCGATTGGACCACAAATTTTATCAATACTTTCTTTAGGGAAATTAGCTTCCGCAAGCCTTTGACATCTATTAGCATGAGTTTTTTTGCTTCCTAAAGCTCCAATATAAAAAAATTTTTTATTCATGGCAAATTGGAGCGCAGGATCATCAATTTTAGGATCATGCGTTAATGCCACCAAAGCCGTATTTTTATCGGTTTGAATTTCAGAAAAAGCTTCTTTAGGCCATTTATTTATAACTTTAATATTTGGAAATCTTTTTTTCGAAGCAAAATAACCCCGAGGATCTATTATAAAAATTTCAAAGTTTAAATTTTCAATGAAGTTCACCAAATATTGGGCAATATGAACTGCCCCAACAATAATAACTTTTATTGGTTTAATATAATTTTCAACAAAAATACTTGTACCATCCAAAACACCATTTTTCTTTTTATCAAAACATAGATTTATATCTTCTTGGTGATTTTTAAAGTTTTTATGTATGGTCATACCTTTCTCGTAAATACAACTCTCTCCATTTTCTAAATTTGTAATAATAGTAAATTCTATTTTTCTTTTCTTTTTTTCCACTATTTCATTTAATAATTCTTTTTTCATTTAATAATTTTTTCTAGATACACAGCAATCTCACCTCCACAGGCTAAGCCTACTTCCCAAGCGTTTTCATTTGAAACTTTAAATTCTATTTTCTTGAAATTTTTAGTTTTTTTGATTAATTCTAGACTTTCTCTAACAACAGCTGTTTCCACACATCCCCCTGAAACAGAACCTGAAAAATCCCCTTTTTCATTAACAATCATTCTACTTCCAATCGGCCTAGGTGAAGACCCCCAAGTTTGTATTACAGTAGCAAGAACTACTGTTTTATTTGCATCAATCCAATCTCTGGCCTCATCTAATATTTTTTCATCAAATGAATTTTTCATTATTATATTTTAGATTAAAATTTCTTGTTTTAGAACTATTAGCAGGTTGATACAGCTTTTTTCGCCATAACTTTAGTAATATGAGCTCTATATTCTGCTGAAGCATGAATGTCTTCATTTAAACCATCGCTAGATATATCGACACTGTCAATCGACGAGCTTGAGAAATTAGTTGATAATGCTGATTCTAGTTCTTTAGATCTAAATACAGAGTTTGCAGCTCCAGTTATAGCTACCCTTACTTCCTTTTTTAGTTTTGCAACATATACACCGACAATGGCATATCTAGATGCGGGGTTCGGAAATTTTGCATACGATGATTTTTCTGGGACTTCAAATTCAATTGCTTCTATAAGTTCACCTTTTTTTAAATCTGTTTCAAACATTCCTTTAAAGAATTTATCTGCAGGGATTTTTCTTTTATTTGTATGAATTTTTGCGTTTAAAGCTAAACAAGCAGAAGGATAATCTGCAGCCGGATCATTATTTGCTATTGACCCACCTATAGTTCCTCTATTTCTAACTTGTGGATCTCCAATACCTTCGGCCAACAGAGCTAAAGATGGAATAGATTTTATAATTTCTTTAGACGAAGCTACTGTGGCATGTGTTGTTGCAGATCCAATTTTTAAAGATTTACTTGATGCTTTTATTCCAAACAATGTTTTAATTTTTTTTATATTTATAAGATTTGTATAAGCTGCCAATCTAAGTTTAATAGCAGGTAATAATGTCATCCCTCCAGCTAAAAAAGCAGATCTGCCTGAAAATAATTTTATAGCTTCTTTTGTATTTGTTGCTGTTTTAAAATTAAAACTTTTCATAATTTAAGCTGCGGCTTTTTTATATCCATTATTTTTTATAGCTTTCCATACTTTTTCAGCTGTCGCTGGCATAGAAACCTCTGTTCCAATTGCGTCTATAACTGCATTCATTACCGCAGGTGGCGATGCAATAGCACCTGCTTCTCCACAGCCTTTTGAACCTAATGGATTTGATGTAGCTGGTGTAGTTGTGTAATCAACTTTTATTTGTGGAAAATTATCAGCTCTTGGCATTGTATAATCCATATAAGAAGCTGTTGTAAGTTGACCCGATTCATCATAATGGCTATTTTCGTATAACGCTTGACCAATCCCTTGAGCAATTCCTCCATGAACTTGCCCCTCAACGATCATAGGGTTAATTATAGTTCCAAAATCATCAACAGCTGTGTATTTTACTACTTTGGTTTCACCAGTACTTTGATCGACTTCAACTTCACAAATATGTGTGCCCGCTGGAAAAGAAAAGTTTACAGGATCGTAAAAAGAAGTTTCTTTTAGACCCGGCTCTAATCCTGGAGGAAGAGGAGATTTAGCGTTCCCATATTGACCTGGTAGATAACAAGCAAAAGCTATTTCACCAATAGTTTTCTTTTTATTTGAATTTCTTAAAATAAAGTCTCCATCTTTAAAATCTATATCTTCTGGCTTACCTTCCAACATGTGAGCAGCAACTTTTTTCCCTTTTTCAATTATTTTGTCACATGCTTTAGCTATTGCAGAACCACCAACAGCAAGTGATCTAGAGCCATATGTTCCCATGCCAAACGGACCTTTATCTGTATCTCCATGAACAACGTCTATACTTTCTATAGGAACTCCCAGCCTATCTCCCACAATTTGTGAAAATGTCGTATCGTGACCTTGTCCATGACTATGAGCTCCTGAAAAAACAGTAACATTTCCTGTAGCATTAAATCTTATTTCTGCAGATTCCCAAAGACCGACACCGCAACCAATAGACATTACAACAGCTGATGGAGCAATCCCACAAGCTTCTATGTAAGTAGAAAAACCTACACCACGCAACTTTCCTTTTTTTGCAGATTCAGATTTTCTATTTTCAAAATTTTTATAATCAGAAATTTCTAAAGCTTTATCTAAATGAGCAAAATAATCTCCAGAATCTATATTATGAACTAAACATTGTTGATGTGGAAATTTGTTTACAAAATTTTTTCTTCTAAATTCAGCTTGGTCCATGCCAATCGTATTTGCAGCTTTATGTACTATTCTTTCAATAAGGTAAGTTGCTTCGGGTCTTCCAGCTCCTCTATATGCATCAACAGGAGCGGTATTGGTAAAAACAGCTTTTACATTAATGAATGCGGCTGGTATATCATACAAGCCTAATATTAATGGAGCATATAAATATGTTGGCGTAACAGTTGAGAATAAAGATGCATAGGCTCCAATATTTGCAATTGTATCAACTTTTAAACCTATTATTTTACCATCATTTTTAATAGCTAGCTCAACATGTGTAATATGATCTCTACCGTGGCAGTCTGATAAAAAAGATTCACTTCTTTCAGCGACCCATTTGACTGGTCTTTCTATTTTTTTAGAAGCCCATGCTGTTACAGCGTCTTCAGCATATGCATAAATTTTAGATCCAAATCCACCGCCCACATCAGGTGCAACTACCCTAAATTTATGTTCTGGATGAATTCCACCAAAAGCAGACAGAACTAATCGAGATAAGTGTGGGTTTTGACTTGTTGTGTATAAAGTTAATTCATCAGAAGAAGAGTTGTAATCTCCAATACAAGCTCTTGGTTCCATAGCATTAGGTATTAGTCTATTATTTCTTAAATCAAGTTTAATTATTTTATCCGCAGAAGAAAAAGATTCCTCCATTTTTCCTCTATCACCTAAAACAAAATCAAAGCAAAGATTTTGATCAATACCCTCATGAATAGCCTCTGATTGCAGAGCATCACCCGTATTAACTACAGCTTTTTTTATATCGTAAGATATGTTTACTAGTTCGGCTGCATTTTTTGCTTCTTCAAGTGTTTCAGCAATAACAACAGCAATATGATCCCCTACATAATTTACAGAATCTTTAGCTAATGGAGGATGGTTTGGTACTTTCATATCTTTTCCATCTTGACTTACAATTTTCCATCCAGCTATTAAACCACCAATTTTTTCTTTAGCAATTTCATCTCCTGTAAAAATTTTAACCACACCAGATGATTTTAGTGCTTTAGTAAAATCTATACTATTGATTTTTGCTCTGGCATGAGGCGATCGAACAAAATATGCATAAGTTTGATTAAGAAGATTTATATCAGCAGTATATCTACCTTTACCTGTAAGAAATTTTTTATCCTCTTTTCTTTCTACTTTTGAACCTATTAAACTTGGCATAATCTAACTCCCTACATTTTAGTAGCTGCTTCTTTTACTGCAGCAACAATATTTTGATATCCAGTACAACGACAAATATTACCCTCTAACCAATCTCTTATTTCTTTTTCATTAGGGTTTTTATTTTTTTGTAACAAATCAATTGCGCTCATGACCATTCCGGGGGTACAAAAACCGCATTGCAAACCATGTTTTTTTTGAAAGGCCTCCTGCATCGGATGTAATTTTCCATTATTTGCTAAACCTTCAATAGTAGTTATTTCACTACCACCACAATCAAGGGCTAAAGTTGTACAACTTTTAATAGAATTTCCATTCATGTGAACCACGCACGCTCCACACTGAGAGGTGTCGCATCCCACATGGGTTCCTGTTAAAGAAAGTTTTTCTCTTAAAAAATCTGACAATATAGTATTATCAGAAACATCCTTTGAAATTTTTTTTCCGTTAACTTTTAAATTAATTACAGTCATTATCCCTCTATAAATAACATCACGTAATTTTGTCTTTAAATATTAGAACTTAATATGCGACAATCTGCAACAAGAATATAAATTAAAAAAAATAAATTATTACAACTAAGAGTAGCATAAATATTATAAAAGCAGAGTATATATATTTATTTAAAAAATTTGATTTAAGTTCAGTAACTCTATTTCTATCTTTAGTTATATTTTTATTATTAGTTTTTATTGGGGCAACTAAATCAGCAAATCTACCAAAAAAATAATCTGCCATTTTTTTACCGACTCCATCAATTAGTCTTGATCCTAGTTGAGCAATTTTTCCACCAACATTTATATTAACTTCATATGTTAAAATAGTTTTTTCATCTTCTTCGCTTAATTTTATGTCAGCACTACCGTTAGCAAAACCCACTGATGACTGGCCTTCTCCTGAAAGAGTGTAACTCTGATTCTCTTTTATATTGGAAAGCTTAACTTCACCTGAAAAAGTAGCATTCATAGGGCCTATTTGGTTTGTGGCAGTAGTTTTAAAAGTATATTCATCCTCTTTATCAAAAGCTTCACAACCAGGTATACACTTCATGAGTATATTTGGATCATTTAAATTTTTCCAAACTTCTTCTTTCTTTACATTTAAACTATAAGATCCCGAAAGTTTCATAATTTAAGGAATAGTATATAATAAATTTTGATATGGATGATACTACAAAAAAAGAACTCCAATCTGCTGCTTTTGAAAGGTTAACACAACATTTGCGTGAAAGAAAAGATGTTCAAAATCTTGATTTAATGAATCTGGCTGGATTTTGCAGAAACTGTTTATCTAAATGGTATAGAGAGGAAGCTCAAAAAAAAGGAATAGAAATCTCAGATACTGATGCTAGAAAACATGTTTACGGAATGCCTTATTCCGAATGGAAAGAAAAATATCAAAAGTAATTAAAAAATATTATATAATTTTTTATAATATTAATCTTGTGTATCTAGTAAAATCACTATCAAAAATTTTAGAATTTTTTGTATTTTTAATTATAGGCAGAAATAAACCTAAAATGTATAACAATATTATAACCAGTGAAACAATTAACATCGCTCGTACAGCATTTATTTTCATAAAATTATTTTTCTTTCAATCTTGGAAACAATTCAACAAAATTACAGGGTTTATGATTAATATCAAGTTGATACTTTAGTATACCATCCCATGCGTCAGTAACGCCACCTGAAGAACCAGGTAAAGCAAATATATATTTACCATTCGATAAAACTGCACATGCCCTAGACTGCATAGCTGAGGTTCCAATATTTTTATAGCTCAACTCTCTAAACAACTCACCAAATCCAGGTATTTCTTTATCGGCAATTTCTTTAATGGCTTCAGGAGTTATATCGCGTCCGGTTAATCCAGTTCCTCCCGTTGTAATAATCACATCAATGTTATTTTTTTTTGTCCAATCTAATAAAACTTTTTTTATTTCTTCTTTTTCATCTTTAACAATTTTTCTATCAACAAGTTTATGATTTTGTATTTTAATTTTATCTACTAAAATTGATCCAGATTTATCTGTATCAAAAGTTCTTGTGTCTGTGACTGTTAATAAAGCTATATTTACTTGCATAAAATTAATACTATAATTTAATTAAGTATGATTATACTATCAATATTATTTTTGGTCACAGCAATACTTTATTCAAGTGTAGGTTTTGGTGGTGGATCCACTTATTTAGCCCTTCTTTTAATTTGGCAAGTTCCATTTACTATTTTCCCGCTTATAGCTCTTTCTTGTAACATAATTGTTGTTTTAGGGAATTGTATTAATTATATACGTGCAGGCAATTTAAATCTTAAATTATTAACACCTTACATAATAGGATCAATTCCATTAGCTTATATTGGAGGCTCGCTTCCTGTGGAAAAAAAAATATTTGAAATATTGTTATTAATAGTTTTATCTCTTTCAGGGACTCTATTACTATTTAATTTTAAATCTTATAACGATAGTTTTTTAAAATATAAAAAAATTTCAACACCAGTTTCAGTATTTATAGGAAGCATTTTAGGATTTATTTCAGGAATAGTCGGTATTGGAGGGGGTATTTTTTTAAGCCCAATTCTTTTTTTACTTAAAGCAGGAAAACCTAAACATATTATTACCGCTGCATCGCTATTTATTTTAACAAACTCTATCTTTGGAATTATTGGACAATTATCAAAAAAAACGACTTTTAGCGAAATATCAAATTATTGGTATTTATTAATAGTTGTCTTGATTGGTGGGCTTATAGGGAACTTTTTAAATTTAAAAATATTCCCAACTCGTATTTTGGCTTTAGTCACAGGCCTGCTTGTGCTCTTAGTATCTGTACGTATGGCAATAAGGCTAGTTTATTGACTTTTTAAATTGTAGCCATTTACTTCAGGTTGAATTTTTATTACACTAATAATTAATATGGCTTCATACACGTACATGTTACCAAAAAACAAAACTTTTAAAAAAAAAAAGACTGACTTAATGTTTTTGTTAAAGGAAGCTGAATTAGAAAAGAAAAAAGAAAAAAGAAATAAAATTTTATATTTCTTGTTGTTTTTTTCAGCGTTGGGGTTTTCAAGTTTAATTATATCTCTTTAAAGTTTAAAATTTTTTTTATACCATTTAATCATAAGCATTAAACCTTCATCAAGACTAACCTTGGGTTTATAATTTGATGTAATTTTATTTAAAAGCTTAGAATTGGAGCTTTTAATAAATCTTCCTTGTGGTTTATTAGTATTGTAAAAAAATTTAGGTGATTTATTTGAAAGTTTACAAATTTTTAAACAAAGTTCTTTTAAGCTAACAGTATTTTCGTAACCTATATTTACAGGATAAGTAGAAAATTTTTTCTTAAAAATTCTATACATTATTTCAGCGCAGTCTTTAGCGTGCATATAATTTCTTCTTTGTTTGCCGGTCCCCCATATTTCTAGTTTTTTATTAGATTCCATTATTTTTTTTACTAGCATTGGAATTGCCTGACTATTTTTTCCTAACCAATTATATCTTTCACTAT
>Ga0209403_10007715_pt1 | contig 10538 bp, 10 predicted proteins | sample ArcticOcean_MG_C_8_FD_187440 | JGI IMG/M metagenome (GOLD analysis project Ga0209403, IMG submission 187440) | Marine microbial communities from western Arctic Ocean - ArcticOcean_MG_CB11_86 (SPAdes) (version 2) | ecosystem: Environmental > Aquatic > Marine > Oceanic | place: Arctic Ocean...
CCCTTGGCCGGCTTAGCTCAGTTGGTAGAGCACCTGATTTGTAATCAGGTTGTCGGGGGTTCGAATCCTCCAGCCGGCACCAGTCTTTATCAATGACTTAGACCACTAAGTGAGATCTGGGGAAAACCCGCCGGTCACGCACTGGTCAAGTTAGCATTTTCAAAGGGGCTGTTTTTCATAGGCTTTTCCACAGCTTCGAGGGTGTACCGAATGTCCCGGAAATAGCCGAGGAACCCTGGCCGAGAACTCATAATAAGTTGCAAATCCACCCAGACCACCCCTTTTGCCCAGGTCCACTGGTCTGAAACGTTCATGATTACCGGATTTCTGTAGAGTTCTAGCTGGATCGAAGCGACGCACAAGTCATCACGCTCGACAAATATCCCGAACAGCCCTCTCCGCCGGGTCGCTCTTGCTCATTGATTTCTGTCTTATCTTCGTTCCCTTCGGTCACTACGATGAGCCGGAAATCCTCCGTTATGCAATTACCTCAATTTGTCCCAAAGGCGCTGACGTCAGATAGGGCTTCTGGCGCTGTGTGGGCGTTTCTCGGCCTGATCATAAGGTTCAGACGAACCGTTTTGCATCCTCGCTGGCGTAAATGGCGACTGTCTTGTCTACAGCGACAGCTTTAGTCAATCGGTCCACAATTTCTTCCAACCGTTGGCCGGGAATAGCGCATGTCATTTCGTTGTTTCTCATACCAGTGCGCACACGACTCAACATGCAGCCCACGCTAGCCGCCACGTCACCTTGTTCCTTGGCAACCGCGATGATGTGGCACTGTGGTTTTCCTTCGATTCGCATTTCTGGAATCGCATCTGACAGCATCATAATTTGCTTGGGATTCAGATGAAGAAGCACCACATCGGGCACACCGACCACCTCTGCAAGTGGCCCATATGTGATGACCGAGAATTTTTCGGTGACGTGAGGAATAGTTGGCAGTGCTTCGGGTGTAACCCAGCCCGATTCTAGAAGCGCCGCGACATCATCGCCTTTTGCAGCTTCCTCCAACGTCCTCAGACCGTGGGTATAACTTCCCACGTTGCAGTTCGCGTGATCCGCAGGGCGGGTAACAAAAGATCCGTCCGTCGCTTTTCCCCAAAATACGCAGCCCGCTGACACTTTTCCAGTACGCCCATCGTCTGTTGGCTTGGGTGGGTTACCATCAAAATCCGGTACATCATCTGACGCGCCATGACTAAAGGTGATGGCGATGGCAGGAGTTGCAAGATTCAACGCCTCCTGCAATTCCTGGGATTTGGCCGCGAAAGATGTGGTGATCATGTGCGCCTCACTAGTGAAATTTGGCAGAGAATATTTTGGATTGTGTTGCGAGAACGATCAAACCCCAGTTATCGCACATCTTCCAGCGCATCCGGATATGGCGGGGTCAGTCCACGATCCTCCCACTCCTCCTCTGATAACCTTGCCCACCAGTGCGCATAGTCGATCCAATCCTGCGAGACAGCTTCACATTGCCTCCAACGCGGCTATTCGCTGGGCCAAGCCTTCCGTTTCAATGGTCTTGCGCTGGGTTTCGATAATTGCCACTAGCGCCTGGCCTTTTGACGGCAGCAACTCACCAGCGCCCACCAGGGCGACTACCCTTACAGTAGCTTGAACAGCATCTGCCGCTGTTTCGATGGCTGGCAAATCTACCTATACCCCCCGTTCCTTTCGTGGCGGCACCAGTCGTTCCAGGCACAGCCTCAGGGCCACAGAGTCGCCTTCCAGGGCCTTGTCGATAGCCTTCCTCGTCAAGGTCTCTGCTTCACCATCAAGCATCGCCCGGGCCCCAATAGTGTCATAGGAATGAATGGATTGCGAAAGCCCAAATCAGGGCCGCAAAGTCGGTCATTCAATGCTGTAAGATACCGGCTAGAGCGAAAAGGACGGAGCTGAAATTGCGAACTGACAGGATATTTGTGTGGCTGATCGGGGCTTTTCTGATTGGCGGCGTCGTCATTGTCTCGACAATTGCCATGCGTACGGTCCCCTATGGGGGCGATCCGGCGGCGGCCTTTGCGGCAAAGGATTACGACGCAGCCCTGGAATTTTGGCAAATCCAAGCGTTGGACGGGGATGCCCAAGCCCTGGTCCAGATCGGTTGGATGCACGAGAATGCATTGGGGGTATTCGAAGATTTTTCCAAGGCGTCGGAATTCTATCATCGCGCCGCCGAAATGGGCCAGCCAGATGGCTATGCGAAACTTGGTGCGCTGTACGAACAGGGGCTGGGGTTCTACAAAGACATGGATGAAGCCATGCGGCTGTACGGCTTGGCGGCGGATCTGGACAACGCCCAGGGCCAAGCCAAACTCGGCGCGTTCTATGAGAGTGGCCGGGATACCCAACGGGATTACGACGAAGCGGCGCGATTGTACAAACTGGCGGCAGCCCAGGGCCATTCGGGCGCCCAGGTCAGACTTGGCTCCCTGTATTTGGCCGGTCGTGGCGTCGAGAGAAACAACCGCGAAGCGGCAAAGTGGTACCTTAAAGCAGCCCAGCGCGGCAATGCTGGGGGTCAGTTGAGCATGGGGAAATTGTTTGAAAATGGCGTTACCGTTCCCCGCGACTTCATCCAGGCCTATGCTTGGTACCGGCTGGCTGCGGTTCAGAACTACGTTGGGGCAGCGCGAAGCCTGTCCACTGTCGAAGAAAAACTGTCGCCGCCAGAGCTAGAACAGGCCAAAACTTTGTCCCTGGAAATGTGGGAACTCTATGTGGCGCCGTTCCAAAAAGGTGACGAAGGTTAGAGAGGGAGAAGCGCGGAATGTTTGCAAAGGGCTGGATGCGAATGGTCAAGGGCAGCGCTGCGCTGGTCCTGATTGCCTTGGTGGTGCCTGCCAGACCGACTCCGGCTTTGGCCGACGTTTTGGCGGATTTGGACGCAGCAATTGCGGCGTTCCAGCTCAATGATTTACAGGGGGCCTTGGACCTGATTGATGGGGCGATTGCCACGGGCGAATTGGAACCAGAAGTCCTGGCGGGCGCCCACAACAACCGCGGAATTATTTTTACCGTCATGGAGCGCCCCGAAGACGCCATTGGCGCCTACACCCAAGCATTGAGGGTTTCCCCGGATTTGCCCCAAGCACTTCGTGGCCGCGCCGTGGCCTTGAACCAACTTGGTCGCTTTTCCGAGGCGATTCCCGACTTCGACCTTGCCCTGGCCGATCGTCCCGACGATCCCTACATTTTGAACCAGCGCGGGTTGGCGCATGTGGGGATTGGCGACCACACTGCCGCTGCTGACGATTTTCAGGCGGCAATCGACTTGGACGCGGGCTATTTAGAGGTCCGGCGGAACTTGTTGAAAGCCCTGAAGGCGTCGGGCCAGACTGATCGGATTGGCGCGATCGAGGCTGGCGAAGCCGTCGTCGACGGCCAGACCCAATTCGGCCTGGGCAATTACGAAAAGGCGCTAGCCTATTATTCCCAGGCCTTGGATTTGGACCAGGACAACGGGTATGCTCTGTTCGAGCGGGGCCGTGCTTTTATAAGCCTTGGGCGCTTTGAAGAAGCGGTCGTGGAATACGACACTCTGCTCGCTATCGAGACGGACCATTCCGAAGCATTCTTCAATCGCGGCTTGGCATATGAAAATCTGGATAATTTTCCCGCGGCCATCGCCGATTTCACCAGCACCATCACGCTGGACCCGGACAACCTGGACGCCTATTCCCGGCGCGCCCGCGGCTACGCGAAACTGATGGACTACGAAGCGGCGGTAGCAGACTACACCGCCATTTTGGACGTCCACGCCTCCAACACGCCGGCCCTGCGCAGCCGCGGTTATGCCGCCTTCAATTTGGGGCGGTTCGACCTAACAAACAGAGATCACGCCCTGGCGGTGCGTGACGAACATGTGTCTGACGCCACCCGCATCTTCAACGCAATCTGGTCCTTCTTGGCGGCGAACCACATGGGCTTGGATGCCTCGACGGAGCTCGCAGCGAACATGGAAGAAATTTCCGTCAGCACCAATCGTTTTATGGCGGCGCAAACTGATGTGTTCGCGGTTTGGCCAGGCCCCGTGTCTGCCCTGTATTTGGGACGAATTGGCCCGGACGAATTACGCGCGTACGGGGTAGCGTCGGAATTCCAGACCAAGGAGCAACGCATGGCCGAGGTGACGTTTTATTTGGGCCAGTATTATCTGGCCCAAGGCGACATAGCCCAGGCCCGGGATTACTTCCAGCAAACCCTGGCCACCGGGGTTACCAGCTATTTCGAATATAGCGGTGCGGTCGCAGAACTGGGCCGCCTGGGCGCGCCTTAAAATTTAGCCCTCGGCCATCATTTTTGACGCCCGTTTGCGTTCGTGGGCCAGCAGCAAGCGCTTGCGCAGACGAATGGACTTCGGCGTCACCTCGACAAGCTCGTCTTGGTTGATATAGGCGGTCGCTTGTTCCAAGGTCAGCTTGCGTGGTGTGGTCAAGCGCACCGCTTCGTCTTTCGAGGTGGTGCGAATGTTACTGAGCTGTTTAGCCTTCAAAGGGTTAACATCCAGGTCGCTGGACCGGGTGTGCTCGCCGATAATCATGCCCTGGTAAACTGCAGTGCCGGGATCGATGAACATGGCGCCACGATCTTCGAGGTTCCACAGGGCGTAGGGCACCGCGTCACCGGTGCCGGTGGACACCAACACGCCGCTGCGGCGACCGGTGATCTCCCCCCGATATGGGCCATATTCCAAGAACAGCCGGCACATGACGCCGGTGCCCCGGGTATCGGTCAAGAATTCCCCATGGTAGCCGATGAGGCCCCGTGATGGGGCGTGGAACACCAACCGCTGGCGACCGCTGCCAAAGGGCGCCATGTTCTGCATCTCGCCTTTGCGCTCGGCCATTTTCTCGACCACCGTGCCCGAATGCTCTTCGTCCACATCGATGACCACTTCTTCGATGGGCTCCAACCGTTGGCCGGTTTTGGGGTCGGTGGTGTACAGCACCCTGGGTCGACTAATCGCAACTTCGAAGCCTTCCCGGCGCATGGTTTCAATCAAAACTCCAAGCTGGAGCTCCCCGCGCCCGGCGACTTCAAATGCATCCGCCTGATCGGTTTCGGTCACCTGAATGGCCACATTGCCCTCGGCCTCTTGGGCCAAACGGGCACGAATCATGCGGCTGGTGACCTTGGATCCTTCGCGCCCAGCCAGGGGCGAAGTATTGACCGAAAATGTCATGGCCAAGGTGGGCGGATCAATGGGGTCCGCTTCGATGGCCTCGGTCACTTCGGTATCACAAAGGGTGTCGGCGACGCTGGCGGACTTGAACCCTGTGACCGCAACAATATCCCCGGCATCGGCGCGGTCTTGCCCCACGCGTTCTAATCCGCGAAAAGCCAAAATCTTGGTGACCCGGGCTCGTTCGATTTCTTTGCTGGCCCGGGACAAGGCCTTGATGGTGACGTTCGGTGTGATGGATCCTGACAACACCCGACCGGTCAGAACTCGTCCCAAAAACGGATCAGACTCCAACGTGGTTACAAGCATCTTGAACGGCTGATCCAATTCCACGGTGGGCTCCGGCACATGGCGCACCACCAAATCAAACAGCGGGCCCAAATCCTTTTGCGGGCCATCGCGTTCTTCATCGACCCAGCCGGATCGGCCAGAGGCGTACAGAACCGGAAAATCAAGTTGGGAGTCGTTTGCATCCAAGGCCACGAACAAATCAAAAATTTCGTTCAGGACTTCATCCGGCCGGGAGTCAGAGCGGTCAATTTTGTTGATGACCACAATGGGCTTCAATCCCAACCGCAGGGCTTTGCTGGTGACAAATTTGGTTTGCGGCAAGACGCCTTCCGCTGAGTCCACCAACACCAACACCCCATCGACCATGGACAGAATCCGTTCCACTTCGCCGCCAAAATCAGCATGCCCTGGGGTGTCTACAATGTTGATGCGGATGTCTTTCCAAACCAACGACGTGCATTTGGCCAAGATGGTGATGCCGCGCTCTCGCTCAAGTTCATTGGAATCCAGGGCCCGTTCTGCGACCTGCTGATTGGCGCGAAAGGTCCCGCTTTGGCGCAGCAGGGCATCAACCAGTGTGGTCTTGCCGTGGTCCACGTGGGCGATGATGGCGATGTTTCGAATCTGCATACACGGCAGCCGCAAGGCCCCTTATTCCTAAAACTTCAGATTTTGCTCCGGGAAGATGGGTCCGGCCAGTTTCGGCATCAGACGCCCATCCGCTGGCGGTTTATGTCCTGATTTCAGCCGGAGTGCAAAGGAAAACGGACTGGGCCGTGGTATGGGCCCGCCACCTGGCATAAAATCATGGAACTTCCCATGGAGCCCAAATGACCCAGACCCCGCCGAAAAATTCAGTGTTACTGATCATCGACCTGCAAAATGATTTTTGCTCGGGCGGTGGCCTGCCGGTGCCGGGAGGCGAGAAAATCGTGCCGCTGGTCAATCGGTTGATCCCAGCCTTCCCCGCCACTGTATTGACCCAGGACTGGCATCCGCCGGGGCATTCATCCTTTGCATCGGCCCACCAGGAAGCGTCCCCTTATGCCCTGATCGAGGCGTCATACGGACCCCAAGTTCTGTGGCCCGACCACTGCATTCAAGGCACCGGCGGCGCGGATTTTCATTCTGATTTGGAAACCAAAAATGCCGATTTGATTATGCGCAAGGGCTTCCGCCCGGCCATCGATTCGTATTCGGCGTTCCAAGAAAATGACCGCCAAACGTCCACCGGCCTGGCTGGGTACCTGCGGGATCGGGGCATTGAGCACATAACACTTTGTGGATTAGCGCTGGATTTTTGCGTCAAATGGTCGGCCCTGGATGCGGTGGCCAACGGATTTGGTGCAACGGTTTTGACCGATGCCTGCCGGGCGATCGACCTGGATGGTTCAAAGGCCGCTGCAAATTCAGAAATGGTCGCTGCCGGGATCACCCTGGCCACGTCTGACGCCGTAAATTAGGCGGGCTATCCGCCACATACTGCCTCACAGCCCTAAGACCGCCTTCAAAGGCGTAGGCCTCGAACCCGCTTTGTTGCATGACCTCTACCACCCCGGCTGAATGCATCCCGTGGGCACAGTACACAACATAGGTCGGCCCCTTATCCAGGCGCCCCAGCGAGTCCATCAGCGCCACAGGATCCTGGTTTTTTGCCCCCTCCACATGCCAATTCCGAAAGTGTTCAGGCGTTTGGCAATCGATCACCATGGCATCGTCTGGGATCCGATCCATGTGGATATAAGGCTGGCGCAAGTCGCTTGGAGTGACCCCGTTCAGATCAATGATTTTGCGTGTAGCCACGGCCTGATCAAGGATCGCCCGATCGAGTTTCCCATCTTCGTGTTCCAGGCGGGCCCGGGTGCTGGCCACCGCCGGGCGACCCGACGCAATGCCACAGTATTCCTTGACCCGCTTGGAGATCGCAGCGGTGCCGATCTCCCCTGCGGCGTCGACAATTTCCTGTTTGTCGAACCCGATTAAAGGCCGCAGAACAGGCACGGTGGCCGCAGGTTCGATCGCCTGCAAATTCCCGAGGGTCTGAGACGATACCTGGCCCAGGGCCTCGCCGGTAACGATCGCTTCCGCCCCGGATTCACGGGCGATGGCGCTGGCTGCACGGTACATCAGGCGCTTCAAAATAACCTGGGAATATTCCGGACGGACCTTGCCTTTAAGATCGCGAACTGGGCCATCAAAATCGATCACATGAAGCCGGGAATGATGGCCAAACCCCCAGGCATCATTTAGGACCTTGGTGACCTGAAGCACCATGCGCACGTATGCGCCGCCGCCCAAATTGCAAAACACATGGTCCAGGGCGATGCCGCGCTTCATGATCCGCCATGCCGCCACCGGCGAGTCAAAGCCGCCAGACATCAATGCAACGGCCTTGCCGCCGACACCGATTGGCAGGCCGCCAGCGCCCCGTCGTCGATCCGTGAACAGAGTGCAGTTGTCAGCCCCGATTTCCACATAAACGGTGATGTCGGGGCTCGTCAGATTGACAGTGCCAAAGGGATTGAGAGCGGCCCCCAATTGTTCGTTGATCACCTGGGTCGAAAATCCCATCTGCACTGTTTTCTTGGCCCGCACGGCATATGTCTTGCCATGAAGACGGTCGGCGAATTTTTCCCTGCCCGTGGCCACGATGTCTCCCACCGTCGGCGGACATTCGGCTTCCACCGACGAATAGGTGCCGATGCCAAATACCCGGGGCAAAACCCCCATGGCAGCGTCGGGGGTGCGAGTGGTCAGGTACAGGCGACCAAAATCTTGGCGTAGATCTGCGGTGGCACCAACGCTGGCCAAGGCTTGGGTGATGTTGGCGCGCAGGATTTTTTCGAATTTTCGCCGGGTCCACCGGGATTTGATGGCAACCTCGGCGGCTGGGCGAATGATGATCAGGCCAGGACTGTCCGGCATTTAACGTTCTTCCTAAAGTGTCTGTAACGTTGCCTACACCCGACCCCAGCCCCGCTTCAAGGCAGAAAGAACCCGTGGATTCGTTTCGGCGTATTGCCCCAATCCGCCAACCCCGGTACGATTCCCTTATTGGAGCTTGGAGGACACAATGAAACGATCACTGTTGGCGGCACTACTTTTTGGCTTCGCAGCGCTCACCGCAACGCCGTCGGCTGCGGCGGGGCATCATGTGTATTCCGGCCAAGACCTGATCAAGAACTGCAAGGACACCGCCGTGTGCGACGAATTCCTTGTGGCATTGTTGGATTCTCACGCGACTTTGACAGGATGGCACCAATTGCCGGCGACGGTTTGCCCGCCAGCAGATCTGGGAATGAATTTGTTTTGGGGCTTGGTCCGCGCATTTTTCGACCGCACCACCAACAATTTGGAGGAAAGCAGCGCTGGCAGCCTTGCCCTCATTGCTTTGGAAGGCGCCCTGCCTTGTGTGCAAAACGACGTGCCGGTGACACCGGTGATGCCAAGGTTCCGCACCGGGATCGATTTGGTTGTCACCTGCGACAATCCAATCCTGTGCGAGGCGTTCTTGCTTGGGGTTTTGGACGGCCACAAAACCTTGGTGGATTGGGGCCGCATCCAGCCGTTGGTATGTCTGCCTGAGGAAACCACTAACGTCGAACTGATGACAACCGTCATGAGCTATATGGAATCTCACGGAGAAGAGATCGATTTTTCTGCCGGAAGTCTGGTTCTTTTGGCACTATCTGAGGCCCATGGATGCTCTTGAACGACCATGGTGATTGATTTTTCTGCCTAAGTGGTCAAGATTGGGCCCGGCGCTGAGGAATCGGCGGCGGGAACCGGGAAAATCCTGGGTAACTGTGTAGAACTCTTAATGCGGGCGTGAACCGATGCACGAATTATTCCTTCTGGTTGCGATTTTTCTTTTCACCTTCATTGTCATGGGTGGTCTAGCCTATCTTACCAAAATTTGGATGGCTGCGCGGGAGGTGGCTTTGAAAGAAGCCGGTCGCCTCGACGGCGGCAGCTAACCAAAGCTGTCGGCCGCCTTCGCTAAATGCGGGGGCTTTTTTACAAACAGTTTGGGGTCAGGATGCTGATGGCCTTCACTTAGTCGTCGTACGAAGTGGCCTTGGCTCCACCGATTGTGATGACGTCCAGAAGCAGACCATCTGGATGTCTTTCCAACGCAATAAAATAAAACTAAATATTGGTGGTCTCGCCCGGGACCGTCACCAGGACATATCCCCAGTCAGTTCCCCTGACACCCTGGGTGTGGACCGCGGACGATCCCCTGCGTCCACCAGGGCTTGGATCCGGTTACCGGCGCACCCAGCAAACTGGCCCACCGAAATTCCCGGACCGTCGCCAGTTTCGGACAAGATCATGATTTTGTCGAATTTGAGGCCTGTCATGGGAGTTGCCATTGAAATTCCCGCCAAGCCGAACAAGGAAAGCCCGCAAGTCCCACCGCAAGGCCGACGATTTTGTTTCGATACGTTGAGTTTTTCATGGGCGAACTAAAAACTGATGAGACACTATTTGTAAACCCTGGGCGACGTGGCTCGCCCCCATGGATGACCAAGGGTGCTAGTATCCCCGCACCATGGGCCGGGACGCGACAAGGACAGGTATGAACCTTCGAGGGATTGGAATTTTAGTCGTGTTGGGATTGGCCACCTTGGCCTTTTGGATCAGTGGTCCGTCAACTGAGAACGACGGCGTGCGCATCGGCTTTGTCACAACGTTGACCACGGGCACAGGCGTCATCGGCGCGGACATGCGCGACGCGTTCGAGCTTGCCCTGGATCAAATGGGGCGCACCATGGGCGGCCTCTCTGTCTGGATCTCCTATGAAGACGATGCGGTCGATCCGAACATTGGCCGCCAAGCGACAGAGCGTCTGGTGCAACGGGACGATGTGCATTTCGTCAGCGGATTCATTTGGTCCAACGTTTTGCTGGCGTCGTATCAGGCGGCCACGGACAACGATGTTTTCCTGATTGGGGCCAACGCTGGACCCTCGCAATTGGCGGGGGAGGCCTGCAACCGGAACTTCTTTTCCACGTCCTGGCAGAACGACCAAACCACCATGGCCATGGGTGAG
>Ga0209403_10007723_pt1 | contig 10529 bp, 9 predicted proteins | sample ArcticOcean_MG_C_8_FD_187440 | JGI IMG/M metagenome (GOLD analysis project Ga0209403, IMG submission 187440) | Marine microbial communities from western Arctic Ocean - ArcticOcean_MG_CB11_86 (SPAdes) (version 2) | ecosystem: Environmental > Aquatic > Marine > Oceanic | place: Arctic Ocean...
TGCGGTGGCGGAGGTGGTCCCTGGCCCTCATGCTGAACGCCATCGGTTCGGAGAAGTTGCCGGTGTTGAACGACATCGCCTCGGCGACGTCCCAGCGGGTCTTCATCTCCCAGATGCGGGGCTTCCGCATCGGGAAGTGGTCGTTGTAGAGCTCCAGGCTGGGCAACGTGACCAGCGGGACCCGCTCGTCCAGGTCGGGGTACGGCGGTCCGGCCAGCACCTCTACATGGTGGCCGAGGTCGACGAGTGCCCTGGTGAGGTGGCGTGTATAGACGCCCTGTCCACCGCAGTGGGGCTTGCCGCGGTAGGCGAGGTATGCGATCCGGAGGGGGTCGTCCACAGCCGGTACCGGACGTTTCGGGTCACCGGCGTCCATGGCTGGGGAAGGCATCTGACAAGTCTGGCGGCCGGTCGGACCGATCCCTACCCGGGGTGGGGTGACCCATGTCGCCACCTCCCAGCGCCCGACCTCCGCCTAGGGTCGCCGGTGTGCGAGCACTGGTCCAGCGGGTGTCCCGGGCCTCGGTGTCGGTGGATGCCGAGGTGGTGGGCGAGGTGGGTGCCGGCCTCTGCGTGTTCGTCGGAATCACCCACGGCGACGGTCCGGACGAGGCGGATCGCCTGGCAGGCAGGCTGGCGGGACTGCGGATCATGGACGACGCCGACGGCGTCATGAACCTCTCGGTCTCGGAGGTGGCGGGCGAGGTACTGGTGGTGAGCCAGTTCACCCTCTACGGCGACACCACCAGGGGTCGTCGCCCCGGTTGGAGTGCCGCTGCCGGACCCGACCACGCCGAGCCGCTGGTCCAGCTGGTGGTGGCCGGCCTGAGGGAACGGGGCCTGACGGTGGCCACCGGCAGGTTCCGGGCCGACATGGTCGTGGAGATCACCAACGAAGGTCCAGCCACCCTGATGCTGGAGGTCTGAGGTGGCCGACGGGCCGAGCGTGGACGGCACCCGCTTCGGTTCGGCTGCCGACGACTACGCCGTCCACAGGGCCGACTTCCCGTCTGCCGGGATAGACCGGATGGTCGCTCTGGGCGTCGGGACGCCCGGGCAGAGGCTGCTGGACCTGGGCTGCGGTACCGGCACCCTGGCCCGACAGTTCGCGGCTCGTGGCTGCACGGTCACCGGCATCGACGTGGACGCCCGGATGCTTGCGGCAGGCGGCGCCCTCGCCGAATCGGCGGGCCTGGACGTGTCCTGGCGGGAGTGCCCCGCGGAGGACACGGGCCTGGGGTCGGCGTCGTTCGACGTGGTCACGGCCGCCCAGTGCTGGCACTGGTTCGATGGTGACGCTGCCGCCGCCGAGGTGAGGCGGCTGCTGGTGCCCGGCGGTCGCGTGGCCGTGTGCGGCTTTGACTGGCTGCCGTTGCCAGGCACGGTCTCGGGGGTCACCGAGGCACTCATCCAGACCCACAACCCGTCTTGGAACCTGGGAGGCATCAGAGACCCGGGGCCGTGGGCCCGACGCCAACTAGGCGGTGCTGGCCTCGTGGAACTCGAGACCTTCACCTTCGACGTGGACGTTCCGTATGCAGTGAATTCCTGGCGGCGCCGGATAGGAGCGAGCGCGGGAATCTTGGACCTCGGTGCCGAAGCGACGGCCGCCTTCGACGTCGAACTCGCAGAGGTACTGGCCGACCGTTTCCCGGGTGATGGCCTGATCGCTCCCCACCGGGTCTGGGCGTCAGTGGCGGTCAGCCCGGCCTGAACTCGGCCGACCGGCCTGCCGGTTCAGTTGCGGCGTCGGGATGCCGTCCAGGCACCTGCCATTGCCAGCAGCGACAGTACGGCCATGGGCCATGTACCCATCCGGCTGGCCCAGGTGAGCCCCTGTCGACGCTCCACCCGGTGGTGGAGGACCGCCTGCTCGCCCACGCCGGTGCGTTGCAGTACCCGACCCTGGGGGTCGATCACGGCGCTGAAGCCGGTCGGTGCGACCTGCAGCACCCAGCGCCCGGTCTCGAGCGCCCGGAGCCGGCTGGCGGCCACCTGCTGGGTCTGGACCTGGGTGAGCCAGTAGCTGGCAGCGTTGGTCGGGTTCAGGATCACCTCGCCGCCGTTCTGGACCGCGTCCCTGGTGCGGTGCTCGAAGAACACCTCCCACGAGATGGCGATGCCCAGCCGGCCGACCGATGTGTCCAGGATCGCCGGTCCGGTTCCGGGCCTCAGGTCCCGTGCCGGGAGCATGTCCGGCGCCAGCCGTTCGACCAGGCCCCTCATCGGCACGTACTCGCCGAACGGAACCGTCCTGACCTTGTCGTAACGGTCGACCACCGAGCCGTCCGGTTCGATCGCCGTCTGGTAGTTGAGGTTGGCCGTCGGGTCGTCGGCGTCCCGGTGGAACCAGCCGGGCACCAGCACCGCATCCAGCCGTGCTGCCTCGGCGGTGAGGGCCTCGGCAGCGTCGTCGGTGTAGAGACGGCCCTCGTGGCGCCAACCGGAGGTGGGCTCCGGAACCGGGTTGACCACGTTCTCCGGCCACACCACCAGGTCCAACGGCGTGCGCACGTACCGGTTCGCCTCCACCTGGTTGGCGAACACCGTCGCCGCCCCGGTGGGCGTGGCCCGGGTGCGCTGGGGTCCGCCACCCTGTACGAGTGCGACGTCCAACTCGCCCACCACCCGACCCGTCGGAGCGGTTGCGGCCAGCAGGCCGGCAATGGCGAGGGCCGCGGCCACGATTCCGGTGGCGGCCATGGAGGAGCGATCGGCCCTCCTGCCGTCCAGGAGGGCGCTGAGACCCATGCCGACGGCCACGGTGAGGGCGACCAGCAGCAGGGGACCGGCCACACGGACCACCGGGGCCAGCGGGCCGCCCGCCTGGCCCAGGGCAATCGACGCCAGGGGAACCCCGCCGAACGGCACGCTCCAGCGGGCCAGTTCGGCCAGCGTGACCGCCCCTACGAGCCCAGGTCGCCTCCATCGTCCTGCCGGTACGAGTACGGCGGCCAGCCCAAGTAGGAGGGCGTGCAGGCCGGCGGCCAGGAGCCAGCCGGGAGGCGAGAGGTCCACCACCCAGAGGGTCGGCGGCAGTGCCCACGCCAGGCCGGTGACCATCCCCCGGCGGAAGCGGGAGGCGGACGGCCGGTCGGCGAGGAGGCGGTCCAGGAGGGCGAGGCCCACGAAGGCCGCCGGCCACCAGCCCCACGGGGGGACAGCGGCGGCGATCAGGAGTCCGGCCAGGATGGCGGTGACGGACGGATGCGGTCGGGGAGCGACCCGTTCGACGTTGGGTGTTCTCATGTCCGGTGGTCCTGCTGCCGGTGGTCCTGCGGCTGACGGCGGGGTTCCCGTCAGCGGGCGTCCACCACGAGGTGCTGGATGCCGTCGATCGGACCCACGCCACGGATCTCGACCTGGTCGACGGCCTGGACCCGGATCCACTCCGGCAGGTCGGCCACCTCGCAACTGGCCAGGATCTGGCCGGGCTGGGCCACGGCGCAGAGCTTGGCGGCCAGGTTCACCGGCTCGCCGATGTAGTCGTCGCCCTCGAACAACAGGGCGTAGCCGGTCGCCAGCCCGATACGCAGGTTGATGTCGGCCTCGTCCTCGAAGTGGTCGATCATGTGGCCTCCCCATGCGATGGCCGGCGTCGGCTCCGTGCCGACCAGCATCACGCCGTCGCCCAGCCACTTGGCCACCCGGACGCCCCGCTTGGCAGCCACGTCGCGTGACACCGCCCGGAACTCCTCGAGCAGGCCGACCGCGGCGTGCGGGCCGTTCTCGCGTGTGTACCGGGTGAAGCCGGTCAGGTCGGCGAAGCAGAACGTCCGCTCGATGGACAGGTGGGCGGTGTCGGGAAGGTCGTCAGGATGCTCTGTCCCGCTGCCCGGTCGGGCCTCGGCCCATTCGCGGGCGGGGGTCGTCTCGGGTGCCACGGCACCATCGAACCACGTCCGGGCCCCCATCTGGTGTCGGATTACCCGGTTTCGATGGTTTCCCGGCCTATATGGGCGTTGCGGGCATTGCTGGGTGGACCGCTTCAGCCGATCAGGGCGGCGACCTCGGCTGCGGCCTCCGTTCCCGAGCGCACGCACGCCGGTATGCCCACGCCGTGGCGTGCTGCCCCGGTGACCACGAGGCCCGGCGAGGCGGCCAGGGCCGAGTCCACCCCGGCCATCAGCTCCGGGTGTCCGACCGGGAACTGGACCAGTGAGCGGGGCCAACGCGTCAGGCGGACCACGACGGGTGGGGCCTGCACGCCCAGCGTGGTCCCCACGTCGGTAGCCAGCGCAGCGGTCAGGCCGGCGTCGTGCATGGCATCGTGGCGCTCGTCGTCGATCCGGCCGCAGGAGACCCGCAGGATGGTGTGGTCGGGGTCGTCCAGGTGTGCCCACTTGCTACCGGCGAACGAGCAGGCGGTCATGAGCAGCCCCTCGCCACGGCCCACGAGGAACCCGCTCTGGTCGTCGGGTACCTCCAGGTCGGTTCGGCGCCAGGCCATGGTGGCGACCACCACCGATGCGTGTCGGAGCCCACCCAGGACGGATGCGGCCTCCGGCGCGTGTGGGGACACCAGTGCAGCGGCCACATGGGCCGGGGTGGTCACGACCACGGCGTCGGCCGCCGCTGTCGTGCCGTCCGAGGTCCGCACCACCCAGCCCTCGCCGGCCCGTTCGATTCCCGTGGCCTCCACCCCGGTCCTGATCCGGTCGCCCAGCCGGCTCGTCAGTTCGCCGACCAGGCGACCCATTCCGCCCGCAGGCGCATTGAAGGCCGGCGCTGCCGGATCGGTTGCCCGGCTGGCGTGGCGAAGCGATGCCAGCAGGCCGTCGGGGCTGCGCGCCGCCGCCAGCAGCCCGGGGGCCATCGTGGTGCAGCTCAGGTCATCGGCCCGTCCGGCGTTCACGCCGCCGATGAGCGGGTCCACGAGGCGTTCGAACACCGTGTCGCCCACACATGCCCTGATCACCCGCCCCACGCTCAGGTCGCCGGCCGGAAGGGGGGCGTCCGGTCGACCGGCGCCGGCCAGGCGCTCCAGGTCGGCGTCGGGCAGGAGGCCCGGCGCCACGGTCATCGGGTCCAGGGGTACGCCGAGCACGTTGGGAGAGGGGATGGGCCTCAGCCTGCCGTCCAGCCAGAGCGAGGCCCTGCGTGCTGACGGGGCGACCAGCTCGTCGGCGAGGCCCAGCTCTTCACACAGCTCGACAGCCCACGGCACCCGGACCAGGAAGGCGTCGGCCCCCTCGTCGACGTCCACGTCGATTCCAGCCAGTGGGGTGGTCCGGAGCTTGCCTCCGGTGACGGTGGAGGCTTCGAGGACCGTGACGTCCAGGTGCGGGTGGTCCACGACCAGCCGGTGGGCGACCGTCAGGCCGGTGATGCCAGCCCCGACCACCACGATCCGGCGTCCGGCCAAGGATCAGCCTCCCCGGGTATGGGCGTGGACCTGGTCCACGATGTGGGCCAGGACCGAAGGATCGATCTCAGGTAGGACGCCGTGGCCGAGGTTGAAGATGTGGCCCGGGTGGTCGCCGTTGCGCCGGAGCACGTCGGCCACCTCCGCCTCGACGACGTCCAACGGACCCAGGCACACGGCCGGATCCAGGTTCCCCTGCAGGATGGTGTCGCCACCGAGGCGCCGCCGCGCCACGTCCAGTGGCACCCTCCAGTCCACGCCGATCACGTCGGCACCGGCTTCGGCCATGAGGTGCAGGATCTCGCCCGTGCCGACGCCGAAGTGGATGCGGGGAACCCCGGTGTCGGCCACGCCCTCGAACACGCGGCGGCTGAACGGCAGGACGCAGCGTTCGTAGACCGGCGGGCTGAGGGCCCCGGCCCAACTGTCGAAGAGCTGGATGGCAGATGCCCCGCAGTCGATCTGGGAGCGGAGCGAGGCAATGGCCATGTCGGCCAGCCGCTCCATGAGGGCGTTCCACAACTCCGGATCGCCCAGCATCATGGCCTTGGTGCGTCCGTAGGTTCGCGACGGCGCTCCCTCTATGAGATACGAGGCCACGGTGAACGGAGCGCCGGCAAAGCCGATCAGCGGCACGGACCCGTCGGCGACCACCTGGCGCACGGTTTCCAGCACGTAGGGGGTGTCGGTCTCGGGTTCCAGGGGTCGCAGGCGTTCCAGGTCGGCCCTGCATTCGAACGGCCGGTCGATCACCGGGCCGACGCCGGGTCGGACGTCGACCCCGAAGCCCACGGCGTGGGCCGGAACCACTATGTCGGAGAACAGGATGGCGGCGTCCACCCCGTAGCGGTGGACCGGTTGGAGCGTTATCTCCGTGGACAGGTCGGCATCGGCGATGGCGTTCAGGATGCTGCCCGAACCCCTGATGGCCCGGTACTCGGGTAGCGAGCGACCCGCCTGGCGCATGAACCAGACCGGCGTGCGGTCATGGGGTTCCGCCCGGCAGGCAGCCAGGAACGGCGAGTCCGAATGCGGTGCGGTCACGTGGTGACGCTATCCAGCAGCCGTCGGGCACCTGCCGCCTCAGGATGGCTCAACCGGGCCAGCGCCGAGACCCGTGCCGCCTCGCACACCTCGGGGAGCCGTTCGTCGGAGCGGTCGTCGCCGGAGCGACCGGCCAGCTCGGTGGCGGTGGGTTGCAGCACGAGCACGGTCGTGCCCCTCCGCCGGATCGCCTCGACCTCGCGGCGCAGCGAGCGGCCGTGCCAGGCGCTGGCGAGGCCTACGCCGCTGCCGATCGTGCCGCCGACCGTCCTGGAGGAAGACACCACCACCAGGTCCAGTCCGAGTGTGGCCACGAGATCGGCGTTGGTTGTCGAGTGCACACCGCCGTCCACCAGGCGCCTGCCGTCGATCTCGACGGGGGCGAACCAGCCGGGCACGGCGGTCGAGGCCTGAACCGCGGATCCGAGGTCGGCGTCGATGTCGTCGCGGCCGAGGACCACCCGCTTCCCCGAGTCCAGGTCCAGGGCGCAGATCCAGGTGGGCTGTTCCGGCCACCTCTCAGGGTGGATCTCACGGGCACGGGCGCCCAGGGACGAACCGTCGTGGGAGCCGACCGGAAGAAGGCCCGCCAGGGGGACCACCGGTCGGGGGCGGCCGGTCGAGAGGAGTTCCCGGAGCAGGAGCACGGGGTTGGCGGGCAGACGGCGGCCAGACCGGTCCAGGGGGAGGTCCATGTCCAGACGTGTCGTCACGCGGTCGACGAGTGCCTGTCCGCTTGCGGACAGGGTGTCTCCCACGTATTGGGCCCGGTGGTCTCCGGCCGAGAGGCCGGCTCGGAGGCTGGCTGCGGTGGTGGCCCCGGCGGAGGTGCCGACGACCACGTCTGATGTGCGTGGGTCCCAGGCGGTCGCCTCGGCGAGCGCGGCCAGCACCCCGGCGTGCTGGGCGGCGGCATGGAGGCCGCCGGCTCCCAGGATGAGTCCGAGCGTCGTCATGGCGGTCATCGTCGCACGTCGGAGGGCGGTTTCCGACCCCGGGACGGGGCCGGATTCCACCCCGGGGACCGCTGATGACGGTTGGTGGCTGCCCGGTAGGATCGTTCTTCGGTCGAATTCCGGGTCCCAGCCCCGGAGAGGCCACCAGAACCGCTCCACTCACGCCCCGCTGGCACCACGATGACCATCGAACACCCCGAACTCATCGCAGAGCAGGCCTACGTCGATCAGGCGTATGCCTGCCTGGAAGCGGCGCGGACCCGCGCGCTCCAGCTCACGGCGATGGTGGAGGTGGGTAGGGGCGGCACCAACCAGGCCCGTTTCGAGCGGGAGGCCATCCAGGAGTCGGTGGCGAACAGGCTCGACCAGTTGGACATGGGTGACGCGTCGCTGGTGTTCGGTCGCATCGACCAGGAGGTCGATGCCGGCGGCGGGCGCTACTACATCGGCCGGGTCGGGGTCTGGGGCCTGGACCAGGAGCCGGTGCTGGTGGACTGGCGTGCACCGGTCGCCGAGTCCTTCTACCGGGCCACCGGTCCGGCGCCCATGGGCCTCAAGCGACGCCGGCACTTCGTGAGCCGGGGCCGGAGCCTGCTGGGCATGGAGGACGAGCTGTTCGGCGACCTGGATCGCTTCCGTGACGATGACCGGAACAGGCTGAGGGGCGAGGGTGCTCTGATAATGGCGCTGGAGACCGCCCGCACCGGTCACCTCGGCGACATCGTCGGAACGATCCAGGCCGAACAGGACGAGATCATCCGGGCTGAGCTTCCGGGCGTGCACGCCGTCCAGGGTGGGCCCGGGACCGGCAAGACGGTCGTCGCACTGCACCGCGCCGCATACCTGCTCTATACACACAGGTTTCCGTTGGCCGGCCAGGGCGTGCTGGTGGTCGGCCCGAACCGGCTGTTCCTCGCCTACATAGAACAGGTCCTTCCGTCACTCGGCGAGGCCGGCGTGGTGCTGGCGACGCTGGGCGACGTCGTCGGTGGCGTCAGGGTCGACGATCGTCGCGAGGTTGCCGATGTGGGCAGGCTGAAGGGCGACCTGCGCATGGTCCGGTTGGTGGCCCGTGCCGCCCGGACCCGCCAGAGGGCGCTCCGCCACGACCTGAGGGTCGGATACGGGCTCCAGTGGTTGCGCCTCTCGACCTCTGAATCGCAGTTCATAGTGGACGAGGCGAGGCGCCGCTACCGGACCCACAACGCAGCCCGCAAATTCGTGGAGGCCGAGTTCTACGTGGCGTTGGCGGCCGGTGGCCGTGGTGACCTGGATCCCCTGGCAGTGCAGGAACGCCTCCGTGGGGAGATGGCCATCCGGGAGGCCCTGGAATGGATGTGGCCGGTGCTGACGCCGGCGCAGCTCCTGAACGACCTCTTCGGATCGCAGGCGCTCATCCGTGCCGCTGATCCGTCCCTCACCCCGGCCCAGGTCGGGGCGCTCCACCGGGAGCGTGTCGCCGACCCCGACGACCTCCTCTGGACGGCCTCGGATGCACCCCTCCTGGACGAGGCCCGGGCAGTGCTGGGTGCCAGGCCCGGCCAGCGCCAGGCCGATGCCGTGCGCACCTACGGCCACATCGTGGTCGACGAGGTGCAGGACCTCTCTCCGATGGACCTGCGCATGCTCGGCCGACGTTCCCTGAACGGTTCCATGACCGTCGTCGGTGACATCGCCCAGGCCACCGGTGCCTGGGCCCACGACGACTGGGACTCGATACTCAGGCACCTTCCCGACCGACGGCCAGCGGTTCGCCACGAGCTGACCGTCGGCTACCGGATTCCGGGCCCCCTCATGGACCTGGCGGCCAGCGTGCTGGCCGAGGCTGCGCCGGACCTGGCTCCTCCGCGTTCCGTCAGGGCAGAGGGTGACCCGCCGCGTTTCGTGAGGTTGGCGGGGGATGGCGGCCCGGGTCTGGATGGCCTGGCCGAGGCGGTCCGTTTCGAGTTGGAGGCGGTGGGGGCTGGAAACCTCGCCGTCATCGCAGCCAACTCCCAGACCGCCGAGGTGGAGGACGCCCTGGAGCGGGCGGGTCTTCCGTACGGTCTGCCGACCCGCCATGGCCTCGACGCACGGGTGGCCGTCGTACCGGTCGAGCTCGTCAAGGGCCTCGAGGTGGACGGCGCCATCGTCGTCGAGCCGGCCAGGATCCTCCGGGAGCATGCCCAGGGGCTTCGCGCCCTGTACGTCGCCCTGACCCGGGCCACCAGGCGGCTGGCCATCGTCCACGCCGAGGAACTCCCGGCCGTGATCGATTCCTGACCTCTGTCACACCCCCTCCGTAGGTTCCGAACAGCGAACCTCGGAGCAGCTGCTCCCTCACCTGATGGTTGACCCGGTGGGTCGGGAGGTTGGATGATGGTGGTGGATGCGAGGGACCGGCAGCAGTTGCGGGAGCGGCTCGAGGCGACGTTGGGTGAACGCCCGGCCGAGGTCCTGATGGAGCACCTCTTCGACGAGGGTGCCTCCGACGTGGGAACCCAGTTGGCTGGGCTGGACCTGCGCCTCGTCGAGATGGGCGAACGCATGGACGCGATGGGCGAACGCATGGACGCGATGGGCGAGCGCATGGACGCGATGGGCGAGCGCATGGACGCGATGCTCGTTCTCTTCGAGCAGCGTTTCGATGCCATCGACAGGCGGTTCGTCAGTCTGGAGACCCGCATGGGTGGCCTAGAGACCCGCATTGGTGGCCTCGAGATCCGGATGGAGAGCGTCGAGGAGCGGCTGGGTCGGATGGAACCCGGGCTCGAGAAGCTGGACGACCGCACCCACACCGTCCTGCGTACGGTGATGACCAGCTTCCTGGTCACCACGTTCAGTTCCTGGGGGCTGGTGCTGGCTGCCATGGCGCTCACCTGACCTGACCCCGCCTGCCTGAGGAGTCCCTGCCTGCCCTGCCGGGCCTGGGCAGGGCAGGGCAGGGCAGGACTCCCTACTCGTGGGAGATGGCTTCCAGGATGTTCAGCCGTGCGGCCCGCCGGGCGGGGAGGATGGCGGCCAGCATCCCGAACAGCCCTGATACCAGCAGGTAGCCCAGCAGGCTCCGGTACGGGATCGACACTATGTCCACGAAGGTCTCGGGGATGGCTGCTATGGCTGCCAGCCCGAACAACACCCCCATTCCCACGCCCAGCAGGCCCCCGAATAGGGCGATGATGACC
>Ga0209403_10007724_pt1 | contig 10529 bp, 9 predicted proteins | sample ArcticOcean_MG_C_8_FD_187440 | JGI IMG/M metagenome (GOLD analysis project Ga0209403, IMG submission 187440) | Marine microbial communities from western Arctic Ocean - ArcticOcean_MG_CB11_86 (SPAdes) (version 2) | ecosystem: Environmental > Aquatic > Marine > Oceanic | place: Arctic Ocean...
ATGGTAGTTCACCTGCTGGTTAGTCAATCGGGAAAATAACTGTGTGCGATGTCTATCCCTGAGAGAGGTTTCCAATGCAGGATCAGCTGCATTGTAGACTAACCAGGCAGGTGTTACCAAGTTTTTAGCGATGTTTAATTTTGCATCTAAATAATCATTCATAGAATCATAACGATTCATATGATCGGGTGAAATATTTAGGATACATGAAATATGTGGAGAGAAAAGTTCAATATGCTCTAACTGAAAACTACTTAATTCTAAAATATGAACAATGTTAGTTTGGTCTAATTCACGTTCGGCGCGCACATTTTGTGAAAAAGGAATACCTATATTCCCACCAAGCATGGCATTATGTCCAGCACTTTTAACCATCTTATATAATAATGATGTGGTGGTGGTTTTCCCATTTGAGCCTGTAATAGCCAAAATAGGGGATGTAGTAAACCAACTTGAAAATTCAATTTCGCTCACGATGGGGATGTGTAATGATTTACATTTTTGGACAATTTCAATTTTATCAGAAATCCCTGGGCTAATGATGATCACATCCGAATCTAATATTTTATCAGAATGTCCACCCATTTCTAATTCTAGATTTTGAGTTTTTGTAATATTTATTGAATCACCAAATTCACTGATTAAAACATGGGCTCCAACTGAAAGTGCTAAATTCGTTACAGCAAGGCCACTTTTTCCAGCGCCTAATACTGAAATTTTAGTATTCTTCCATTCTATATTATTTATATTCGAGATATCTATCATTGAATTTTGAATGTGGTTAATGATAAAAGGGCACACATGATTCCAATAATCCAGAATCGAACTACTACATGGTTTTCATGCCAGCCACTTAATTCAAAGTGGTGGTGTAGGGGAGCCATTTTGAAAAATTTACGTCCTTCACCATATTTACGTTTGGTGTATTTAAAGTATACAACTTGAATAATTACGGATAATGATTCAGCCACAAAAACACCGCCAATTATTATGAGAAGAATTTCCTTTTTCAACAGAACGGCCAATGTACCTAAGGCTGCTCCCATGGAGAGTGAGCCGGTATCTCCCATGAAAATTTTAGCTGGGTTTGCATTGTACCATAGGAATCCAATACTGGCACCGATAAGTGCCATACAGAAAATGAATAATTCACCCGTTCCAGGAAGGTATAAAATATTTAAATAATCACTATAATCAAATCGGCCAGAAGCATAGGCGATGGCACCGAACACTAAGGTGGCAATGGCCACTAAACCTGTGGCTAATCCATCAAGCCCATCAGTTAGATTCACTGCATTGGATGTGCCTGTAATAACTAAGATAACGAGTGGAATGTATAGCCAACCAATATCTAAATGGCCATTTGCAATAAAGGGGACTGAAATTACGGTTCGTAATTCAGAAACGGTTGGATAGGTTATAACTAAAAACCCAACAATTAGTCCCAGTATGATTTGGCCAGCCATTTTATAGCGAGCGATAAGCCCATCAGGATATTTTTTTACTACTTTCAAATAATCATCAAAAAAACCAATCATGCCCATCCACACAGTGGCCAATAATAAAATTTGAATATGGATATCACCAATTTTCGCCCATAGAAGGGTTGGGAGTACAATGGCCAGAATAATCAGCGCACCACCCATTGTGGGTGTGCCTTCTTTCAATTGATGTGATTCGGGTCCACTTTCGCGAATGGTTTCACCCACTTGAAGTCGAGTTAACATTTTTATAACGCGTGGCCCCAATAAGAAACTGATAAATAGTGCCGTAATGGCAGCACCTACAGCTCTGAATGATATGTATTGAAAAATATTGAATGCAAAAAAGAAGTCTCTCAATGGGTAAAGAATATGATATAACATTAGTGTAATATTCCTTTTTCAATAATGGTTTCCATTTTCATCCCCCGTGAACCCTTCACATAAATCACATCGCCAGTCTGTTTCATTTCACGAAGTGCACTAATGAGTTCATTTTTGGTTTGAAAAAATGTAGCATCAACATTCCGAGTCGCGTTAACCGTGAGTTGTGTAAGTTCCCCCGTGGCAAATAATACGTCTATATTTGAGTTCGAAATGTATTGCCCCAATTCTTGATGATGAATTTGTGCAAATTCACCCAATTCAAGCATGTCACCAATAATGGCAATTTTTCGCGAACCATCATATTCTGAGAGGGTGTCAATTCCTGCCTTTGCAGAATCTAAATTGGCATTATAAGTATCATCAATAATTACAATATCATTATGGATGATTACTTCGCCTCTTCCTATTAGTGGCTTAAATGTATTTACAGAAGTTGCAAATTGATTTGGGGTTATACCCATAGTATTGGCAACTGAAAAAACAGCCAACACATTCTGTGCCATTAATTTTCCTGGGTAGGGGAGTGAAATTTTAAATCCGTTGATTTTTATATTTCCATTTGAATATTCACCGTAAAAATTTGATTCTGAATTGAAGCTAAATGTTATTTTTTTACCATTGGTTTTAAATGTAGAAATATAATCATCATCAATATTGACAAAGGCCATACCATCTGAAGATAGACTTGTGAATAAATCTGATTTTGTTTTGGCTACATTCTCTATACTTCCAAAATTTTCTGTGTGTGCCACTGAGATATTCGTAATGAGCCCCATTGTGGGTTTGGCGATTCGGCATAATTCTGCTATTTCATCAGGCTCACTAGCCCCCATTTCCAAAATGCAAAAATCTTCATTACCTTCAATGGTAAATATTGAAATGGGTAAACCGATAGTACTGTTATAATTTCCTTTGGTGCACATGGTCTTTTTATAGGCACTCATTACATGATTAAGTAATTCTTTAGTGGTTGTCTTACCATTTGAACCAGTGATTCCAATAATCGGACATTTGACCTGTTTTCGATATTCAAGAGCAAGTTCTTTCAACGTTTCCATTGAAGAATTAACATAATTAACGTTATCAAATTTTTCAGCTGAAGATTGCTCGCTAAAAATGAGTGATGCTCCATTTGAAATTGCATCAGAAATAAAATTATGCCCATCAACATTTTCACCTTTTAGCGGCAGATATACATCCCCCTTTTCAACCAGTCGAGAGTCGATGGTAAATCCATTCACCTCTGAAAAATTATGTTGGGGGAATAGGGTTGAGAGTGCATTATTGAACATAGTCTTATTCGCTATCTGAACTCGCATTACCAAACTCACTTATTGTTTTTGAATCGCTATGTGGATACTTTTGACCATTAATTTCTTCATAATCATCATGACCCTTGCCCAAGACTAATAGAATTGAATTCTTATCCATTTTGCCCATGGCTTTTTCAATGGCCTCTATTCGATTATGGATAATACTGTAGTTCTCCTTCGTGAATCCCTGGCATATTTGCGAAATGATATCATCAAGCTTTTCGTCTCGCGGATTATCGGATGTTACAAATACATGGTCAGAATATTTTTCCGCAATGGATGCCATTATTGATCGCTTCGATTGATCACGATTTCCACCACATCCAAATAGGGTGAATACACGACTCTCTTTTGAAAGCACCTGAATGGTAGATAATACATTTTCATATGCATCTGGCGTATGGGCATAATCTATAATCACAGTTCCTGTAGTTAGAGTAGGTATAACTTCCATTCGACCTGATACTTTGTCAAAACTTTCAATGGCCCGTGCGATTCCAAGATGTGAAATATTGAGGGCATGAGCTGATGCTATTGCGGCCAAAATATTGTATAAATTAAATTTTCCAACCAATGGTGATGAAATTTCAATTTCTTTTCCATCGATGGATACGTGGGCAGAAGTACCGGTTATAGACAACTCATAAGATAGAGGATACACATCGGCAGTTTCATTTAATCCGTAAGTAATAATATTTGATTTAACAGATTTAATAATTCTCTTTCCATGCTCATCATCCATGTTGATTACGGCAGTGCTCTCAGAATTAAGTTGTGAAAATAACTTTAATTTAGCCTGAAAATAACTTTCCATATTCTTATGAAAATCTAAATGGTCTTGTGATAACTGAGTATAAACAGCCACATCAACTTGTACATCATCAACACGATGCATTTCTAATGCATGAGATGAAATTTCCATGACAGCATGGTTAATTCCACCCGATTTTAAAAAACTGAGCATCTGCTGAACTTCCACTGATTCTGGGGTGGTAAACCCTGTTGACATTAACCCTGAGGGAGTTGAAAATCCCAATGTGCCCAATGAACCACAAGGCATTTCATTTTCTTGCAGAAGATGCGCAATCAATTTACAGGTGGATGTTTTTCCATTTGTACCCGTGATGCCCACGATGCTCATGTCTTCAGATGGACGACCATAAAAATTAGCCGCAACTCGTGACATGGCTTCACGTGTATCGTTTACATGAACCACCGGAATATTCGTAATATCCGTAGAACGACCATTGGCAATAATTGCAGATGCACCTCTTTCGATAGCACTGGGAATAAATTCATATCCATCTGAATGTTGACCTTTGATGGCTACAAACAGAGTCCCATTTTTCACCTTACGAGAATCATGAGTAATACCACTGATATCCCGTTCATCTATTTCCCCAGTATATTTCAAATCTTTAAGTATATCTTTTAATTTCATGAGTTGGACTCTAATTTAATTTTACAAGAGTGGCATGATTTTAAATCTGTACCCGGGCGAGGAGATTGCCAAACTACACGTCCAGAGAACCCTACATTGTCAATGCTTAGGCCCACACCTTTACCTATTCTCAATGCTTGCTTCAGTGTTTTACCCATGAAATTGGGCACCTGTTCCTGATTATTTATTTTTTGAGAGCGTTTGGTGCTTAACACCGGAAGCACAGGCTCAATTATATTTTCAGCTACCGCAAGAAGAGGCGTTGTCTCAAATTGGATTGGATCTCTCCAGTCATCAAAGGGGAGAGGCTCTACTATATCATTAATAATTCTTGAATAAACGCCACGAACTACTGGTGCAGCCGTTTCATTCCCCCAATGGAAACCATATTTTGGTGAATCTACAGATACTACACAGACATACTTAGGATCATCAATGGGGAAAATTGATGCGAATGATGAGATGAATTCACGTTTAGAATAACTGCCATCAATAAATTTTTCGGCAGTACCTGTTTTCCCGCCCACTCTAAATCCAGGGATGTATGCCTTTGTGCCGGTACCAGCTACCACCACTTGTTCTAACATGGATAAAATTTCTTCTGATGTTTCAGGTGATATGATTTGCCGCAATACTTTGGGGTAATCATTATCCATATTTGAATCACCCACTGATTTAACAATATATGGTTTTACCAAGAAGCCTCCATTGGCGATGGTACTGTATGCCATGGCGATCTGCAATGTAGAGGAGGAAATTTCTTGCCCAATGGAAACCATTCTTCCCGATATACCAGACCATTGCTTTAAAGTTCGAAGCTTACCCGGAGTCTCACCGGGTAGGCGGATTCCAGAGGTCATACCAAATCCGAATTTACGGGAGGTGTCATAAATAGTATTATCGCCTAAAATTTCGGCCATCTTCATGATACCAATATTACTGGAATGAATAAAAATATCTTCTACTGACATGTTTTCATGAGGCTCATGGTCATGAACTATTTTACCATGGGGGAGACGATACTCTCCGTTTTCGCAATAGAAGGTATCTGAAGCTGAAATAAAACCACTTTCTAATGCGGCAGCGGTATTGATAATTTTGAATGTTGAGCCTGGCTCATAGGCATCAGCAATAGTTCGGTTTTTATATGATTCAATAGGATATCGTTGATAATTATTGGGGTCAAAATCTGGATATGTAGCCATGGCTAAAATTTCACCTGTATGGGGGTCAAGAATAATTCCATTGGCTGTTTTTGCAAGAGTACGAATGACACTTTTCTTTAATTCACTTTGAAGTATAGATTGAAGCTCAATATCAAGAGTGAGCTCTATGTGGTGTCCATCTGCGATTATGGGCTGATCAACGGTCATGGCTTTGGTCAACTTTCCTGAGGCAGACCGATTATAGGCAACCCGACCTTTTGATCCTTGTAAATCAATGTTGAATTGACTTTCTACTCCAAATTGGCCCATATTGTTTTGGTCAACATAACCCAGTACTTGTGATGCAAAATGATGTTGCGGATAATAACGCTTTATGGATGCATCTGCCTGAAGCCCGTTAATGTATCGAATCTCATCGATAATTGGCTCTGCAATAGGAGCAGGAATATTTCGCTTCAAGACAACATAATTGCCTTTACTCGTGAGGAGGTTAAGGTAGGTTGAAGGAGGCTCATTAAAAACTTGAGAGAATAAACTGATAATTCGATCTTTATCAAAAGACTCATTTGTGTTTACCCAAAAATCATATTTTTTGATAGTTTGAGCCAACTCAACACCATTGCGATCAAAGATGGATCCACGGTTACCCTCTTCCACTCGATAAACCAAAGTGGTTTCCCCTACAACAATACTATATTCATCCCCATGAATCACTTGGATTGAAAATATTTTCCCCAATAATACGAGGGAAAGGATGCCAATAATGCCTACTAAAAATTGAATCCGAGTTCGATATTGTGAGTATAGTGAGTTCACCCCTCAGCTCCCATAAAGACAACTAGTGATTCAGGTGCCGGAAATGTCATTCCAATTCGAGACCGCGCTTCCGCCTCAATAAAATCACGACGCATTAAACTCCGCATATCACTTTCTAACATTATTACTCGACTGGAGTGGGTATGATGAATATTGCTAAGATGATAGATTTCACCTTGAGCGGTGAGACATTCATTTTTCAATGAAATGTAAAAAATAACAATGAGACAGGAAATAACAACCACACCAAAAAAGAAAAATATCTCTCCTAAACTAGATTTTTTTCTATTTGGCATTTTCTTTGGCATCAGACTCTTTCGGCCACTCGAAATTTTGCGCTACGCGAACGGGGATTTAATGCAACTTCTTCTGCATCTGCAATAATGGCTTTGCGTGATATCAATTTTAAATTAGGCTTTGTATCACATACACAAATTGGAATTTCCCGAGCACATGTACACGTGATAGATTGTTCTTTAAAAAATCTTTTTACGATTCGATCTTCTAATGAGTGGAATGAAATGACCCCAATTCGCCCACCCGTTTTTAAATATTCTATTGAAGATTCTAAGGCCATCCTTAAGGAGTCTAGCTCACCATTTACATGGATTCGAATCCCTTGAAATACACGTGCCAACGTTTTGGTTTCAAAATTTTGATGAGTTACCGATTCCACAGCAGTCTTTAAATGGAATGTAGTTTCCATTTTACCTTTTGCTGCAGCATTTACAATCATTCTGGTGATTCGTTTCCAATTACGTTCTTCACCGTAATTACGAATAACCATACCGATGTCTTTAAATTCGGAAGCGTTGAGAAAATCTCTGGCTGACTCGCCAGTGGAAGTATCGAATCGCATATCTAATGGCGAATCCGATTGAAAAGAGAAACCCCTGTCCCCAGAATCAATTTGGTAGGAGGAGATACCAATGTCAAAGAAAAGACCAGTCACTTGTGGGATCTCCATAGAGGCGAGCACCTCTGGGAAATACCGGTAATTAACGTGGTGTAGCGCGCAAAACGCTGCGTGTACTGACAATCTTTTCTTTGTGTATTCCAGGGCATAGGGGTCAGCGTCCAAGCCTATATATGTTCCCGTGGGGCTGAGCTTTTCCATGATGGCATTTGCATGTCCACCAAAGCCCGTAGTCCCATCCAGGTAAATTCCGTTCTTGTCTGTTACCAGATGATTCACCACCGCATCTACCATTATGGGTATATGTGGAGGTTGCTGCATCATCTTTATCAGAAATTAATTTCATTAGCCAGATCCTCAAAATCAGTGGCGGTTACATCGGCAGTAGCGTCTTGGGAATCCAGTATTTCTGGCGCCCAGAGTTCAATCTTATTAATCATACCGATTACATTCACATCCTTCTTAACGGATGCAAATTCAAGTAAGTTATCAGGTATGGCAATTCTTCCCTGACTGTCATATTGTAAATATGTGGCATGACGAACTATAGATCTCACAAAGTTTCGATGTTGTCCGCGTATTGAGCTGAGTTGGCTGAGCTGTTCTTCTACTCGAGTCCATTCGGATACGGGGTAGAGGATGAGGCATGGGTCAAAACCGCGTGTGATCACGAAGGTCCTATCGTTGATAGGATCAAGTGCCTTGCGGAATTTAACCGGTATGCTCAACCGGTGTTTCTGGTCTAGGGAATTTGAATATTCGCCTGTAAATGATAGTTTTATATTGTCCATAGTAGTCATCGCACATGAAAGGGTGGGAATCTATCCCACATCTCCCCATAATTATAGACAAGTTCCCCACTTCAATGCAAATGAAATGTTCAATATTTTATTTTATTAACAAGGAATTTGGGAGTTTAGTGCCTACTGGGAATTTGGAATTGGGAGTGACATAATTTATTATTATGGAAAGGGATTGTAACCCCTTGTTGAAGAATAGGATTGGGTGAGCCCATTGACATACTCAATGGAATCCAAAAAAAGGTAGAGATATGGAGCTAATCGACTGCATGCCCAACAGTATTTTTTTAGGTAGGTGTTGATTTAAGGGGTTGCAACCTCATATTACAAAAACGTATTGACGTCAATGCAATCCATAATTGCCTACTCCCTTACCCCTAAAAACCTAATCCCTTGAGAAATACCCTATATACAGCTGTGCAGAACTCACAATATATGAGCCTCGTAACGCCACATTTTTTTGAGTAAAATAATTGTTTAATGAGCTGCCATTTAAATTACCCTGAATATGCATGGCATTCAGTAAATCAAATTTTATTTCGGAATCAAAAGTGAATATTAAACTGGTGTCGGCAAGTACAATTTGATTGTAGAGAATGAGTTCACCATCATGTTTAGCCGCAATATTTATATGCGTTGTTTCTAATATGTTCAATTGCAATACTGAAGGGGAATGGTGTGTTAAAATTTGGGTGGTGCTACCTTGAAGATTTTCCAGTAAAAAGCTGCTCTCACTGAGTACTGTGGAATATTCTTTAGGCGCTAGGGCTTTTTTTTTACGGCTTCGTCTAAATTTTCATTTGTTTCAGCAGGGGAAGATAATTCAATTTCTACCGCTTCGGGTTTCACCGAAATAGCTTCAACTTTTGACACTTCCTCATCCTTAATCTCAACCTTAACCTGAGACTCTACCTCAGTCTGTGGTTCGCTAAGACCGCTCACTATTTTAAAGAATAGAAAAAGGCCTATAATTACGGCAATCCCTGTCATGATTTGTTTGGGGGGGATTGGACTATTACCCAAAATCGGTGGCATCCCACTTGAGTCTTCATTCGTATTTTCTAAAGGAGTGTCAGAAACAATTTCCAGTTTGGCACTTATTTTTCCAGTGGTATGAAGCTCATAATCATCTAATGCTTGTTCAGCATCGGCGCCAATAAATTGTGCATAGGAGCGTAAGAATAATCGCATATATACATTGGGGAGCACTTTGAAGTCTCCAGATTCAATGGCGTGTAGATATTTAGGGTTAATCTTGGTGTATTCGGCAATCTCTTGGATCTCCACACCTTTTGATTCCCTGTGCGATTTAAGTAATGAAAAGAATGATTCTGTTATTGTCATGGGGTGGTCAAATTATTACTATTGTTAATTGACGTTCAAGATATTTCATTAAGTTTTACACCAATTTTTTCAAGTTCAAATACAAAACGCGAAAGAGGGAAGCCAACCACATTATCATAGCAACCATTAATCTTCTCTACAAAAATAGCACTCCAGTCTTGAATCCCATAACTGCCCGCTTTATCATAGGGTGATTCTGAATCCACATAGGTTGAAATATATGATTCAGGAATTTCCCGAAAAGTGACGGCGGTATTCTCAAAAAAAGTATGCTGGATATCCTTTTGTGCACATTGAATTGAAACTGCAGTAATCACTTCATGGGTATTTCCACTCAATGTTTCAAGCATATATATGGCATCTTGTTTGTCTGCAGGTTTGCCCATAATGTTTCCATTTAAAATCACAATCGTATCTGCCCCTATAACCAAATAGTCGGTATATTTTTTACTCACATCTTCACATTTTATGGATGCCAATTCTTGTGCATAATCTGCAGGGCTACCATCACATTGAAATATGGATTCATCCACATCGGATACAATCACCCCAAAGGGAATATTCAGCCGAGATAAAATCTGTTTACGTCTGGGGCTTTGAGATGCCAAAATGAGCTTCATTTTAATTTTGCCACTTTATAGAGTTTTTCAAAAATAGTACCATCGGCAAGGGCTTTTAGATGGTAGATGTAGGGGCCGTTTGCAACATCTTTACTGTGTTCGCTCAAGCCATCCCATTTTATAGAGTTGAATCCAGGGGGGCAACGCTTCTGTAATTGTTTTACCATGGTCCCATTTGGATTAAAAATTTTCACGCTCACATCTGCAGTATTATCTCCAGAAATCCAAAAGGTAAAATGGGTGGT
>Ga0209403_10007726_pt1 | contig 10528 bp, 6 predicted proteins | sample ArcticOcean_MG_C_8_FD_187440 | JGI IMG/M metagenome (GOLD analysis project Ga0209403, IMG submission 187440) | Marine microbial communities from western Arctic Ocean - ArcticOcean_MG_CB11_86 (SPAdes) (version 2) | ecosystem: Environmental > Aquatic > Marine > Oceanic | place: Arctic Ocean...
AGCGATGACACTACCCCACCTGATATTTCTGTAACGAGATTATCATGTCGTCGTCTATATGAGATTAAATCACTAATGGTACCAATTTTCAAATCGTGACGCTTTGCAAATTCAATTAAATCTGGAAATCTAGACATTGTCCCATCATCATTCATAATTTCGCATATGACGCCAGATTCGTTTAGGTTGGCAAGCCTTGAAATATCTACAGCTGCTTCAGTATGCCCAGCCCTAACAAGCACGCCCCCCTTTCTAGCTCGCAGAGGAAAAACATGCCCCGGTGTCGAAATATCAGAAGCCCCACGGTTCTTACCGATTGCAACCCCAATTGTATGGGCCCTATCATGAGCGGAAATACCAGTTGTAACCCCCTCTCTGGCCTCTATCGAAATCGTAAAGGCCGTCTCGTGTCGTGAAGAATTATAAGATGACATTAGCGGTAAATTAAGGTGATCTAACCGCTCTTCTGTCAGAGCAAGACATATTAATCCTCGCCCATACTTTGCCATAAAATTTATAGAATCTGCGTTGGCCATCTCTGCCGGTATAACAAGATCACCTTCATTTTCTCTATCTTCGTGATCAACCAGAATAAACATTTTTCCCAATTTTGCATCTTTGATGATGTCCTCGATCGGTGACGTAATTAACTGGTTCATAAGTGTAGGCATTTTTTTTCCATAGATAAAATCATCGCTCTAGGTTATCTGCGTGAAACTTTCACTGGTTAAAAGATCGAAGTATCAACTAGCACTCACTAAGTCTAGACACATATCGAGCTAAGGTATCCACTTCAATGTTAATCTCATCGTTAGGTTTAACAAGTTTCCAATTGGTCACTTCTTTAGTGTGAGAGATGAGATTCACACTAAATTGAGTGGCCAAAACGTCATTTACCGTAAGAGAGGTGCCATTTAGAGTAACTGATCCCTTGTGCGCTATAAACTTAACTAAGGGTTTTGGGCATTCTAATACAACTTTTGTGCTGTTGCCTTGTTCAAGTAAGGATAAAACTTTCACAACACCATCCACATGTCCGGAAACGATATGCCCACCTAATTCATCCCCAACTTTAAGAGAACGTTCCAAGTTTATTTTAGTTCCCTTCTTCCAATTCCCAACATTCGTTTTTGAGGAACTCTCTGAAGACACCTCAACATCAAAACTGGTAAGTTCAGAGGCCGTTTTTCCAATTACTGTAAGACAAACACCATTACAACAAATAGATGACCCTATAACAATAGTCTCAAAACCAAAAGAGCACAAAATCCTGATTCTTAAATCACCTTTTTTCTCTATTTTTACGACAGTTCCTAAATCGCTAACAATACCTGTAAACATTTTCTTTCCTTAGAGAATTAACTTTTAAATCATAGGTCCGACTACTAGAGGTCATGAACCACAGAGACGTTTAACACTGTATTCCAACTGTGTAAAATATCTCCTTCGATGTCTTCTACACTAGTCAACTTTAATTTGGGCATACTTTCCAAACTATTAAAATTCAATTTACCAATACTAGAAACCCCATTAGAACCAATTATTCTGCCACCAACGAACCCTACAACTCGATCAACCAGGTTTTCCTCAAGTAATGACCCAGCTAATTGGCTCCCACCTTCGCAAAAAATCCTTGTAATCCCTAAGTCGGCTAATTGCTTTAACATCATACCTAAATCGAGAAGCTTATTAGAGGTTAATCCAACCTCTAATAACTTAGCTTTCTTAAGAATCCAAAAAGAACTGTCTTTTTGATCGACTCCAGAACCGTGAACCAACCATATCGGGCCCTGATGTATACTTTTAGAAAGAGAACATTCGTGAGGAATATTCAAAGTAGAACTCACAATTATTCTGACTGGATTTTTTTTAACTCCAATCTCCCTAACCGTTAACAGGGGGGAATCATTCCGAGCAGTCCCACCACCTACAAGAATAGCATCATACTGCGAACGCATGCAGTGAACCCTTCGGCGAGCACCTGGTCCCGTAATCCATTTACTTTCCCTCGAGTGCGTCGCAATTTTACCATCGAATGATGTTCCCAGTTTCAAAGTCACCAAAGGCCTATTCAACCTAATTCTCATGATAAATCCAAGATTCAGATTTAAGCCCTTATCTCGCAGAACTCCACATTTAACTGTTATGCCCGAGCGCTTTAACGCTTCCACACCTTTACCTGAAGCTCTAACGTCTGGGTCTTTTATACTGATTACAACTCGGGAAACCTGAGCTTCAATTAGCGCCTGAACACAGGGCCTAGTTTCTCCAAAATGTGCACAGGGCTCTAAAGTTACATATACTGTCGAGTTAATTGCTTGCTTGCCTGCCTGATTAAGAGCAACCACCTCAGCATGAGGCCTTCCCCCATCCCCAGTCCGACCTCTACCAATAACCCTGCCATTTGATATTATAACACATCCTACAGACGGATTAGGCCAAGTTTTACCAAGCCCTCGGGATCCCAAAGATAGAGCCAGAGCCATCCAACGCTCATCAAGCTCCTCTGTATCACTCAATTATTTCTCTTTCTGAACAGGTGGGCGTAATTCCAAGACAAAGTCTTCAAAATCATCTGCCGCCTGGAAATTCTTATAAACCGACGCAAATCTCACATAGGCTACTGTATCAATCCTAGCCAAGGACTCCATTACTATTTCTCCAATAGCGGTAGAAGGCACATCAGCCTCTCCTAAGCTTTCCAACCTTCGAACAATGCCGGAAATCATTTGATCCATTCTTTCGTGCTCTACTGGTCGCTTTTGCAAAGCTATACGTATTGACCTATGAAGCTTATCTCGATCGAAATCTTCTCTACGTCCATTGGATTTTATCACCACTAAATCTCTCAACTGAACACGCTCGTAAGTAGAAAATCTTCCAGCACAAGCTGGACAAAATCTTCTTCTCCTTATTGCAACATGATCTTCCGCGGGTCGCGAGTCTTTTACTTGGCTATCTACATTTCCACAAAATGGGCAGCGCATACTGAAATCCCTACATATAATATAAATTGTAACTTGACGTTAGTTTATCCACATCCTCCTAGTGGAATCAACTATAGTATGTGTACTTTTAGAAGTTAGTTCAAAATATATACTTATTAGTTATCTCTTTTCTTAAAATGCTATTGCTCTAAAAAGCTTTTTATTTTTCTAGAACGACTTGGATGTTTCAACTTCCTTAGGGCTTTTGCCTCAATTTGACGAATTCTTTCTCTTGTGACGCTAAACTGTTGGCCAACCTCTTCAAGAGTATGATCGGCGTTCATTCCTATACCAAACCGCATCCTTAATACCCGTTCTTCTCGAGGAGTTAGAGACGCGAGAACCCGTGTAGTAGTTTCCTTAAGATTCTCTTGAATTGCAGAATCCAAGGGCAAAACGGCATTTTTATCTTCTATAAAATCCCCAAGCTGACTATCTTCTTCATCACCGATCGGGGTTTCAAGAGAGATCGGCTCTTTTGCGATTTTCATGACCTTACGGACCTTGTCTAAAGGCATTTGTAATTTTTCAGCAAGTTCCTCTGGAGTCGGTTCGCGACCAAATTCGTGCAACATTTGTCGACCGGTACGTACTAATTTATTTATCGTCTCTATCATATGAACCGGTATACGAATTGTCCGAGCTTGATCAGCTATAGACCTTGTAATAGCTTGCCTTATCCACCAAGTCGCATAAGTAGAAAATTTGTAACCTCTTCTATATTCAAATTTATCAACTGCTTTCATTAGACCAATATTTCCTTCTTGTATAAGGTCCAAAAATTGCAATCCCCGGTTTGTATATTTTTTCGCTATGGAAATAACTAACCTTAGATTAGCCTCCACCATCTCTTTTTTTGCTTGGCTCGCCTCTTTTTCACCTTTTTGTACTTGCTGAACAATCCTACGGAATTCAGTAATATCCACGCCAACATATTGTCCAATTTGAGCCATTTCCTCTCTAAGTTCTACAACTTTTTCTAGATTTTTTTCTACCAGTGCAGTCCAACCTCTCCCAGTTTTAGCACTAATGCGTTCTATCCAACTTGGGTCCAATTCATAACCGCGATATTCATCGATGAATTCACGTCGGTTTATTCTCGCTTGGTCTGCAAGCTTAACCATACTGCTATCTAAAGACATTATCTTTCGATTAATACCATACATTTGATCGATTAAAGCTTCTATCCTATTGTTATGAAAATGAAGGGAGTTCACTGCCTCTACTATTTCATTCCTGAGATTTTGATAGGCTAATTCTTGATTCTTTGAAAAAATCTTTCTTTCATGCAAGGTTGCTGAAAGACGTAAATCTTGCATTTCTGAAAGTTTGGCATAGCGTTGAGCTATTAGATCCAACGTTTCTAGCGCTTTAGGCTTTAAAGCTTCTTCCATGGCTGCCAAACTCATGTTGGCTTGCTCATCATCGTCTTCGTCATCGTCATCGTCATCGATAATTAAATTACCGTCAGCGTCTAAGTTAGAAACTTCCGGCTTTTCCTCTGATTTCTTTAATGCTTCTGCCGAACTTACTACGTTTCCTTCATTGGAATCCTCATCTAGCGTATCGCCAAAAGTGGTTTCCAAATCTATTACGTCCCTTAACAGAATATCCTCGGTAAGTAGCTCATCTCGCCAAATAGTAATAGCCTGAAATGTCAAAGGGCTTTCGCAAAGCCCTAAAATCATTGTGCCACGACCAGCCTCTATTCGCTTCGCAATTGCAATCTCACCCTCACGACTAAGTAACTCAACTGCACCCATCTCACGTAGATACATTCTCACAGGATCGTCGGTTCTATCAAGTACTTCCGTCGAAGAAGTAGATATGGTTACCTCTTTCGAATGATTCGCTTCAACCAAGTCTGTAGCCCCCAGGGATTCTTCCTCTGATTCCACGTCCTCGTCTTCTACAATATTAATTCCCATCTCTGACAACATAGACATGACATCTTCAATTTGTTCTGAAGCAATTTGATCGGAAGGAAGAACCTTATTTAGTTGATCGTAAGTTATGTAACCACGTTCTCGCGCCTCAATTATCATTTTTTTTACAGCAGCCTGGCTCATATCTAGAACAATGTCTTCGTCTTCGATCCCTCGCTTTTCTTCAGTTTTACTTTTTGCTGTCTTTGCTGTCATGGCATGATTCCTACAAAATGATTCGTGTTAACTCCTTAAGCCGAATCAATGTGATTCGCACGTCTAATCAGATTTTTTCTTTTTCCAGATCTCATTATCAATAAAAGACTGCAAATGTTGGGATAAAGCTGCATGATTTTGAGAATCTCCGCTCTCGTGCTCGGCTTGAGACTTATTGGCCGCATTATTAGCCTCAGCCGCCTTACTAACTCGCCAGGTTATACCTTCGTCAAGTTTTCCATCTAAATCTTCTATCGCATCTCTTATTTCTCTTTCGACACCTCTACGGGCATCAATTTTTGCTAACTCTTCACTAATAGTTTGACGAATCTGAGGCTCCGGTGCGTTTGCATTCATAGCTGGAACTAGACTTAAGTACTGAAGGTTAAGTGTTTTCTCTAAAATTTGGCCTGCCAAAGCTTTAGTAATCTTTGTTGATAGTTCTTTTGAATTACTCTCTTCCGCATGTTCCAGTAAAAGAAGAGCAATCGCTTGATGCTCTTTTATGCGAAACTCTAGCGCTTCCAATTCGGACATAAACTCCAAGATAAACCCGGGGTGACGCAACATTAACGCTAAAACTAATGCCTCCCTCAATCGCTCCTCTACATTGACAGACAAAGCTATCAACGACTTTTTAACTCGCGACGAAGATGCCCCTCGAGCATTTCTCCACAGCGGCTTCTCTCTTGTCCCTGGTTCTCGGCGGCCACGCTCTAAATTAAAAAGCCGCGAGCGTAACGAAGTGAAACCACTGGCATAATGCTTCCTTAACTCCACATTATTGATCTTGTTTAAAATATTTCTTATAGATTGATCTAGTGACATCTTTCTTTCTGGGCTATCAAAAACCTTGTCAGCAGTCTCTCGTTCCCACAACAAATCAATGAGAGGGACCGAGTTCGTAAGAAGATCCACCATTGTCGTAGAACCTAAAGTTCTTAAGACATCATCGGGATCCTGCCCTTCCGGTAGTAAACAAAAGCGGAGCGATTGGCCTATATTAAGTAATGGAAGAGCTATATCAATAAGTCTTTGCGCAGCTCGATATCCAGCGGCATCTCCGTCAAGTGCTATGATTGGCTCTGGGGACATATTCCATAACAAATATAGTTGCCTTTCAGTTATAGCAGTGCCCAACGGAGCAACGCATTGCCCAAACCCAAACGAGTCCATGGCGATAACATCCATATAACCCTCAACGACGATTAATGGCTTACCCTTTGATAAGGTCTTCCGTGCTAAGTTTTGGTTATAAAGTGTGTTGCCCTTGTCAAATAATTTTGTCTCAGGAGAGTTTAGATATTTTGCCTTAGCATTTTTATTCATTGCACGGCCGCCAAAGGCTATACATTTACTTTGATTATTTCTTATTGGAAAAATAATACGATCCCTAAATCGGTCGTAAACTTGACCGCTGTTATCAGATTCGACACAGAGCCCAGCTCCCAAGATTAAATCTTCAGAAATTCCTTTTTCTAACAAATATTTAAATAATAAATCACCTTTGCTTGGAGCAAACCCTATTTCATATTTATTACATATTTCTTTACCTAAACCTCTCGACTTAAGATACTTCCGGGCCTCGAGGCCTATAACATCCGTAAGTTGATGCCTATAAAACTGAGTTGAAATTTCCATAACATTTATTAATTTTTTTCTGTAATCTAGTTTATCCTGTGAACCCACATCAAGTTTTGGCATTTGCATACCAGCTTCCTGAACGAGAGCCTCGACAGCATCAACAAAGCTAAGGTTTTCAGTGTCCTTAATAAACCCTATCGCGTCCCCTTTAGCTTGACAGCCAAAACAGTAGTAATAACCCTTTTGTTCATCCACATGAAAACTGGCTGTCTTTTCCTGGTGAAAAGGGCACGGAGCCCACATGTCGCCACGACCTTGGTTGGATTTTTTTTGATCCCACGATACTTTTTTACCCACCACTTGAACAATGGAGATTCTTGATCGTAGTTCATCTAGAAATGTAGGTGTTAAATTCATTGAACTAATATCTAATGCCTGTAAGTTAAAGTCTAGCTCTCAAACACGTCTTTGCAATTTCAATCTCAATATTTTCAAAATTTAACTGTTTTGAGCTACGACTGACTTCATACAGATCTCAACTTCGTGTGCCAAGGTTTTTGAAAATGACCTAAAAGCCAATATACTAAAGCCCTCTCCTGTCTGACGAATAATAGCTGGCATATGACCGATTGTAGAACGTACAACGTCACCCTCTTCCATCAACCTATTATCAATAGGGCAAAGCCTATCAAGGACTTCATTAGCCCCCTCCCCGCTAAGGGTTGTTACAACCCAAGCATCTGATTGGTCTGTAACTCCTGCATCCATAATTGGCATATCTGATGCAATTAAAAAATATAAATCTAGGCCAGCCCAAAATATGTCTGATGTCCTACGAATCATACTTTTTCCGATCCCCGGAAAAGTAAGGCCATACTGTTTTTTTAAAGCCTTAGAGGCATCTTCAAGTTTTTCCTTATAGGGTTGAATCGAAAAAATATTCTCAACTTTTACTTCACTAAATTTCAGTGGCCCGACGGATATTGGCAAATAATCTGCTGCAGGTGTCTTCTCGACTAAATTAATCACGAGCCCGACTCCCTTCTTTATCAATAAAAATAGGGTCACAAACTTCACAGATGGTCTCTGAGTTTCGGAGATGATCCACAACTTTAATCTTTTCACCAGATCTTGCTCTTCCGTTTTTTAGAAAAGCCAATCCGAGCATTGAGCCTAGTTCTGGCGAAAACCCGACAGAAGTAGTGTAGCCAATCTGCTCAACCCGTATTGGCTGATTATCAAGCCCAAACAAAAAAGAACCGGCAAATAACTTACCATCCGGATTCAGGGGTTTTAGTCCAACCAATTGCTCACGATCCTCATCAATTAACCCCTGCCGCATAGCTGAGGTCTTACCAATAAAGTCTTTTTTAGAAGACATCATACCCTGCATTCCGAGATCAAACGCGGTTATCCGACCATGAATCTCAGCATGAGTAATAAAGCCCTTCTCTATGCGTAAGACGTTTAGGGCCTCCATACCATATGCCCCCCCTTCCCATTCTTCAGATTTTCTCTTCAACATGCGAAACAAGCTTTCACCATATCGCGCGGGAATACCTATTTCATAACCCTGTTCTCCAGAAAAAGAGATTCTAAAAAGTCTACCCATTACTCCGCAGATTTTAATTTCTCCGCAGTTCATAAATGGAAAGTTTTGATTATCAATTGGGTTATCAAGCAACTCGTTCAAAAGATCTCGAGACCTAGGTCCAGCAATAGCAAACTGAGCCCACTGCTCTGTAACGCTCATAACACTTACATCAAGGTGAGGCACCAAGCATTGTTTTGCAAACTCAAGGTGGCTCATAACTGGACCTGCAGCTGCCGTAGTCGTTGTCATTAAGTAATGATTTTCTTTAAGTCGGGCCGTGGTGCCATCATCTAAAATATAACCGTCTTCTCTGAGCATTATTCCATAGCGCGTTCTTCCAACTCCTAATTTCGCAAAATTATTTATATAAATAAAATCTAAAAATTTTGCAGAATCCGGCCCTTGAATATCAATCTTTCCAAGAGTAGAGACATCCGTAACCCCAACCGTATTCCTAACAAAATTTATCTCTCGATCGCAACTCTGGCGCCAACCTTCTCCAGTTTCCTGCGGAAAATATGACGGTCGGTACCAAAGTCCTGCCTCAATCATAGGTGCTCCCAACGAAACAGTCGTTTCATGGGAAGTTGTGAACCTTTGAGGAGCAAAACCTTTTCCTTGAGCGAAAGCACCCATGGCTGCTATAGATACAGGCGAGTAAGGAGGACGGAATGTAGTCGTGCCTGTTTCTGGAATCGTTTGGCCTGTTGCATTGGCCAGTACTGCTAGGGCCACAACATTGGAGTTCTTACCCTGATCAGGAGCCATACCTTGTGTTGTGTAACGCTTCATATGCTCGACAGATTTAAAATTTTCTCTTGCAGCTTGTCTAACATCTTTTACTGTAACGTCATTTTGAAAGTCGAGCCACGCTCTACCCTCACCAGGAACAGTCCATAAAGGTGTAATGACAAAGGGGTTATCTTCAGCTTCTGGAGTTGCAGTTGACTTATACTTAAAACCTATTCGGTCCAAAACTTCTTTTGCTCTAAATATTCCAGACTTCAAACAACCTTTTGTTGAAAAAACTCCAGCCGCCGATCCTGCAACTTCTAAGCCCGGAACCATTCCCGTAACCGGGATAAACGAAAAAATTTTATCATTCCATTGCGGCCGTCCATTCATATGACAAGTAAGATGAACCGTAGGGTTCCAACCGCCTGAAACAGCTAAAAAATCTGCAATAAGCGTTTGCTTGGAACCCTGCCGAGTTTTTATTTCTACGGACTTAACTCCCATCCGCCCTTTAACATTAGTAACCTGGGCCCCCTTAAAGATAGGAAAATCTCCTACAATTTCTGCTGTCTCCCGGCTATCAACATAAGCAACCACTTCTATTCCAGCTGATTGCAAATCTTTAGCTGTATTAAAGGTATCATTGTTATTTCCAAAAATGATAGCTTTCTGACCAAAGGAAACCCCATATCTATTAACGTAAGCTCTAGCCGCTGAGGCCATTACAACTCCAGGCCTATCATTATTTTGAAATGCAATAGAACGCTCTATCGCGCCTGCAGCGTATACCACTCCCTTTGCGACTATTCTCCAAAACGTCTCAATGGGAAGAAATTCTATTTCTTCCGAAATATGATGTGAAACCCTTTGTACCGCTCCGTATGTTCCACCATCGTATGCCCCGGTCACTGTTGTTCTAACCATGCATCGAACATTTTCCATCTCTAAGAGTTCAGAGATTCTTTCTTTTACCCAAAGATGCCCTGGCTTTCCATCTACTTCATAATTTTCAGAATTTAAGCGTCCACCAAAACAAAAATCCTCTTCACAAAGTATAACTTTTGCCCCTGCTTTTGCTGCCGTAACTGCGGCCATAATACCAGCAGGCCCAGATCCGATAACCAATACGTCACAGAAAGCGAATGCTTTTTCATAATAGTCTTTATTCTCATGCATAGAAAGACTACCCAAACCCGCTGCTCGACGAATAATCGGCTCATATAGTTTTTCCCAAAAACGTCTTGGCCACATAAATGTTTTATAATAAAAACCCGCTGAAAGAAATGGTGAGAGAAGATCATTTACTTCCAGAAGATCCCATTTCAAACTTCCCATGTGGTTTTGCGAGTACACTTTTACATCCTGATGTAATTCTTGGGTTGTTAAACGGACGTTGGGCGTAGTTTGATCTCCCGATCTCAATTCCACCAATCCATTAGGTTCCTGAGAACCCTCCGAAATTATACCCCTAGGACGGTGATATTTAA
>Ga0209403_10007728_pt1 | contig 10525 bp, 9 predicted proteins | sample ArcticOcean_MG_C_8_FD_187440 | JGI IMG/M metagenome (GOLD analysis project Ga0209403, IMG submission 187440) | Marine microbial communities from western Arctic Ocean - ArcticOcean_MG_CB11_86 (SPAdes) (version 2) | ecosystem: Environmental > Aquatic > Marine > Oceanic | place: Arctic Ocean...
TTTTTTTTTTATCAATATTTTTTAATTCTATTAAAACATCTTTTTTAAGTTTTTCACAAATCTCATTAAAATTTGAGTCTTTGATAAATCCTTTTAGTAAAATATTACCATTATTCTCAAATAAGCTATGATTACTCATGTCAAAAATACTTATTATATCTTAATTTATTGATAATATATCTTATCGGGTATTTATTAAAATTTTTAATCACCTTTAGTTATTTTATAATAATAATGTTAATTTTTTAGTCAACCTAATATAAGTTAATTTCATGAAACATGATTCTCCTGAGCAAAAATTTTATTTAAACCAACATAAAGTTGAAATGGCTTCTCGTGGAGAGATGCTTAATTTCAATACAGATATTAAAGTAATTTATAACAATTTATTTTCTCATGGTAAAAGGTATCATATTATTGAAGAAGTTTTAGACAAAGCCATAGCTAAAGAGTATAATTTACTAGTAGAAGTAGGAGCCGCACAATGCTCCACTTTAAAATATTTTAATGAGAGCTATAATTTTAAAAAAATTATTGGTTATGATATTGCTTTTTCTGATGAAATTTTAGAAAAAAATACATATAAAAATATTGAGCTTTTAGGTGGTAACTTTAATCATGATTTTCCATTAGAAGATAATTCAGTGGATTGTTTAGTTATGATGATGATTATAGAACATCTTTTTGATCCCTTTCATTCTTTTTCTGAAGTTCGTCGTATACTAGCAAAAGATGGTCTAGCATTTATAAACTTGCCATTAGTAACTTCAATTAAAAACCGATCAAGACTTTTACTCGGAAAACTTCCTGATACCAGTAGCTCATATGAAACATGGTTTGTGAATAAAGATTGGGATGGAAATCATTTGCATTATTTTTCAATTGATTCAATAAAAAGACTGTGCGCCGAATATGATTTAGAAATAATTAAGATGACACCTGTTGGAAAATTTATTTTTTTAAAAAAATTATTTCCTAGTTTTTTAGCTGATGAAATATCTTTTTGTGTAAGAAAAATTATAAAATAGTGTAATTTTTTATCATTTCTTAAATATAACAATCCTTGATAAAGTATGGTGATATTTAATTGTGCTACTAATATCAGTAGCAAAATATTCATCAACAGCTTCTTCAATTACAGACGGTGCAAAAGGCATCCAGAAATCACGATTTTTGATTGAAGTATTAATCTTCTCAACATTTAGTGGATTCCTAGGATCCGCGATTATACTTCTATTCCCTAATGCTCTTTGTCCCATTTCCATTCTTCCTCTGCAAACTCCAATGATTTTATTTTCCAACAAGTGCTCTAACATTTGATCTGTTGATGAGAAATTTGATACTGTTAATTCACCATTATGTGGAAGTTCCTCATTAGCGTATGAGGAATCATCCCCAAGGTAAAGATCAGATAAGTGTTTTGGAGATTTTCCTGCATTTTCTGCATAATCATAACAAGCACCTATTGGCAATGTTTCATCTGTACCAGATCCACACACAAAAAATTTTTTTATCTGACGTATCTTGGAAATAGCAAGATTTGCCTTAACATTCATAGATATCCCACCAGAATAAACTAGATTGTCTGTTTTAAATTCCTTCATTGAATTTGTTATCCAATTAACTAGTAGTTTTTCAGTGAAAGATTGTAAACCAGATGCAATATGATCAAATCTGAAATTCTTTAGATTTGTATTAAGATAATGATAGATATCTTTGATGTCATTATTGAATGAAAAGTCTAGATTATCAAGTGATTGTATTTTTTCAAAGACTTTTTCTACTTCTTGTGTTTTTGGTCCAGAATAATATGGTGCTAATCCCATTACTTTATACTCATGTTCATTCGCTAGCATTCTCATAACAAGTGTTGTATATCGATATATTCTAGCAAGTTGAAATTTTTTATGATCATATTCTTTTACGCGATTAATTTTTTGACCATCAAAAATAGATAATGTTGCACTAAGATCATCTCCCCAAGCATCAGCAGTAACAATTAGTGTGTTAGGTTCTCTAATTGGACTTCCATATAATGCATATGCAGCATGACATGTATCATGTTCAGTATGTGTTATGATTGATTTATCAACATTAAGTAATGATGATAATGTGGTTTTAAAAAATTCAGAAACTTTAGTTTCATCATCAACAGAATAAGGATTTTCCAACTTGAAATAATCAAATTTTTTACCCCATTCAGTATTAAATGGATAAGTTTCAAGATTAATTTTGTCTTTGAATAATTCAACAAATGATTTTTCTTGGTTTAAAACTAATTTTGGATACCAATATTCTTCCATAGCACGTATTTGATCATTAACAGAGAATGTAGAATATTCTCTTAAAATTGAAGGAATCAAACTCAATTTATTGCCACATATGATAATATGATCTAAATCAGAGGGTTTAGTGCCAGTATAATTTAGTGCAGCAGTTATAGAATTTTTTGGGAACAATGCATCAGATTTTTTTCTAGTGTATCTTTCTTCACTAGATGAGAATACAATTTTATCATCAATTAATAATGCACTTCCAGAACAGCGCTCTAGAGTTACAGCAAGTACTTTCATAATAAAAGAGAAAATTTCCTAAATAAATACTTCATTCATAAATTATTTCTAGACTTTTAATTGAGTGACCGTGAGTATCAAGTACATAGACAATATTGTTATTTATTTCAATTTGAGTGAGAAATTCATCACTTTCTCTTTCAATGTTGTATTCAGAAAACAGATTTCCGTTAAAATCATGTATTTTTATTGTATCCTGATCTATTACAAATATGTATTTTTGATATATTGTTGAACCATTAACATTTTTTGATGTTGGAAATCTTTGTTCAAGAGTTCCATTTTCTTTATCAAATATCAAAATTTCAGGAGGGATGTTTACACTAGGATGTGGGCCAGATGCAATTAGATTCTTCTGATTTGAATTAAGATAATGGACGTTTTCGTGTGCGTCTAATTCCCGTATTCGTTTACCAAAATGATCATAAACTTGAATTGAGCTTTTTTGTGGTTCCAATACATAGACATAATTTTCATCGGCTTCAAGATCACGTGTCCAACTTACACCAAACTGATTAAGAAAGGTTCCATTATGATCAAAAGATTTTATTTTATAATCATATGTGTCAGCAACAAAGATTTTTTCATTTGTTACACTAATCCCTTGAGGCTCATTTGTATTGATAGGAATAATAGAAATTAAATTCATATCTTCAGAAAAAATTTGAATCCGATTATTTCCTGTATCTAATACAAATAATTGATTATTAAAAAAATCCATACCATGTGGTCTATCAAATTGTCCTGATTCACTTCCAAAAGTACCAGTGCTTTTTAAAAATATTAATTCCAAACTTAAAACTGATTCAGAATCTTTTGATATTGATGAATCTAACCCATAAATGCTCAGTATGAATAATAATAAACCGAGAATAGTAATTACTGTTAATCCAATTATCAATCTCGGGGAAGATGATTTCATAAATTGTAATAAGATATTATTGAATAATAAAAGTATCAGATGTGTTTTTTATCTTCACTAAGAGATTTTTTATAACCCTCATTATGATCAACATTTTTATTAATTTCTAATAATGATGGTTCATCTTTAAAGAGTGTTAAAATATCTTTCATCAGTATAGGGTTCTTTTTTATTTTTCCAAAAATTTTCTTGACTAGTATCAAATCTTCATATCTGTCAACTGCATAACGCATATGAGAAATATCTTCTTCATTAGAATAGTTTAATGTTCTAAATTTTTCTGATGTATAGAGATATGGAGTGACATGTTCACGTTCTGAAGGAAGAGATGCATTTTTCCAGGCATTTTCTAATGAATCAAAATTAAAGACCTCAACTTCACTTCCACGAGGAAAAGATGGAGGATTAAATGTGGAAATGTAATCAAGGTTATTTTTAAGAAATTCTTCAATTATTTTATCAACGAAAAATGGATCAATTAGAGGTTTATCAGCAGGTATACGTACTATAATTGGAAAAGAGTTTATTTTTGCACATTGATAATATCTATCTAGTACATCAAGTTCACTTCCTCTAAAACAGTTTGTTCCTTTTTTCTGAACGAGTTTTTCTATTGGATTATCAAGTTTGTTTTCACTTGTTGCTACTACAATATTTGTAATTAATTTTGAATGTGATAGTTGATCAATTAGACAATCTAAAACAGTCTTATCATCAGATATTTTTTCTAACACTTTTCCTGGTAGTCTAGAAGAACCCATTCGAGCTTGTATTATACAACCTACATGATTTTTTTTTTCCATTGATTTGTTGAGGAGTATCATAGTGTATTTTTAAAAATTGTTATCTTTTTAAATTATAGTTATAATAAGAACAGCAATTATCGAGGAATTAGGTATGAAAGTTTGTAAAAAATGCATCCAAGTAGACACAAGACCGGGAATATTTTTTGATGAAAATGATGTTTGTGGTGCATGCCTATGGGAAGAGAGGAAAAGAAAGATTGACTGGGATTCAAGATTTAAGGAACTTGAAGAAATTGCTTTAGAAGCTAAAACAAGTACCAGAGGCAATTATGACTGTGTCATAGGTGTTAGTGGAGGAAAAGATAGTACAAAACAAGCATTGACTGCTAGAGATAGATTAGATCTAAATTGTTTATTGGTAAATTATGAGCCTGAGAATATTAGTCCGATTGGCAAATATAATATCGAGAATTTAAAACGTCTTGGCTTTGACGTAATTACCATAAGACCAAACCCAAAAGTTATGAAAAAGTTAGTGAGTTATGATTTTTTTGAACATCTCAATCCTGTGAAAGCAACTGAATTTAGTTTATACTCTTCAACATACATCATAGCTGAAAAATTTGATATTCCATTAATTATACAAGGTGAAAATCCAGGTTTGACTTTAGGAACAAGTTTAACTGGAGTTGGGGAAGATGCAAATGCGTTAAAAGCTGAGCAATTACAGACTCTTTCAAGTGGATGGGAAGAATATTTACAAATAGATGAAATTTCAGAAAAGGATCTTTTTTTGTTTCATTATGAAAGAAAAAAGTTAGAAGAAAAAGGCACAAAAGGAATTTGGTTACAATATTATCTTGAAGAATGGTCTTATAGAAGAAATGCAGAATTTTCTATTAGTAATGGTTTGAAATGTAGAGAAGACTTCAAATCAGAAGACATTGGAACATATGTTAAATTTGCACAACTTGATTCAGAACTTGTCCATGTTAACCAGATGTTAAAATATGTAAAATTTGGATTTGGTCAATGTATGGATCATGTATGTTACGATATTAGAGATGGGTTGATGAATAGACAAGAAGGTATTGATTTAGTAAAAAAATATGATGGAAAATGTTCCAATACATACATCAAAGAATTTTGTGATTTTATAGGAATAACGTCAGAGACTTTTAAAACAACAATTGAAAAATTTAGGGGCAATATGTGGAAGACAAATTCAGATGGTGACTGGGAGAATGAGATTTGGAGATTATTCTGAGAAAAATTATTGAGAAAGGATTTTAGCAATATTTTGACAAGAATTACCTTGATTTGAGAGTAATTTTTCTAGTTTTTGTGGTATTTTTTTTATCAATGATTGACAATAATCATTATCCATGTATTTCTGTAAAATTTCCTCGGCGTTATCATTTTCAAAGAATGTAGATATGGGCTCATCGATTGTATTAGAAAGTGAATTAGAAGAATCTAGTATAAATTGGATAACAGGAGTTTCTAATGATAGTGCATCAAGCATTATTGTTGATGAATCATATAATTCAGGAGTTATTGTGATAAGAAAATTAGATTTTTCTATGAGTTTGTAAGGATTTTTTGTTTGAAAAACTGTTATGTTATCAAACTGTTCTAATGAATTTAATAGAATGTTATTATGTAAATTTTCACCTGGATGTAATTTAATTATTATTTCAACATCATGTTTTGTTTTCAAAGAATTAATTATTCGTTTGAGAAATAGATCATATTTTTCAATAAGAGCAACTGTTTGATTTCCACTTCGTACCGATATTGGTGTCAAAGTGATTAACACAGTGATTTTCTTTGTTGGAGAAGATGTAAGATTAGATTTGATAACATCGTGTCTTGGACTACCAGTTTTTATCAGCTTTTGCGTATCAATATTAGAAAATTTGGTAAAAAAATCATAATCTGCATCACCCCATAAAAGAAAATTATCTGATTTAAATCCATGAATACGTTGATCTTCATAAATCCACTGTGTTTCATAGATCGATTTTTGGTATCTTAAAAAAGAATGTTGTAGAAGAAAACTTTTAATTTTATTTTGATTGTTCTGAAGAAAGATATTTTCTGTTTGCCCAGATTCATTTAAACATAAAATTGATTTAATATTTAATGATTCAAGTATATTTTTTGAAATAAAATGAAGCTTGAGATAATCATCTAGTCTATTATTATAAATATTTTTTAGTGTTGGTTTGATCACAGACCAAAAGGAAGTATTATTCCAAGAGAATATTTCAGAAAGTTTTCTATCATTCCATAATTTGTCAAAGGCTTCTATTAGTAATACTTGTTTGGTAAGAATTTCTTTTTTATATTTAGAATCAAGAAAATCGTCAGAGTTTATTACTTTAGCATTAATTTCTTTAAGAATATTTCGTGAGGTATTATCTAATAATATAGGCCGTCTTTGATTAAATAGTACAACAGTTTTGTTTGAATTAGAAATATTTGATATTAAATCAGCATATAATGATGGATTGAATTCAAGTAAAAGAATAATCTCCTTTTTATAATTTTTTAATTTTAAATCATATAATGAAGAAAATATTTTATCGGAGATTTTTTTTAATTTTGAGAATAATTTTTTAGATATGTAAAATGTTATTGGTTTGGAAGATATATTGAATCGTATTTCTATTTGATCATTAATAATTCCCTTTTGTTCAATTTTATTAGAACTTGGGATTATTTCAGTGAAATCTTTTGAGAATAATTCTTGTACAAAATATGACATATCATCAGATATGATAATTTGTTTTGGATGAAATGTTTCAATAGTATTTTTGATTGAAAAGAATTTAATCATTTTACTCAGAATAAATTCATGAAGTTCTAATGGGCTTAGAAAATCCAAAATGTTAACATCATCAATTTTAAATTCATTTTGATTTGGAATTTCTTGATGCCATTTTAATAATCTATTAGTAAATTCGTATAATTCTGATCTATTATTTTTATTTACAAAATCATCTAGATCTAAAAATTTTATGTTTAATTTAGAGAATTTTTTATGTGTATTATAATCAGCTGCGATAATAATTACTGATTCATTTTCAAAATATTTCTTAATCTCAGATATTTCTAGTGATGAATCAGCTATTAGGATTTTATTACAATTATTATTCATAAAATTATTTGAACCATTTTTTCCAGTCATAATTTGTAAAAGAAATATTTTTCATTTCATTATCATCAGGTTTCCAAGATATGTCTGCTAATACTAAAATCTTCGAGATTGATTTTGAAGGGTTAATTATTGCTGCACCAACTCCATTTGAAACAGAAATTAATTTAGATTCTGTTGAATCTGTTTCAATTTCATGATACTCTCCATTTTTACCCTGTACAATTATAACCATTTTGCCTTCAATACAATAGAAATAGCTTGTTCTGTTTTTGTGTACATGTGGGCCTTTGATCTCTCCAGGATTAACTGTGTTAACATAGATCATTTCAGGATTTTTAATAATATCATCCCAATCTCTCCAGATTACGGTTAAATCTCCATTTATGTGAGAATCTTTGATATCCTTAGTTTGGTGTTTTTCCAAGTCCCATACAGAATAATTTTTCTTATCCACTTGAAAAAAACAGTAAATTTAAGCAATAAAAGTTTGGATTTAAAGGTACTAAGCAAATTATACAATATTTTATTAGTATTGGAAAATTTGTGTTTATATGAAATTACTTGTCACGGGTGGACTTGGATTTATCGGTAGTAATTTTATTTTAAAATTACTAGATGAGCAGAACGATATTGAGATAACCAATATTGATGCGGAATTACGCGGTTCAAATCATAAAAATTTATCCCAAATCAAAGATTCAGATAGATATAATTTTGTTAAGGGTAATATTTCCAATAAAAAATTAATGGAAGAAGAAATTACAAAGTGTGATGCAGTAGTTAATTTTGCTGCAGAATCATTTGTGGACAGAAGTATTGATGATGCAAATCCATTTTTAGTATCTAATATCAGAGGAGCTTTTACAATTCTAGATATAATTACAAAACAAAAGAAACGTATGATTCAGATATCCACCGATGAGGTTTTTGGTAGCTTGCAAGATGGTAGTGCGGTTGAGATCTCTAGATTTAATCCATCAAATCCATATGCAGCAACAAAAGCTTCAGCAGAGCTTTTAGTCATGTCATATTATGAAACACACAATTCGGATGTAGTAATTACAAGATGTACAAATAATTATGGTCCAAGACAATTTGTTGAGAAACTAATACCTAAGACTATTATTTTAGCAAATCAAGATAAAAAAATTCCAGTTTATGGTAAAGGGAATAATATTCGAGATTGGATCTTTGTTAAAGATCATTGTGATGCCATATTGATGAGTCTTCTTAATGGTAAAAAAGGGGAATCTTACAATATCTCTGCAAGTAATGAAATTGATAATATGACAGTCGTTAGAAAAATTCTCGAGATAATGGATAAACCTGAAGGATTAATTGAATTTGTTGAAGATAGACCAGGTCATGATTTTAGATATAGTTTAGATTCGAAAAAGATCTCAAATAAACTGGGATGGAAAAATAATACAAGTTTTGATGAAGGTATAAGAAAAACTGTTCAATGGTATTTAGACAACCCAGTTATTTTGAATGATATTTCAGATACAATTTTAGATTCAACTCCTTGGAAAAGTTCTAATTAATTTATGGTGATTGGATTTTAACAATGAAAGGAGTTATTCTACATGGGGGACATGGAACAAGATTACGTCCATTAACACATACAGGACCAAAGCAATTATTACCAATTGCAAATAAACCAATGTCAGAATATTGTCTTGAGGCAATTAGAGATTGCAATATTACAGAGATTGCAATAATTATTGGCGGAGTAGGGTCAGAAAAAGTCAAAGAGTATTATGGAAATGGAGAAAAATTTGGAATAAAGATCACATATGTTGAACAAGCTGAACCTCTAGGTATAGCTCACGCCATAAAATTATGTCGGGATTTCATTCAGAATGAAAAATTTCTAGTTTTTTTAGGAGATAACATTATTCAAAAATCTATTTCAGGATTAAAAGAAAATTTTGAGGATTCTAACTTTGATGCAACATTACTATTATGTGAAGTAGATAATCCTTCAAGATTTGGAATAGTAGAACTAAAAGATTCAAAAATTACAAAAATAATGGAAAAACCAAAAAATCCACCTACAAATTTTGCAGTAACAGGAATTTACTTTCTCACGCCAAAGATTTTTGATGTTATAGATAATCTAAAACCTTCATGGAGAAATGAATTAGAGATAACAGATGCTCTAGACGTTCTATTAAAAAAGAATGATAACATAAGTTATGAAATAATAACTGATTACTGGAAAGATACTGGGACTCCAGAAGATATTATAAATGCAAACACACAGATTTTAAAAAATCAATCTGAAAAAAAACTACTGATTGAAGAATCAACAGTTATTGAATCAGATAGTTCTATCATAATGCCATGCATAATAGGAAAAAATTGCAAGATTGAAAAAAATTCTACAATTGGCCCTAACGCCAGTATTGGAGATAACACGATAATTACTTCAAATGTAACTATAAAAAATACAATAATTATGTCTAATTGTAAAATTGAAGGAGGATTAAAAATTAACAATAGTATAATTTCAGCAAACTGTCATCTACATGGAAATAATAAAGATAATTCTGAAAAACTTTTCTTACTAGGAGAAGGAACTAGAATTTCTTTATGAGATATGAATTCATTCGTAATATTAAATACATAATAATTTTTCTTTAATACAATAATTATGAAAAATGAGTCCACGCCGCTTGTTAGTATAATAATTCTAAATTATAATGCGGGTAATCTTCTTTTGGAATGTGTAGAATCAGTATTACAAACAAATTATGAAAGATTTGAAATAATAATTGTAGATAATGCTTCAAAAGATGATAGTATTAGCATATGTAAAGAGAAATTTGAAGAGATTCAAATTATTGAGAATAAAAAAAATGTAGGTTATTGTGAAGGAAATAATGTAGGCATAAGGAACGCAAAAGGTGAATTTATCACGATATTAAATCCAGATACAATTGTAGAATGTAATTGGTTAAATGAACTGGTTAATGGATACAAAACATTTGGAGATGGAATTTATCAACCGAGATTTCTAACTACAGATAATCATAAGATTTTACAGGGTACAGGAAATATGATCCATTTATTTGGATTTGGGTTTGCTAGAAATAAAGGCGATATAGATGAAGGTCAG
>Ga0209403_10007736_pt1 | contig 10521 bp, 10 predicted proteins | sample ArcticOcean_MG_C_8_FD_187440 | JGI IMG/M metagenome (GOLD analysis project Ga0209403, IMG submission 187440) | Marine microbial communities from western Arctic Ocean - ArcticOcean_MG_CB11_86 (SPAdes) (version 2) | ecosystem: Environmental > Aquatic > Marine > Oceanic | place: Arctic Ocean...
TAAGGACGGCATTGATGGCCTTTCATCCTTGGCTGTCAACTATTCAAATACACCAGTTGAAATACTCGAGGTCGAGCAACCCTTGCGCATTGAACGTTATCAGTTCCGGGCAGACACGGGAGGCGCTGGTAAATTCAGGGGAGCGGTTGGCTTAGAACGTGAATACCGCCTTGTAGAAGCAAACGAGGCGGTTTTACAGGTCCGCGGTGACCGGCACAAATTTGGTCCATTTGGTCTGAATGGCGGAAAAGCAGGAGCTAACGCTAGTCACTTACTCAATCCTGACAGCGATTCACCCTCTGTTCCGCCTGGGAAATTTATGATGACTTTGAAAAAAGGAGAGTCATTTCGCGCCCAACTTGCCGGCGGAGGTGGGTGGGGGCATCCGTTTGAACGCGACCCCGCTTCCGTACTAGATGATGTCTTAAATGAAAAAGTCTCACTGGAATGCGCGCTTGAAGAATACGGAGTCGCTATCGACAGCGTCCGGATGGCAGTTAACGAGGAAGAAACCATGCGCCTTCGAAAGGCCGCATGCGCTTAAAACCCTCCGACCCACAACACTTCATCAATAACCAACACTTAATCGGATTGCATCCACAACGCACCTCTAATTATTGTAACTTTCCTCTTCCGACAACTGGCCACACAACTTCCACGCGGCCAGCTCTAACGCCATAAAGATAATCATGCAGGAAGACAGTTGCATCTGAATATCCTGGCACAAATTCAATCTGGTCACCTGGGCGAGGTGACGGATTGTCTTGGGCGAGAAAAATGGAACCATGTTCCGCGGAAAACTTGAATGACTCAACTACTCCACAGTCAAGAATTTCTGGCTCGCCAAATCCTCTACCGCTCGACTTGAAACCTGCATCACAAATGATTCTGTTTGAATCAGGTCTACTTGTTACCGTTGTCAGAATGGTCAGCGCTGGCTCTAGGTCAACCCCAAAGTCGCGCCGATACCGGCCACATCCATAGATACCCCCCCCGGCTTCTACTTCGGTTATGCCGGGTGCAAAAGCGCTGATCCAGTATGTACCCGTGCCCCCGCAACTGATAATCTCCAGTGAAATACCGGCTTGTCGAATCTGATCAGCACTCTCGGTTAAAAGCGACAAAGCGGCGAGAATTTGTCGCTTCTTTTCAGACTGGTCTACTATCGTCAAGGTATGCGATTCCCACGTCTGCAACCCCGCCAGGTCGATATTTGCAAGCCCTGAAATCTCGTTAGCAAGCGCAACCGCCGGTTGGCCGGGTTTAACACCTGCCCTTCCCATACCCACATCAACTTCAATAAGAACGCGGGGTCGCACTCCCGTTGCTGCTGCAGCTCGATCAATTTCGCGAACGTTATCTATACTATCCACACAGACCTTCACATCGGCTTTTTCACACAATTTAACAAGTCGGGATATCTTTGTAGCGCCAACCACCTCATTAGCAACAAGAATATCCTTGATGCCTGCAGCCGCCATTACTTCTGCTTCTCCTAGTTTCGCGCACGTAATCCCGTGTGCACCCGCATCAAGACACAACTGGACGAGATCGGGGTTTTTCATCGACTTTGTATGAGGCCTCCAACCAACTTTTGCTTCGTTGATAATAGTCGTGCTCATCTTGGCTATGTTGCGTTCCAAGGCATCAAGATGGACCAGAGGTACGGGGGTATCGATCAATTCGATTGGTTGACCAACTAGGTTTTTCATCAATTCACGCTCCTACACACTCGGGAAAACTCAGATATTACTGCACCTATGCTTGCTAATTATTCAATTTTTGGCACGCCAAGAAAATTCAATATATTCCCACCCAAAATGCAATCTTTCTCCGCAGATGAAAGAAACTCACAATAATTTCTAATGTAGTCTATGGACTGTCTGTAGGTGCAAAACCGTTCTACATTTGGCATATCTGAGCCCCAGACCAGTTTGCTTGCACCATAACGATCTCTCAGGTTACGGATCAACCGCTGTATGGAGGGGAACGGGTAATCAACTCGCCCGCCCCACGTAATGGGGTAACAAAGTTCAAGCAATATGTTGTCGCGGGTGAACAACTCATCAACTTCGGTGGGGAAATTCCAGGCATCACCCTCCGCAAAATACTGAATGGGGGGCGCCATAACAAGCAACCATCGTATCGAAGGAAAACGTTTGGAAAGAGTCGAGAACCGTTTGAGCACATCTAAATAGCCGGCCTTGTCGTAAGTCGGAATGGCTGAAAATTCAATAAAAACGGGAATCCCGTGGCTTTCAATCATCTCCCAAAATGAGTTAAACCGCGAGTCGTTAAACCAAACATCAAAATTATAACGACTGAATTGTTCCAGAGAATAATACAGACCACGCAATCCTAATTGCTTAAATGCTCGTTCAGCTTCATTCATCCATTTCTCTTCATTTGCCCTCGGTTCGTCAACATGGAAAAGACCGGAGAATCGCGTGCGAAATTGATGTTGAGCAAGCGCGTTATAGTCGTTCATGGCGCCGTAACTGAATCCTGCCTGCAGAATGCAATGATCGACCCCTGCAGCATTCATCTGCGTAATCATGAACTCAGGTGTCGATTCAATATCGGCCATGGCAGGCGGCATGTACTGCACATAATAATCTTCCCCATCCAACGTAAAATCCAACCGGCCATAGGTTCCGACTCGAAATTGGACATCATCGCGGAGCTCTGACCACGAATAACCATTCCCCGAGAATAAGACAGAAGCATCACCCGGAGCGCCATCCCGAAACCGAATTACTTTTGCAGCTGGCCGAGTAACAATTTTTTGTATGTAACGCCAGTGGAGCATACGACTGGGTAACCCACAAGCACCGGACCACTTCTCGAAGATATGCGCATGCGAATCGACAATCATCGTAATTCTCTTGCTGAGTCTCGATATTGAATAATCAGCATCTAAATCTCGTTCTCTGACTGAAGCATGTTCAGGGATTCCTCGAATGCTTCAATGGTAAGCAGAAGATCTGCTTCGCTATGCGCTCCTGAGATTGTTCCCCCAGGAAAGCCATTGAATTCGACACCATTTGCCAACATAGCCAATCGCAACTTAGTAACAGCGTGGGAGGAATTTCTCTTTAACTCCTGCCAAGGGATTTTGAGCGGATCAAATGACGACGGATCGATCCCTCTGTTGTCTGGATTAGTAAATAGATGAACAACGGAGAATTCACCATATGCCGCCCAGGGAATCCCCATACGATGCAGAACTTGATTCATCCCCTGACGCAAAATTTCTCCTGACGCATTAGCCTTTTCATTAACATCCGATGCCTCAATAATAGATAGTGCTGTGGATCCTGCGACAGCACTAATCGGATTGGCATTGAACGTTCCCTGGTGCTGAATCTTCTCTTTTCCCGCCGCTACCATTGCATCAAAATCTAACGCAGCCAGTATTTCTCGAGACCCAACAACCGCCGCACCGGGTAACCCTCCCGCTAATATCTTCGCCAATGTTGTCAGGTCAGGCATCACACCGTAGTGCGCCTGTGCCCCCCCCTTGGCCACACGAAATCCAGTCACGACTTCGTCAAATATCAATAAAACCCCATAACGTTCCGTCAATTCGCGTAACGCGGAAAGATAGCCATCAACCAACGGAACCATACCAAAAGTAGACCCCGTTGGCTCAAGGATCAACGCAGCAATATCGCTATCGCTCGACAGCCGTTCGTGAATGCAATCGATATCGTTAGGTGGGACTAAAATGACACTGTCCGCCACGCTAGATAAAACGCCGCGGGTCGGAGTCCCATCGTGATGAGAATTAAAACCTGATGTCATATGGTCATGCCATCCATGGAAATGACCCTGCAATCTGATGACCTTATTCCTTCCGGTGTGGGCTCGCGCAAGGCGAAGCGCCATGTGTGTTGCCTCCGTACCGGATGACGTAAACCGAATTTTATCGGCGCTAGGCACCATACGTTGAATGACTCGCGCCCAGCCAATTTCATGTTCATGGCTATCACCAAAATGGGTCCCTGCCTGAAGCGCCACCTGTATAGCCGCACAAACCTCGGGATGTGAGTGCCCCAGCAACAGGGCTCCGTGGCCCCCCGAATAGTCGACATATTCGTTTCCGTCAACATCCCACTTATGCGATCCCTGCGCCTTGGCAGCGTAAATGCCGTAGGGCTGCAGAAATCGTGAGTCGTGGGTGATACCACTTGGAAACATTGAACACGCCTCTTCAAATAACACAGCGGACCCAGGGGTTCGTTGACGATAAGTCTCTACAATCGAAGATGACTCAAATCCTGTCTGACTCATGCGCTCTCCCTCAATCTGCGATCGGCTTCGATAACACTATTTCATCGAAGACCTCACCAGTGCAAGATCAACGACTACCATTGTTACTCGGCCATCAACGGGTACAACCGTCCACACTATCATAATAATCGTGACTTATGTTAGAACGGAAATCCCATTCCTTGAATGTAGAATTTTTCTAACGACTGGAGGATGCTGTTGATTTTTCCCCGGACTCATCACCTACTCCAAGACAGAAATTTCGTTCGCGTCTGGTTGACGGGCGCAATCTGCAATACCGTCCGATGGCTTGAATTTCTTGGCATGGGAATGTTCGTCTTTCAAATGACCGGATCTGCCTTTGACGTATCTATAGTCGCCGCCGTGCGTTTACTACCGTTGTTCTTTTTTGGAACTCTAACCGGCGCCATCGCTGACCGTGTCAATCGATCCCGATTGCTCGCCGGTAGTCTAATATTCCTAATCGTAATCTTTTCCGCACTGGGCATACTCGCTAGTTTGGACGAGTTACGGCTGACACATATCAACATCGCTGCATTTCTCAGTGGTCTGGTATTGTCGGGAGAACATTCTGTTCGCCGCGCTCTACTTGGTGAGATTTCTGGTGTGAATTCCTTAGCCGCGGCCAACGGTTTAGACAGGTCGACGGACAATATCACCCTCATCGCTGGCCCATTGATCGGTGGATTGCTTTTTCAGACAATTGGCCTTACCGGAACATGCGCGGTGGCTTGCATAATGCTGGGGATTGCACTGGGTCTGATCGTCGCGGTCCCTTCCAAACCGCAAATAACCGACGCACCTCCTGCCTCACTCTTCTTCGACATCCGCCAGGCACTTAAATTCGCTCTGGCAACACCCGCGATTCTACGGGTGCTGATAACCACTATCATTTTCAATTTCTGTGTCTGGCCATTGTGGGCTCTGATGCCAATTGTCGTAGCAACACAATTACACCTTGATCCATTGTGGACTGGCCTGTTGATGTCAACTACTGGTATCGGGTCCCTTGCCGGTGCCCTGTGTGTAATTGGATATGTTAGACCACGTCACTACCAACCCACCTTTTTTTTCAGTTCACTATTATTTCTTTTTGCAATCGCTTTATTTTCGGTATCGAACAGCCTGTGGGGCAGCTGTATTATCTTCTTCGCCGCTGGCTTAGGTCTTTCTGGATTCGCAATTTTACAAACAACTATTATTCTGTCAGTCAGTCCGCGGCACACCCGCAGCACGATTTTAGGCATTGTTGTCATGTGTATCGGGACTAGTCCTGCGGGAATCGCCTCGGCTGGATTTCTTGCGGACCAAATCGGCGTAACCAATGCCTTGCTCCTGATTTCACTTGCCGGACTGATTGGAATGTGTCTAACTCGGATCATCGTCAAATAATAATTTGTGATTATAATGACATTTCACTAGGCACCCAATAATCTCATTCTTCACTTAGCTCAAAACTGTTAACCTGCGATTCTTTCATAAACCTTGCCGTCTAGGATTCTCTTACCATGGTTACGTCGACAAACACGTCTGATCGCAACGTAGTTGTAAAGGTTGTAGACCTCCACAAGACGTTTGGAACACTGGAGGTGCTAAGGGGCATCTCGTTAGACGTGCATGAAGGTGATGTACTGACACTCCTCGGCGCTAGCGGATCTGGTAAAACCACATTACTTAGGTGTATTAATCACCTCGAACAGCCCACTTCAGGCGAAACGTTCATTGATGGACGTCCGTTGGGTTTTCAGATTCATGCTTCCGGGCGCCGGACCAATGCTTCCCAGAGTTCCATTAATGCTTTGCGCATGGAAATTGGGATGGTCTTTCAACAATTTAATCTGTGGCCACATATGACGGCGTTCGAAAACATTATTGAGGCGCCGTTGAGGGTAAAAAAGCTTCCGCGTTCAGAAGTAGAGTCATTCGCAACGGAATTACTCAAGAGGGTGGAACTGCTTGACAAAAAGGATGAGTATCCAGCGCGCTTATCTGGGGGACAGCAGCAACGAGTTGCAATCGCGCGAGCGCTTGCAATGCAACCCAGGGTCATGCTGTTCGACGAACCCACTTCATCACTAGATCCAGAACTTATTGGTGAGGTCCTTGGAGTAATGCGATCTCTCGCTAAAGAAGGAACCACCATGATCGTAGTCACCCACGAAATAGGCTTCGCTCGTGAAGTGTCTGATCGAGTCGTTCTACTACACAATGGAATGATTGAAGAAGATGGGCCCCCGGAAGAGGTCATAGACAATCCCAAAAGCTCCCGCAGCAAGCAATTCTTCTCAAGCATTTTACATTAGTGCCCAAGGCTTATCTTGATAGAACAACTCGCTTCGATCGTCTCCGGATTTTCTCTTTTCTGGGAATACAAGGCAGTGATGCTACCCGGCCTCTGGTATAACTTTTTGGTATTTTTTTTAGTTGTTGTCTTTGGTGTGGTACTTGGTCTTATTTTTTCGACAATCCGGCTAAACACAAATATCGCGGTACGGGCAATCGCCGCCTTTTACATCGGGTTATTCAGAAACGCGCCTGAATACATCACGCTGGTCTGGTTTCTTTATGTTCCCGCCTTAGTTCTGAGCAAACTACTCGAAAGCAACGTGACATTTGAGCCGCTCGTTGTGGCTGTCATGGCCCTATCACTCTCCGCTGGCGCTTTCTACGCTGAAATATTTCGCGCTGGAATCCTGTCTGTTCCTAAGGGTCAGATAGAAGCGGCCCGCGCTACGGGTATGTCACGAACACTTACATTGCGCCGTATCATTCTGCCTCAGGCCATTCGACAGATGCTCCCCGAATTTTTTAACGAGTGCGTATCCGTTTTTAAAGGAACCACACTGGTTTCTCTTGTAATGGTCCCCGACCTTGTCTACGGTGTGAATCTTGTGTCCAGTTACACTGGCCAGGCGCTTCCACTGTATACCGGAATCGCTCTGATTTACTTTTTCATTGTTTTTACAATGACCAGCATTGCTGAAAAGTTAAGCAATCCCTGGCGGGACAAAACGCGCTAACGGCCATGGCATCATTCCTGGAAACCGCCTGGGGCCGAGCAATGTGGAATGCTCGGGACCATCTACTCGACGGGCTAACTATTACCTTACAGGTAACCGCATTGGGATTTATCGGGGCTGTCGTTATTGGGCTCGCGTTGTGTCTCATCACAATGTACATCAAACCCCTTTACTGGCCTGCCCGTTTTTTAGTCAATTTTTTTCGGGCGACGCCAATCATCTGCCAACTAATGTGGGTTAATTATGTTTGGCCACCATTATTTGGCTGGCCAACCTCATTATTTCAAGCCGGCTGCGTCGCGCTCGCCCTTCAATCAGCTGGGTATCTTGCTGAAACCTTCCGCGCAGGCATTGAAGGGATAAACCGTGGACATATAGAGGCCGGGCGTTCATTGGGAATGCCCGCGCACCTCGTGATGAGACGTATCATTCTGCCGCAGGCTTTTCATATGATGGCACCAGCAATAATGAACCAGTTTATGGTGGTCATCCGCTCTTCCACCCTCGTTTCTATTATCGGTGTCGCTGATTTAATGCACTGGGGGCATCATTTGAGCGCGGAATGGTTTGAACCCATTGGTATTATGAGCACTATTGCGGTGTTCTATATCGTCGTTATCGGGACTTTATCTTCACTATTTAAGTGGTATTCGGAGCGCCTTCGAAATCGCTACGTTTGATACCTGGTGGACAAACATTTGTGCGACTGCGCACTAATAACCTACACTAATATTGTGAGGTACCCTTCAATCGTTTATCAGGAGGAAATTCTATGAGACAAAAACCAACGCATGATGACGACAGTAACCAACCCAAAGTCAGTCGACGAAACTTTTTAAAATCAGCAATCGGCACTGGTGGAATAGCAGCCACAGCGGGAGTGATAACAGCTAACCTGTCGATTAAAGACGCTTACGCCGCATTGCTAGAGTCAGGCATTCGAGATGACTCGGCACTCGCAAGAATTAAAAAAACTGGCAAGTTAAAAGTCGGCTATGCGCAAACCAAACCCAATTTCTATCTTGATCTCAAAAGAAATGAATTAAGAGGGATATTTCACGACGCCACCGAATTTCTAGGTGAACAGTGTGAAATCGGCGTGGAATATCAAGAAGTGTCCTGGAAAAATGCAACCGTCGGTCTACGCAAGGGTGATTACGATATGTTCGCGTCATCGCTAACCTATACGGTGCCACGGGCACTTGTGGTTGATTATGCCGGTCCGCTGCACCACAAAGGCTTTGGGATAATGGTGCATAAGGACGACGCGGGTAAATTCACTAAGGTTGAGGACTTTAACAGCCCAGACGTCACCTGGTCAGTCAATCAAGGGTCGTCAGGTGAAAACCAGATTAAGGTTAATTTCCCTAAAGCCAAAGTGATGTCCATTCCTGGGACTCTCGCCATGTCGTTCGAACCGGTCAAAAACAAACAGGCGACCTGCGCTCTCGACGGAGATTTCGACATCGAAGTCTTCGCGTCGAGTGTCAAGTGGGCCCACTTCACCGGAATTGTTTTTGAGACCTTACCGAACACCTGGGCAGTCCGGTACGGAGATCCTGAATGGGTCGCGTTTCTCGATATGTTCTGTGACCGTATGAAAAGTACTGGCTGGATGAGAAGGCGCTTTGCGGCTTATCGGGAGGAACTTGTCGAGGGTTAGTGGTGTGACAACGTTATATTCTTTTTGAAGTGAGTCGTTAAAAAGGAGCGGCGCGATAGCGCCGCTCCTTTCAATTCCCACAATACAATATCAGTAAATGTTCCACTAATATCTGCGGAGAGCCTGGTTTTCGTGAATGTCTAATTCGAACCAGGGCGTCTCAATGCATGCTCAGCTCAATACTCATACCCGCTTGATGTGCCGTTACTGTCGTGCCGACTTTTTGTTGGCCGTTTATTACGACCACCGCGCCAACTTGCTCCAATTAGGATGAAAGGGAAAATATACGACCCCACCCACGCACCTGATCGACCGATACGCCGGCAAGCTGCAACGCTCGCAGGACAACCACACTCACTGAATCGTAAAGTGTTATACCAAGCTCCAACTCCAACGCAGTCGCGAGATCTGCCCCTTTAACATTGGTACAAATTACAGCGATCGATTGTGCCCCCTCATCGGCCAGTTCTCTGCATAGCTTCCAAATGGTCGCGTCATCTACATTAGCAAAACTGTAATTGTCCGAGATGCCCAGATGTCTTTCCGCCACGCAATGAAACCCAGCCACACCAAAATTATCAACAATCTTTGTTTGCACATCACTGGTATAGGGTGTTAAGAGCCCAAACTCATTCACCCCATGCGCTTCAAATAAATCTTTCTGAGCCAAAATACTTGTTGTTGCGCTCGCCCCATACTGAGCCTCAATCGCATCGCAGATCTCTTGATCATGTCTAAAGCCACGCCATCCGCCAGAAGTCCCACTCCAGGCAATCACCTGGCACTTTGCGTCAACAAGCAATGCGGCGGCCCCAAGGAACGAATCTAAGTCGAACTGCGCTAGGGCCAACTGGTTCAAGGCGATTTCCGTAACCCGCAAACGACTAAAGTGCATGGATAAACCCGGGACTTGCCGAGCGATTTCATGGGTCACAGGTTCCAACACGGTATTAGACGACGGCGTCAGCATGCCTATTCTCGGGCACTCTTCGACGCTATCTGATATCACGGCATTCGCGTTAATGTTCCTAATCACAGTTCTAAAAAGATACCCAAGGTCAGAGTTATATTAGGATTAAAACATTCCACTGAAGACGAGATCAGTGTACTCTCACAGTACGATATTAGTTTTAATTATGTATTAATAAAAAACATGGCCTACGATGCAGAGCGCATTTTTCACATCAACCTCTCTGCTGGACCGCCATTTTACGACAATTAGTTAAATAACGAAGGCTACCTAATTAGAGGCATAACAATGACTGCCGAGAGAACCATTATTCTGGTAAGAACTAACTCTCCGGGAGCCGACGAAGCGGAATGGAATAACTGGTACGAAACGCAACACATTGCCGCGCGTCTCGCAATCCCTGGCTTTTTATGCATCCGTCGTTTTAAGTTGAGCAGCGGGCTGCCGACGGACTTCGCCATTCCAGGACCACAGTATCTCGCCTTATACGAGGTCGAGACTCAAGATGTATTGTCTAGCAAACCTTATGTGGCTCTAGTGCAACATGAGGCGTCGCTGCCCAATGACAGTTTCGA
>Ga0209403_10007739_pt1 | contig 10518 bp, 6 predicted proteins | sample ArcticOcean_MG_C_8_FD_187440 | JGI IMG/M metagenome (GOLD analysis project Ga0209403, IMG submission 187440) | Marine microbial communities from western Arctic Ocean - ArcticOcean_MG_CB11_86 (SPAdes) (version 2) | ecosystem: Environmental > Aquatic > Marine > Oceanic | place: Arctic Ocean...
CCACGGCACCGACCGACCGTCATACATCCACCGAAGCAGGAAGCCGTACGACATCGACGCATTCGAACTGGTTCCTGCCACCAGACTGCAGGATGGCAACCAAGTCGCAATCAACAACTTCTCCTATTTTCAAGCCTGGCATCTCCCACAAAAAGGCTTTGTCTGCTTCTTCACCAAGTACGGTTGGGGCGCTGACCGAGCCTTGGCCTTCATGACAAGCTCAGACGGCGTGGAATGGTCGGAGCGGCAAAGACTCGCCTCCATCGCACGCGGTCATTACCAAGTCAGCGGTGCCACTAGGGGGAAAGCGGGTTCCGCATTCAATTATCATCCCAAGAAAGGGGGACTGAACCACCGAACCAACCTATATTATATCGAAACTAATGATCTTGGCAGGAACTGGCAAACCGTCGACGGGCAATCCTTGAAGCTGCCGCTCACGTCAAAAACCAATCCCGCCCTAGTTCACGACTACGAAAGGGAAGGCTTGAATGTTTATCTCAAAGATATCCGCTTCGACGAGCAAGGCCGGCCGGTCATCCTGTACATCACCAGCAAAGGCTTCGAGTCCGGCCCCATGAATGACCCGCGTACATGGACGCTTGCCCATTGGCACTCGGGAAAGTGGCGACTCCGAAAGATTACCACCTCAGACAACAACTACGACATGGGTTCGCTCTACATTGACAACAGCAACTGGCAAATCTATGGCCCGACAGAGACAGGCCCGCAACCGTACAACCCCGGCGGCGAGATGGCACTTTGGGAAAGCCGTAACAATGGCGAGACTTGGAAAATAACCAAGCAGTTGACACGCCACAGTAAACGTAATCACACCTACGCACGAGCCCCGGTCAATGCCCATCCAGATTTCTACGCCCTTTGGGCGGACGGCCACGGCAGGCAACCATCCGAATCGAATTTGTATTTCTGCAACAGGGACGGCCGTGTGTATTTACTGCCCAGACAAATGTCCGAACAGTTCGCGAAACCGACGCTCGTTGATCCAGACGCTTCCGCAAACGCGATCAAGGCGAATCGCTGAACGAAATCACGAATATGCCCGGGGAAGTGACGCCTTGACCAAGCGCGTGCTGATCGCGATTTATTCGGCCAAGGTCAGGGTTGCCCGCCGCACCGAGAACGAGTCGACGCCGGAGACACAAAGTGAGTGGCACTTGGCCGTATTGCGAAAACCGCAGTCCCTCCGCTGCCAATGTGTTGAGATTAAGTGTTTGGATTTCCGACCCGTAGCAACCGAGATCGGCAAAGGCAGAATCATCAGCCATGATCAGGACAACATTAGGTCGTTTGCCGGCATCAACAGATGCAAAACAAGCCAGTGCAGAAACGAAAACACTTATCCTGTTCCAAATAAGTTTTGCTGGAAACCGCACGGAAGAACCACGAGATCCACAACTTTAGTCAAGCGCTAGACCAAGATTCAGAAGTTTGCTGGAATCGGGTTGTTGAGTGTCCAGAGCAAACCAGCGTTTTGAACCATGGCCGAGCGATCGTACTGCAAACGGCACCACTCCGTTCCTGTCCACCGGGATTCTTCCTGTCAGCACTACAAAAAAGAACCCTCCAGAATCGACATTGGAAGTCCATGTCGGCAAATATGTTAGTTCCACCGTGCCGTCTTCGGAAACCCATCGTGTCAACTGCCGTGTCACGTCGAACCGGAGCTTTTCCTCCCTGTTGAGAACCAGCGCAAAGCCATCTGTTTTCGGTTCTGTTTCCCACCCGACACCGCCGGAAAAACAATAAACCAAAGTACTCCCTGTGATTTTCGGTGTCGGCAGCGTCAACCATGTCAATTCAGTTCCGATTTTCAACTGACGAATAAACCTTCGACGATCATGGTCTCCAGCATAGTTAAACCACTCCGTCTCCTCACTGCCATTTTGCGATACAATCCCGACCGCCGGTTGAGCCACTTGCACATAATCTCGCAGCTTTTGAAGCATACGAATTTCTTGTTTCGTTCTTTCGCCATTCACCCAGCTGGCCAAGCGCTTGAACGTCAATGCTTCACCGCTGGGCAGCTTGTGATAGGGCGAAGGTTCCTGATCCTCCCTAGCCTCAAATGGTTCACCAACCAATTCACGAACGGCTTGAACCAGTTTGTCTTCCAGACCCGGATCGTATCGACCGGGTTGCTCATAGTAGACTTGGGAAAAATCGGCTTCGTAGCCGCCCTCCTCCAACACACGGCGCGACGGAATGTAGCCAGGCATGTCATTCGCCCATGCGTTGATCCACAGGCGCGACCAGTCAAGTTCCCGCTTAAGACGAACAGCGTAATCTACCACCACTTCGCCCGCAAGAAACACCATTGCCAACTCATCCCCAAATTTCCAGACCGACAGCGGATAACTTACCTCCGCCGGAATCGATCCCTGCACCTCCAGTTTCGCCAGCATCGCTTTGGCCAATTGATGATCGAACCCACCAGACTTCAATTGTGCCTGCCAATGCTCGCGCGGCTTCGGCTTGGTCAAGGGCAATTGTATCCGCCTGGAAACCACGCTGGGCACCCCGCCCAGTGAAATCGTTCCATCCGTAAGCAACCGTTTAGCTTCTGCGGCAATCGAGCGGCCGTGCTCTTCGGCAGCCTGCAGACTCCCACTTGGTTGCGGCCCGACGTCCGCGCCGCAACCAATTGTCATCAGTGAAACCGCACCGGCAAACTCTTTCTCCATCCACTCATTCGCAAAACCGGCCCAATCTCCGCCGACACGATTCCGCGAACCCACCGTCGTACAATGGCAGGCATAATTCGCCCAGACAGCACGCACCCTGCCGCTACTATCCCGTGCCGCGAGAACCGGCATGCTGTGATCAACTGGTGCGTTCTGTTGAAAACCGAATCCTGCCCACTTACCATCACGGATTATCCGGCGGTTTCCACCGAACGTCGCGCGCCCCTGGGCCCACTCAAGCTGCATCGGTTTGCGCCTGTCCAAGGCTACGAGAACAGCTTCCTCCATTTTATCGATCACAAATTCCGTGTATTCAGCCATCCTTCGATCCTGCTCCGGTGTTGTGCGCCCCGCCCAAACCACCGCGGCATAGCCGACCAACGTCGGGGCATTGTGAGTATGCGTTGCGGCGACCACCAAGCGATCGGACGAAATCCCGTGCTTTGCCAAGCGCTTGGCCAAGCGATTCGTAATCTCCTGCGGCACCCCACAATTATCCAGCGCCACAACCGCTACCCGTTTCTCGTCACCTATCACCAGCGCACGAGCCCATAACGGTGTATCGACACCTTGATGCTCCGTCGTCCGCCCGCCATACCCCGCAAGCAAAACCGGCCCTTTCGGCGTCACATCCACCTTCGCAACTCCCACCGACACAGCTGATCCACAAAGCGAACTCTTGAATGCCAACGCGAAGCAAATGACCAGACTCAAACGAAAACAAATCATCATCTTATTGCACTTTATAAATTACGCCAAACAGGGATTTATGATTCGTGTGTTTTGATTGAGCCCGCAAGGTTAACTCTTTCATTTGTATCGTACCTGGCTTCGCTATTTTCAAGACTAGGTTAGAGTGTTTCAGCTCTCATTCTTTTTAGAATGTAACCCTTTACATAAACTTTTCTCCCAACAGGATTAGGCTTTAGCTGAGTTTCTTACAACCCGATAACTTTTCCTTCGAAGCTTTATTTTGGGTGCCAGCCTAGTCCAAGTTAGAGTGCATTTCCTCCTTGCTTGGTGTCTTGGATGGCACTCCACCTTTCGGAATCTCCACGTTTGCAGTCCAGAGAATGGCATTAAGCATCAGTTTGCGATTGTCATCGTGCTGCCAGTTCATGTGCACGTGTCCGCCGGTAAAGCCAAATCCACGAGCGCCGTCAGGGCGTTCGTAGGCCCACGCCACATGCTGACTCTCACCGTTGCCCACCGCCTTGCGAACGGCGGGATTGCCGCTACGCGCGCCGTCAGGACGCTTCAGTGTCTTGGCCAGCGGCACGTCGGTGAGGATCGGGGTCACGCCCTTGAGATCCTTCACGAAGCGCATGTGATAGTACCACTCGTCGTTGACGCTGAAGGGCTTCACACCGTTCCATATTGGATGCTTCTGTGCCTTAAAGTTTGGGGTCCAGTGAGGGTTCACCGACCAATTGAGATCACAGAAACCGCCCATCCACTCGAGGAACTTGTTGCCCGGGTCGCCCTTGATCGCCTCAGTGGCCCAGTGGATCATCACCACGCCGATGCCCTTTTTCATAAGCGCATCGAACTGCTTGAGCTTCGGATTGAGCACATGCCCGCCGTGGCCGGTGCAGAAAACTACAATTGTGTCCGCGCCATTTAAGATCGATTCGTCCTTGGGGTATCCGTAATGCGGCACCACGACCGCCTCGATTGGAAGGCCCGATTCATTCAGCCCCTTGGCCAAAACCATGTTCCCAGCCCGATGTTCGTGTGCCAGTCGGCCATGGCTCGGCTTGCCGGAAATGAATACAACCTTCGCCTTATCGGCCGCTTCACTTGTTGTGCCGAGCAGCAGTCCGCTAAACACACATAGATTGAGGATTAATTTTTTCATTTATTTTGTTCCTTCTTGTTATTCGACTTCCCATGGCCACGGCTTTACCCGCGCCCGCACAGCCCACTTTTCCCATTTGCCGGCGAGAGCCTTCACCCTGTCCGGATATTTATTAGCGAGATCGGTTTGTTCCGAGCGATCATTCTCCATGTCGTAGAGCTGCCACGGATGGAGCTTGGCATTCCCTCCGGAATCACCATAGCGCACCAATTTCCATTGGTCGTCACGGATGGCACCATTGAGGTGATGGTCAAAGTACAACGCGTCCGTGCGACTGAGATCCTTACCGCTAAAAGCTGGCTTCAGGCTAACGCCTTCCAGCGGTTGAATTTTGTTTCCTGCAAATTCCTTCGGATGCTTAACACCCGCAACATCCACGCAGGTGGCCATGAGATCGATGAGGTGTCCGGGCTGGCTCTCGAGCTTGCCGTTGTGCTCGGCGTTGAGGCCCTTAGGCCAATGGGCAATCAAAGGCGTGGAGATGCCGCCTTCGTGCGCAAAGTGTTTGTATTCACGGAATGGTGTATTGGACACATTCGCCCAGCCTCGGCCCACACCTGTGAAGGTATCCTCTGCCCCTGCCATGGCGTCGGGCCCGTTTTTCACTGGGCGACCACCGCGCGTCTGCATCGGCGGCCAGATCTTGGTTTGAAGCCCGTCTCGGCCCAGTGCCTTATAATCCGTGCGATACGGTCGATTCGGTTTGTAGCGGCCAAAACCCTCCGCGCACGCGCCGTTGTCCTGCAGATAAATAATCAGCGTGTTGTCCAAGGTGCCCTGCCGCTCAAGTTCCGCCACAATACGGCCGATGCCTTGATCCATATTATCGATCATCGCCGCGTATACCTCCATGTTACGAATATCCCATTCCTTGTTGGGCGACTTTTCCCATTCATCAGAGCGTGCGGAAATTTTTAGATTCTTGTCGATCAACCCCAGCTTCTTTAACCGCTCAAACCGCGCAGCCCGCACCTTGGCAAAACCGCCGTCATACACGCCCTTGTACTTCGCAATATCCTTGGGCAACGCATGCATCGGCCAGTGCGCAGTGGTGTAGGCCACGTAGAGAAACACTGGCTTATCCGCCGACTCTTTCGCGTGTTCCTGAAGAAACATCACCGCGTTGTCGCTGATGGCGTCGGTGTAATAGTAGGTCTTGGGCTGATATTTCTCGTCATTCACCGGCGTGATAAAGCTGTTTGCGCGACACAAGGTGGCCGGATCATAGAAACTGCCCGCGCCAATGATGGTGCCGTAAAATTTTTCAAAGCCGCGCTGCAACGGCCAGTTGTTCTTGGGACCCTCCGGCCGCGTATGCTTTGTCACATGCCACTTGCCGCTCATGTACCGGCGGTAACCGGCCACGCTTAGTGCTTCGGCAATCGTCACCACATCCCGGCCCAGTTCTCCACGGTAGCCGGGCAATTTATTGTCCCCCGTCATCAAGCCGATGCCAGCCTGATGCGGGTACATGCCTGTGAGCAACGAAGCTCGCGTGGGGCAACAGCGCGACGTGTTGTAAAACTGCGTAAATCGAATCCCCTTTCTCGCCAGGCGATCAAGCGTCGGTGTCTTGATCTCGCTCCCGTAACAACCGATGTCCGAAAAACCCATGTCATCGGCCATGATCAGGACAATATTAGGGCGCTTGGTTACGTCAACCGCTGAAACCAGCAGAGCAAACCTCATTACGAATAGAGTAAGGATCACTTTCTTCATTCTGTTATTCCCTTCGCTGTACCTTCATTATCCCCCCCATCAATCGCTTCAATTCGGAGACGATCTCTGGATGCTTTTCAGCGAGATTCTTCGTTTCCCCGATGTCCGCCTCCAGGTTATAAAGTTCCTCAACCTCTTTCCGTTGTGTGTCGCGTGCATAGCCGTACACGTTGTGCTTGGCTTTTAGGTATTTCCATTTGCCGCTCCGAATGCCGTTGTTGCGGTACACGAACGTCTTGCGGTTACCTCTTGGGTTTTTACCAAGCAACAAATCTGTTTGGTCAACCCCATCGATCACCCGGTCATTTGGAACCTTGAAGCCGGCGAGACTGGCGAAGGTGGGCATGAAATCCAGCGTCGAAAAGATAGCCTTGGACTCGGCACCGGCCTTCACACGGCCCGGCCAACGCACGATGCAGGGAACGCGGTAGCCAGCCTCATAACAGGAGCCCTTCCCGTCCCGCAGCGGTCCAGCCTCACCCCAGAAAATCGCCCCCTCCGGGTGGCCTTTCTTTTTGTTGGTGTAGGCGGGTTGATTCCATGGACCGTTGTCGGAAGTGTAAATCACTAGCGTGTTGTCGCGCAGTCCCTGCTTGTCCAGCGCGTCGAGCAAACGGCCAGTCTCATAATCGAACTCCTCCACCACATCGCCGTACAGACCGCCATTTGAATTCCCTCGAAAATGCGGTGAAGCATCGATGATGGTATGCATCATCGTGTGCGCCACGTAGAGGACGAACGGCTTTCCCTTGTCACGTTTGTTCTTGAGATAATCAATCGCCTTGTCGGTGTAAAGGCGGGTGAGACTGGCCATGTCGCTCGTCTTGCCGGCAGCCTGGTTGTTCTCATGAAATGCCACTGTACCGCCGTCATTCGCCCCCAACGTACCGAAGTAATAGTCAAAACCCTGTGCATTGGGCATCCGCGGGATGATCACCTTTCGGTTGGAGACATCCCACTTGCCGATACAAGCCGTCTGGTAGTCCGCTTTTCGAATCAGCTCGGCGAAGGTGATCTCGCTCGCCGGCATTCCCCAACCCTTGCTGCGAAATGGATAGCGTCCGGTCAACAACGCAGAGCGCGAAGGCCCGCACACCGACTGCGCATAAAAACTGGTGAACCGGGTTCCCTCCTTGGCCAACCGATCCATGCGCGGTGTCTTGTTCTTCTTGTTGCCGTAACAGCCCATATCCGCATAGCCCTGATCGTCGGTGAAAATGATGAGGATGTTCGGCCTCGCAGCATCGGCGTTGAGCGGAGAGCCAGGGGCGAGGAATGCAAGGGCGCACAAGATGACAAGAGTTCTGCATTTTTTCATCCAGACAGCTTGAGAGTTTGAGTTCATGATTTTGAAATCGCGTGTTAGCGGCCGGGGAATTTCGGAGCTCCGCCAAGGTAGGGAAACTTGTCGAAGTCGGGTCCCTTGCCAGTCACTCTAGGGTCATTTGTTTTTTCCAGCTCATCAAAAAGATGCGCCTTTAATTTTTTCACGGTTTCAGCATAGGCAGAATCGGCGGCGATATTCACCAGTTGATCGGGATCTTTCTTTAGATCGTATAACTCAGTGGCGGGGCGTTTTCCAAACGCCAGTTCATAGAGCCCGCGATGATGGGCGTCCTTATCCCGGTTCTCAACCATGTAGGTCTTAGTCGGACCATTGTCACAGTCGCTCAACCAAGCTCCCTTAATCGCCGCCTTTTGATAATGGGGAGTGCCTGCCGGCCAACGGTCGGGGCGAAAGTTGTGGAGATACAGAAAGTCGTGAGTCCGGATGACTCGAGTCGGGTAGCCACCCATATCCTTCCCTTCCTGGCCCGGCACATGCCGTTCCTTGCCATGAAGTACGTAGCTTCGGTCGCTCTTGTCCTTGCCCACGAGGAGCGACAACAGGCTCCGACCGGAAACATCACTTGGAACATCCAAATCTGCAGCCTGATAGAACGTCGGCGCCACATCGACGAGGCTTACGAAATCGTTCACCACCGTTCCCTCTTTCACCTGGGACGGCCAACGAATTGCAAGCGGCACTCGGGCCCCACTGTCATAGTTGTTGCTCTTGCAGCGAGGGAACGGCATGCCGTGATCGCCTGTCATAACGACGATGGTGTTGTCGAGTTCACCGCTCTCCTCAAGCACCTTAATCGCGTCCCCAACCAAGCTGTCGAAACGTTGCACCTCAAAATAATAATCCGCAACGTCGCTGCGGACTTCATTGGAATCCGGGAAATGGGGGAATAATTTAATTTTTGAAAGGTCCATTCCGCTTTTAACCCCCGAACCTTTGGCGTAGCCGCGGTGTGGATCGGAACTGCCCAGCCAGTAACAAAACGGCTTGCCACTCTCCCTGTTCTTCATAAAGGCGCGGAAGTTTTTGTAGCGGGATCCCGCTAGTTGACGACCTTTCTTTTGGGTGTGGCCCGGCCCCCACCCTTTACTGCTGACACCAGTCACGTAACCGGCCCTGGCCAATAGTTCGGGATACGTGTCATACTTGTCAGGAAACACACTCCAGAGATTACCGGCACCTTCAAGTCGCCAATGCCATTGCCCCGTCAGGATGGCACCGCGCGACGGCGTGCAGGACGGCGATGACACGTAGGCGTGACGAAACAGTGCCCCCTCCTTGGCCAAACGATCGAAGGTCGGCGTCTTGACCACCGGATCACCGTACGAACCGGCATGTGGCCAACCCCAATCGTCAGCAATGGCAAAAAGGATGTTCGGCCGCTCAGCCGAATGCAGGGAACAGGCAAACAGAAAAATCAACAGTGATAAAAACCTCATGAGTGGCAGGCATTCTCCCCGCAGCCCCTTCGCTAAACCAGCACAAACCTTGGATTCAGCGAAGAACCGTTACTTTGGCGAAACCTCCTTCACCCAGGAACTGTGCAGGGTCCTGAGGCGCTGCACAATTTCCGGTTTGGCCTTAGCATAATCCTTTGCCTCAGGCTTGGCATCGACCAGGTTTCGCAGCGACACCTTCGTGTTCCCGTTCGAGCCGATCAGTTTCCAGTCACCCTCGCGAACGGCCCATGTTTTGCCCCAGGCGAAATGTAGAATCTTGTATTTCGACTTCGCCTTGGCGCTTCGGATCAACGGTAACACGCTATGGCCATCTAGCTTCGGGGAGTTAGAGGGTTGCTGGACACCACAGAGGTCGAGCACCGTGGGAAACCAGTCCATTGCCGTGATGATTTGCCCACGCACTTCACCCTTTGGCAGCTTGGCCGGATAACTGATGATGGCCGGCACACGTACTCCACCCTCGAGAAAGCTGCCCTTCTGCCCGATCCACTTGCCAGTGGACCCACCGCCGCTCGCGCCATAAAAATGCCCCTTGGGATAACCACTCCTATGATTGTCCACTCGGATTCGATTGCCGGTTTCCTCCGAGTGCCCGTTGTCGCTCATGAAGATGATGATCGTGTTTTCGCGCAGGCCCAGTGCCTCCAATTTGTCGACTATCTGGCCGATATAGTGATCGGTCGTGCTGACAATGGCCGCGTAGGAGCGCCGGGCCGGGTCGGCAATGTCCTTGTACACCGCCTCAAACCGCTTGAGCGCCTGCTCTGGATAATGCGGAATGTTAAACGGCATATAGAGTAAGAACGGCCGATCCTTGTTTTGCATAATAAATTTCAATGAACGCTGCACCATCAGCTCAGGAAAATATTTGCCCGGCGCCTTCACTGGTTTGATCCCCTCGTACAAATCATGAAATCCACTGCCGTGCAGGAAATAGTGGTTGTAGTTGTCAATGAAGCCGTCGCGAATGCCAAAGAACTCATCGAAGCCCTGTTTCTTTGGCCCAAAATCCCGATGGGCGCCAAGGTGCCATTTTCCGTAGAGCGCGGTGCGATAACCGGCAGGCTTCAGTGCCTCAGCCAGCGTCACCTCCCCAAGAGCCATATTGATACCGTCCGGTCCATTCAGGTCGCCCTGCGTCCAGTGATGGACCCCACCCCGCTGCGGATGCCGCCCCGTCATCAACGCCGCTCGCGCCGGGCAACACACCGTGTGCGCATACGCCTGAGTGAACCGCACTCCCGTGGCCGCAAGTCTGTCGATATTGGGCGTCCTGAGGTCGGTGGAGCCATAGCAATTGGCATCAATCGTCCCCTGGTCGTCTGTCAAGATGATGAGGATGTTCGGCCGCTCCACCGCCGACACACCAAGTGCGGGGAAGACCAGCAAGAGGATAATTATGTACTTCACGCCGAGAACCATTTCGCAGAG
>Ga0209403_10007741_pt1 | contig 10516 bp, 6 predicted proteins | sample ArcticOcean_MG_C_8_FD_187440 | JGI IMG/M metagenome (GOLD analysis project Ga0209403, IMG submission 187440) | Marine microbial communities from western Arctic Ocean - ArcticOcean_MG_CB11_86 (SPAdes) (version 2) | ecosystem: Environmental > Aquatic > Marine > Oceanic | place: Arctic Ocean...
CTTTTCGATTTGTGCTTCATCTCCCTAAAGAAGTACGGCGAAAAGTACTCTCCGAAATGATTCGCGTCGCACAACATCGATTAGCTATCAACTTCTACTTCGATCACCCAACACCCGTCTTGTTGCTGAACAAACTCTTGCGACGGAAAGCGAGTCTACCACCCAATCGCATTGCGGAACGTCGCCTTGCAGAGGAATTTGAAGGTCTCGATGTGGACATCTGCGGAGTTCACAAGCTCGCCTGGTTCGACCCTAATTGGGCTATGGTTGTTCTGCAGAAGAATTAAGAAAACGGATGCATCCAAGCATGTCTATATACTCCTTTAATGAACAGGTTTCCCTCGAACTTTGTGATTCCGGGCTGACTCCGTCTGTACATCGCTCAATGAGTGAACATCGGGTTGATCATTCATCGAGACCACTCGTTCGCATTAGCATTCACAATAGATTCGCAGACGTCCCTTCGCAATTGGACGACTACCATTCGGGAGCATACAAAGGCATTCCGTGGAAAAGTGGCTGCACCTATTCGGCGGAGGGAACGCCGAGAGAGATTCATTTTGCCACTCCGGTATTTCATACTTTTCTTTCTGTCCGAAAAGTGTTGCTACCGGTTGTTCGATCCCTAATGGTCAGTGCCGGTGGCTTCTCCATCCTCGGTACAGCATTTCGTTGGAAGGAGCGTACATGGCACCTATTTGGTCGTCCCGGTGCAGGCAAGACAAGCCTATTGCTTTCTTGCCTATCACAGGGAGCACAGCTGATAGGCGACTTCGAACTCCTGGTATCGCGAGACGGAGTGATTCGTCCGCTCATGGACGACATAGAATTTCGCTATGCCACCGTCAGCTCAACTCCATTCTGGAAACGGTTGAACCATCGCCAACAACTCTGGTTACTAACGTGCCGACTAATATCGGGCATGACTGCTCGACGAATCTCTTTTAATCTCGTCGTTCCGCCGCGATCAATTGCTATTCCGCGAGTTGAGGATGACGCTTTAGCACCAAACGTGTTAGCCGGAATCGGGATCGAAGAATGGAATCCAAACGAATCGGTTGATGACCTGTTAGCCTATTTTCGACACTATGATTCGATTTATCCACCGATCTTTTCGCAGCGGACATCGTACTGGGATGACTTAGAGGCAAATCTACGTCGTTATGTCGAAAGCTGTGATCTTGCCGGGCTTCCCGCAGGCGTCGTCGCAGAAGATTTGACTACACCGAGTTTGACCATATGAAAAGTAAATTCCTTACCGACGTAGCCTGGTTCACATTTGCCCAAGCCATTGCTGGCGGGCTGATGTTACTTTACGTCGTTACGGCTGCTCGTCTATTGGGGGACATTGAAACTTACGGTCTATTTCAGTCGTTTATGAGTATTTACGGAGTGGTCTTCGTATTGGGGTTCCCTTTAAACGTGGTCACGATTCAACGTGTCAGCAAGTCGGATCTAAGTCAGTCACCCGCAATATTAAACTCTTGTTTAAAAATGGGAGGCGGCCTTGGGATCGCGGCTGGAAGTATACTTGCCTTTTTCGCACCCGTTCTCGCTACTGGACTAAACTCTCCCAGCATCCTGCCGTTTTTTGCAGTCGCAGCTCTTCTCGCCGTTGCATTCACGCTGACTGTTTTTTATGGATACTTGCAGGGTCGGAATAAATACAAAGTCTTTGCTGTCGTAAAAATAGTCGAAGCAACTTTTTCATGCCTCGCAGGATGCATCTTAATGTTTCTCGGCTATGGCGTGATCGGTGCGATTCTCGGTTATGTGATCGGTATGACAATCGTATTGCTGTATCTTGTCACTTCTATTGATTTCAAATATGCCCAGTCGTCATTCAAGTGGACAGAGGAATTCGTCAAGATGCGAATGCCGATTGCTGTGTCCGCTGTACTGCTAATTTGTGTAGCAGGTCCAATGATCATTTCACGATGGCGTATGGATGAGTGGAATTCTGGAATTTTTGCGGCCCTCTTCACGTTCCGAAACGTCCTGCAGCCATTCGCCTTAGCAGTCGCGTTGCCATTGTATTCCTGGACATTGGGCAAACGTCCTGAAAAGAAGAATGTTCAGAAGGCATTTGCCGTTGTTACCACCATTGGTATTTCTTTTCTTATCCTAACCCTACTCGCCCCACAACTTTGCGTTCGGTTATTGCTAGGTACAAACTTTGCAGAGGCGAGCAGCTATCTCCCCGCATACGCCTTCGCACTACTGCTTTACATGCTGAGCATGGTGACAATGTTCTATAACGCAGCGAAGCAATCATTGCATCCGATCGCGCTCGCATCACCGCTAATCGCCATGATCGGCTTGACTATGTATCCAGACCTAACTATCAGCGTAGTGATTTCATTCCAAATAATTGGCTGGTCGATTTTTCTTGGCCTCATGGTTCTATCGTGTTTGATAGTGCAATATACGACTGCAGAAACGCGAGACGAGTCGGAGTACCGAGCAAGCGGCTAGTCTCACATTTCAATTTCTCGTATTCGCCGAGTGTTTGACTCTTCGATTTATCAATACGCAGTCTGCCGAATGTAATTCTAGCATCAAACTAAAAAAGGCGGCCGTATGGCCGCCTTTCTTTTTGTTTGCCCAGCGAAGCTGGCAAACCCAGTCACTGCTTGTCAGTGACCAAGCCCTGTTCATGGGGAATTGAATCCGATTCGCAAGGGCGTCACTGGCCAACGGTGGGGTCTGAAGGAAGCGATAGGAGGACGATGGAACGTAGCGAAAGCGAACCTGATTCGGCCGGTTGTCGGGGCGAGCATGCGAAAAGATGTGATGTCCGATACATGAACAACGACAGCAGGTGCTTGAGGACGTAATCATCGTCAGGGAGCCAGTGCAGTAACTGGGGAAACCTGGCATCATCTTGGCCGCGTTAGCTCCCCCATAGGCGAAGCGTGAGATGCGAGTAAGGCTGCGACAAGAGGCAACTCAAGTCGTAACTGAAGTGGTGTGAGGTGGCAGATGATCCCGTAGTAGTGAGTAAGTCGCGGCCTGTGAAAGCTGGTAACAGTCTGGAGGATAAAACCGCGATGATGTCGGACGGAGTTCCGGCAAGTGTCGGATGGCCAAAAGCGTCCGTCATTGCGAAGGGGTGAAGTTTCAAGGAAGTGTTTCAAGGAGAGAAATCGCTCAGCATGCAGCACAAGTGAAGGTAGCACCTTCGGGGACCACCTGAGCGGTATCCGGTGACACGGCCACTGCTGGACTGGCCCGCTGACGCGAAGTAGCCACTTGCCTCTGCCGCAGATTGCCCGCAAGGGATAGCACACGGTACGCAACGGTGAATGAACAGCACATGCTGTGAGGAGGCATCGAAAAGAGACACGCACGTCCACTGGTCGTGCCCGTTATTCGGATTACTTGAAACAGGAGCCGTATACGGACCCGTACGTACGGTTCTGTGAGAGGGCTGGGTCGCGGTTAGCTGCCGCGGCCCACCCTACTCGATGTCTTCAATGATATTTCTTAACGGTCGTCGTCGCCTTCTTCATCTTCGTCTTCATCTTCGTCTTCATCTTCCCTCACCAAACGCTCGAGATCGCCGATTCTTTCGTGGGCTTCTTCTAGCTCTTCGGCCATGGTCGCCATTCGCTCGTGGAGTTCGTGAACTACATGCATGACTCGTTCAAGCGATTGGCCATTGTTCGCGCCATGCTTGTCGCCGTCACCTTGACGACGTTGCATCTCGCGATGCAAATGCTCTTTCATTTCATTCGCTTTGTTGAAAACATGCTCCGCCTCCTCATGCCCTCCAGCTGCTTTCAGATGCTCGGCCGCTCGATACAAGTGCATGAGGCGCTCTTTCGCATCCTCTAAATGTTTGTCGCCATGGTCGTGGTTGTGACCGTGATCGTCGTGGTCACCATGCTCGGCGTGATCGTGGCCATCATGGTCACCGTGCTCGTTGTGAGCGTGATCGTCGTGGTCAGCGTGCTCGTGGTCACCATGGTCGTGGTCACCGTGTTCGTGGCCTTCTTGATCACCATGCTCGTGATCACCATGCTCGTGATCGCCATGATGTTCGTGGTGCATGATCCTTGCTCTGATTTCCAGCTCGATTAGACGATGGGCAACTTCGCGAGCATCTCGGTGAATCTTTTCAGCTCGCTGTTTGTCTTTCGCTCGAAATGCTTCTGCAGCCGCATTTAGTAGGTGATCCAAGTGCTTGTGCGTTTGGTGTAAGTGTTCTTCGATTTCCGCGTGCTCGTCCTTCTCGTCTCGCGGCTCGTGTTCGTCCTCGCGCTGCCGCTTGAGGTGCTCGATGACTCGAATGATTTCGCGAACATCATTTTCCCGTCCCGCTTCCGCAGCTTCCTCCGCCTTTTGCTCTAAGACTCGGATTTTCTTATCCAGGGCTTCATTGTCTGCAGATGATGGTTGCAGCATAAAGCCACTCAACACCAACAGGCCAATTGCCAAAACAATAATTTTTTTCATCGCTACACCTCGCGCCGAATACATGATGGAAGTTGGATACGTTGAAGTTAGATTGCGAAAGCAACTCGCACTTAAGAAGACCAATTCTGTACCGAACAAGTGTACCTTATTCGTCTAGCATTGAGAAAGGGAATTGCCGGACTACTTGGTGGACAACTGGACTGAGCGGCAGTTCAAAATCGCAGAGTTTGATTCAACTAGTAAATCTCACCGCAAACTCATGAATCTAGCGACGAATCATCGCGTAGTGTTGTTCCAACGGTGGGCGTTCTGCGTCGCGGTCTGACAAGCCACGTTCAATTTCCAACAATCGATCCTGGGAAGTCATGAATGCTTCGTAGACTGAGGGGTCGAAGTGGTTTCCGGCACTCTCTTTGAGAATTCGGAACGTCTTTTCAAGTGAGAACGCCTCTTTGTACGGTCGATCCGATCGCAGCGCATCGAATACATCGCAAATCGCAACAATCCGAGCTTCTATCGGTATTTCTTCTCCGACGAGACCGTTGGGGTATCCGGATCCATCCCATTTTTCGTGATGTGATATTGCAATCGTTGCGGCCATTTGGGTGATTGGATTTACCAAACGCTCGCCATCGATGATTTCGCGACCGCTCCACTGTTGCCAGATTTCAAACATCTTGCCGTCGTCGCAGAGGATCGAGCTGCCGATCTGGCAATGCTGCCGCATTACTTCCCATTCGACATCGTTAAGTGATCCATTCTTCAACAGTATGGCATCGGGAATGCCGATCTTACCGATATCGTGCAGCGGTGCGGCCAAAAAGATCGTTGAACAGAACGACTCCGGCATGCCCATTTCTTCGGCAATTGTGCGAGCAAAACAGCCAACCCGCAAGACGTGGTTTCCGGTCTCTTCGTCCCGGTATTCCGCAGCCTTTCCGAGCCGAAAGATAATATCGAGCTTCATCAACTCTAATTGTCGAGTACGCTGACGAACCTCTTTTTCAAAATTCATCTTGTGGTCGTCAAGCTCTTGCTGGCACTTACTGAACCGTAAAACGCTCGCCACTCGAGTTATGAATTCTTCGCCACAGACAGGCGCCGCAAGCAATTCCGTCGCTCCAAGCTCCAAAACAGCTCGCTTCAGAGATGGCTCACTTTGTTCGACGATCATGATCACAGGAACTATCGCGGTGTCGGGGCGATCTTGAATGGCCTCGAGGAACTCAATGCCGCTCATCCCATCGCATGACAGACCAATGATGACGACATCAAACGCATCTTGCTGGAGCAATCGAAATGCCTCGGCTGCATTGGTCTCAGCGCGCACATTCCACTGATCGCGATGGTGTCGCAACCAGCTTTCGTAATGTGCTAACGCTTCCGCGTCGCTTTCAACTAGCAATACCTGCTGAGTCATTCTTCTTCTTTCGTCGAGAATCCTGCATACTCTTCGAAAACATACGTTGAGCATAAGGCGTCGCAGATTTTGGCGATTTTCTCGCCCGCTGCTATTTGATATTTGCAGCGTCGGCGTCGGGCTGTGCAGACTGTAAGGATCGCGCCCCCTAACGCGCAGGGTGCGGAGCACGTTCCCCACCGTCATTAGCTTGCGTCGCCGTTAAAAAAGTAACCCACGCGTAACCGAGAGTGTTTGGAACTCCCTGTTTCCGCCGAAATCCGTCCCTCGCTAACGCTTCGGGTTACCAGATGTACGGACAGACGCGTCCGTGCTACGGACACTTAGCAACGCGCTACTCGCGATGAACGGATAACCGCTACATTCATCGCCGCCCAACAGCGAATGTTCAAATTCTGTACGTGTTGTAGAGGGAGTTATTGAAGTAAGTGGACCCGCCAAGAACCATGAGATTAAGCGAAGCATGAAATGCTGAATTCGATTTAGCGTCTTTGGAGCCGACCACAATGAAGTCCTCGAACATTAAATATGTTCCCGCCCTCGATCACTTGCGAGGCTTTGCCGCGCTGTTGGTAATGGCGTTCCATTGCGTGGGCATGATGGGCTTCAAAGAACACTACGCTCGAACACCTGACGCTGCGGGAACTCTATCGACTAATTCCGTTTGGCTCTCTTGGTTTTTCGAGGGCCATACAGCAGTTGCCCTCTTCATGGTACTGAGCGGATTTCTCTTTACCTTTGGATGCATGGGCCGCGAAATTCATTCCGGCAAGTTCTTATGGAACAGGTTCGTTCGCACTTACCCGCTGTATCTGCTGCTTGTATTCACCGGCATAAGCGCACACAGTAGTGGATTTTCCTTTGATGCCTTCCTGCAAACAATTTGCGGATTGGCCAATACCAAAGGTGCTGTAAGTGCCGGTAACTTTACAATGTTATCTTGGGCCGTTGCTGTCGAATGGCAGTTCTATGTTCTATTCCCGTTCCTGTTGATTTTACTAAACCGTTTTGGAACGAAACCGCTCCGTGGAATCATCTGGGTAGCGATCATTCTTCGGCTACTTGTCTTCTTCGAAGGTGGTGACATTCACGCTGTTGCCTACGGTTCGATCATCGGCAGAATCGACCAATTCCTAATCGGGATGTTGTTAGCCGTTTGGTACAAACGCAATGCCGAGTCGAAGGCACCTTGGGAACTCGTCATGCTCGGGACCTTGGTCGCGATCAGCGCAACACTTTACGGTTACCACAAACTAGGTGGAATCCGAAGCGGCCATATCCACCAAGTCTTTTGGCCAACTTTCGAAGGTCTGCTGTGGGCGCTCTTTATTCGCTCGTACATTGACTCCGCGCGACAGCTACCAAAATTCCTCGATCAACTGTTTAGCAAATTCGGCGAGCTCAGTTACTCAATGTATCTAACCCATTCCATTGTGATTTCTATTTTTGTCCGACACGAGTTCTTCGTTCACTTTGGCTTCGATGTGCTTACCGACACGCTGTTGAATTTGGCTTGTTTCATCTTGCCACTAACAACAGCGATTTCGATACTGACCTACAATTTTATTGAGAAGCCATTCTTGGCTTTGCGAGTCAAATACCATGTGGGTAATGAACCATCTCCCGACAACTGGGATCATCGACTTGCTGAAGTAGTTAAGCGGGACAACGAAGTTTCGACAGCGAAGAGGTCATTAGAAACCGACCCCAATGAACTACTTGCTTGATCTCCGCGGGTAGTCGAAGGGACAGATTGTCCTTGAACGCTCTGGACTTAGTTAGAGCCAACCCATCAATCAACGAGAGCTTCCACTTCTTCACTCTGTGCGCATTAGCGAACATATGCGTTCATTCGTGGTTCCTGTCCAAACGAATTCTTTGTTGACTTGACTCCGCATTGTCGCATAAACTCGCGTTGATATCTAAATCGCGGAGTTTTGCGGTATGCTGGAATTCACGGGAAAACCTTACGTTCAATGCGATGGCATTACTCGACGCCATTTCCTGCGCGCTGGAGCTCTCGGTATCAGCGGCTTTGGGTTGAGCGACCTGTTGCGACTCGACGCTGCGGCCGGCACTCGGTCTTCCAACAAAGCGATCATCCAAATCCATCTCGATGGCGGTCCACCGCAGATGGACATGATCGATATGAAGCCGCACGCACCTCGCGAGATTCGCGGTGAATTTCAGCCGATTCAAACGTCCATACCAGGCTTCCACGTTTGCGAATTAATGCCCAAGCTGGCAGCGACGGCACACCAGTACAATTTCCTTCGTTCGTTAGTCGGTGCCGAAGGCCGCCACGATGCGTTTCAATGCCAATCTGGATTTGGCGATAAAGAATTGAAATCGATCGGTGGTCGACCCGCCATGGGAAGCATCCTTTCCAAACTACTCGGCTCGACCGAGGACACATCGCCTACCTTCGTCGATATGATGCAAGGCCGTCCGCTCGTTCGAAACAGCGCTCGCCCTGGGTACCTCGGTCCATCTTACCGACCGTTCCGACCTGATATGTCGAAGATGTTCTCGCGGCCGTTGGAAGAAGGAATGAAAGGAGAGCTGGCTCGACTCGGCAAAAACCACACAGTGGAAATGGCGCTCAACACCGCTCTGACCGCCAACCGACTCGAAGATCGCAAATCACTTCTCGGGCAACTCGACCGATTGCGACGGCAGGTCGACAACAGCGGCATGATGGACGCCATGGACAGATTCGAGCAGCAAGCGGTCAGCATTCTGCTTTCGGGAAAGTTTGCCGAAGCGATGGACCTCAGTAAAGAAGATCCAAACGTCGTCGCTCGTTACACTCCACCGCTGACGAATATCCCCCGGTCGACGACCAGCGAAACCGAGAAGTCGATGCAAAAGTTTTTGCTCGCGCGGCGGTTGATCGAATCGGGTGTACGCTGCGTGAGTATCTCCTTCAGCGACTTTGACACACACTCCGGAAACTTCAGCCGACTGCGACACTTGCTCCCAATTCTGGACCACGGTCTCGACGCACTAGTTACCGATCTAAGACAACGCAGCATGATCGACGATGTTACCATCGTTGCTTGGGGAGAATTCGGACGTTCGCCAAAAATCAATTCCAAAGCAGGCCGAGACCATTGGCCGCGCGTCGCCATGGGCATGATGACTGGCGGAGGCATGAAAGTCGGCCAAGTCATCGGTGCAACCGACAAGACTGCGTCTGAAGCCACAGCGCGTCCGGTTCACTATCAAGACGTCTTGGCGACGATTTATTACAATCTGGGAATCGATGCGTCGAAAGTCACGATTGAGGACACTACGGGACGACCCCAGTATCTGCTCGACCGTGGTCGACCCATTGATGAATTCGTCTAAATCTCATCTACAATCTGCGGCTCCCGAAAATCTAAGTCTCTCAAAACTCTACGTCTCTCTACTTCAGAATGCGCGGTAAGCACGTCTACCGACTAGTACTCTATCAATCCTAAAAAGTGGGGTAACATCCTACTTGCCAATTCGTTCATGCCGACGAGCGCAAGCTGGAAGCTTACACCACAAAATCGATCTATCGAGGAAAGCATGGAACTCATTCATCACGGCGGGCACGAAGGTGTCACCGGTTCATGTCATCAACTGAAATTCGATAACGGAAAATCGCTTCTCGTCGATTGCGGAATCTTTCAAGGAGAAGATGAGGATCGACATCCCGACCTGGAGATTGAGTTTTCGCTGGATGGTATCGAAGCGATGCTCTTAACACATGTTCACATCGATCATGTCGGTCGCCTTCCCTATCTGATTGCTGCCGGATTCAAGGGCCCGATCTATTGCAGCGAACCGTCGGCCACGCTGCTACCTCTGGTTATCGAGGACGCAATCAAGATCGGCTTCACTCGCAATCAGCGGATGATCAAGGCGTTTCAAGACCGAGTTAACGACATGCTGCGGCCTGTGAAGTACGAACAGACCTACGAAGTTCCAGGAGGAGCGAAAATCTGTTTTCATCCAGCCGGGCACGTGCTGGGCTCCGCTTGGATCGACGTCGACTACGCCGATAAACGATGCGTCTTCTCGGGCGACCTCGGCGCGCCACACGCACCCATCTTAAAGGACCCCAAGCCGCCGACTCGCGCCGACTTACTCGTGCTCGAATCTACTTACGGTGACAAAGTTCATTCCAATCGATCCGAACGTCGGCAAAGGCTTGAAGACATCTTGCGAAAATCGCTCGAAAACAAAGGGGTCACGATTATTCCCGCGTTCAGTCTGGGTCGCACACAAGAGTTGCTATTTGAAATGAATGGTATCTTCGAGCGCATCCAAAACGAAACGGGGCGGAGTATGTTGAAGGCCGTCGATGTATTGGTCGACTCGCCACTGGCATCTCGATTCACCGAAATCTACGGATCGCTCCAACCGTTTTGGGACAAAGAGGCTCAACAAGTTCTCAAAATTGACGACCAACCGTTGGTCTTTGAAAACCTTACAACTATCGGCGGTCACGACGAACACACAAGTACGCTCGAATACGTGCATGAAAGCAAATTGCCCGCCGTCGTGATTGCTGGCAGTGGAATGTGCACCGGCGGCCGAGTGATGAATTATCTGAAAGCGTTTCTCGATCGAGACACGACCGATGTAGTCTTCGTCGGCTACCAAGGTTCGGGGACTCCTGGTCGTTCAATTCAAGCGGGCCGAGAC
>Ga0209403_10007745_pt1 | contig 10509 bp, 13 predicted proteins | sample ArcticOcean_MG_C_8_FD_187440 | JGI IMG/M metagenome (GOLD analysis project Ga0209403, IMG submission 187440) | Marine microbial communities from western Arctic Ocean - ArcticOcean_MG_CB11_86 (SPAdes) (version 2) | ecosystem: Environmental > Aquatic > Marine > Oceanic | place: Arctic Ocean...
CACCGTTGAAATCATCAATATTATAAATATTCTTCTCGATAAGTTCATATTTTTACATTCTTACAAACCTAAATTTAACCCTCTTTTTACCGATTGCAAAGTGATTCACATATTTCCGTTTTAACATACGTTTTTCTTTTCTGCTGAGTGAATAGTGATGATGGATGATAATGATAGCTGAATTATGATTCCATTCCACATCTGCACGAACAGACTTATCGCGTATAACTATATTGGGATTTGAGTGATGGTGATGAACTGCACATCCTGAAAAAAGAATGGCAATGGTTAAAATGTATAATTTCATAACAACCTCCTTATTTTCAGATATGACCTGAATTGAGGTAAAATGTTAACTAATTATTTTAAACCAATTTCTTGAAGGCGTTCAAATAGATAGGATCCTGCAGTATATTTTTCTGATAAGACCACGTTATCATTGGGGTGTAAAAATAATGGCATGGACATACGTGCCACTCCCATTTTTTCACTTTCTGGATTAATTACACGGTGAGTTGTAGAGGGAAAATAATTATTAGAACACATTTGTAACATATCACCCGTATTTACCGCAATACTTCCCGGATTACATTGAATATCATGCCAGTTTCCATCCACATCTTGGGCTTGTAAACCCGATTCTGTACCCGCACATAGAACCGTGATAAGATTAATATCTTCATGGGCGGCGGCACGAACTGAACTTGGCTTTTCATCGCCTGATAACGCGGGATAATTAATTATACGTAACAAATTTTGAGGGCTTTTTTCTATCATCTTTTCCAAGGGCATAGAAAAATTTGATGAAATTTCTGTAGGGACTTCCTGCTCAATCCATTTTAACAAGTGACAGGCTAACTCTATAAGTTGGCCATGTAATTGTCGCGTTTTAGTTTCTAATGATTCCGGACATCTCCCCCATGGGTAAATATGGAAAAACTCTTTCAAATCTTTCTCATCACTCCCTTTTGCGTTTTCACTTTTAAAGGGGAAATATCCGTCTTGTTTGATGGGGTGGAAAAGATAATTATGTTTCTCGGAAGAATTGAAAAAATCACTCCATATCGAATAAACCTCATTTACAAGGTCCATATCAATGGGATGTTCATGCAAAACTGCAAAACCAGTTTGTTGGAGGGATTTTACGAAATGATGTGGTGCATCAGATGATTGTAAATCTACCGAACGAACATGGAGAGTATTCATTTGTACTTATGAAAGTTCGTTAGAAAATTTATTATTGTAGATATCTAATACTTCACGTGATAAATAAGGTGGATATTGACCGTTTCGTCGTGCTTTAATTTGATCACAAACTTTATAAAAGTCAGTTTCTGTCTTGACTTTATTTAATTTTGTAGTTTCTTCAGCAGTAAGCTTCATTGGCTCTTGTGACATGGAATCTGTCTCCTAAATTAGCTTATAATTTACACGTCTTTCATATTTGAAAAATAGTGATATGATATGAAAAGTTATCAATTCCACCTCCATGATGGTCTTAAATTATAATACTTTTTTAAGGACGTAATTATGACATTATCAGAAGAAATACAAGACGACATAAAATCAAACCCTGTCATTGTGTATATGAAGGGCACTAAACTCATGCCCATGTGTGGATTTTCATCAACTGTGGTGAATATTATGAATATGCATGGCGTTGAATACAAAGATGTAAATGTGTTGGAAGACCCAGAAATAAGAGTACAGCTTTCTGCATTTTCAAATTGGCCTACCATTCCACAACTTTTTGTAAATGGTGAACTGGTTGGTGGTTGCGATATTGCGATTGAACTTCACAACAGTGGTGAATTAGAAAAAATCTTCGCGAACGCAGGAAAGTAGATTTATTTAAAAGTCTGTAAAAAGCCCAGCTTTACTGGGCTTTTTTATTTTAAAATCGAAACGGCTTTTTCAATTCCTTGAATAAGGATATCAATTTCTTCCGTTGTGTTATACACATAAAAACTAGCTCTAGCCGAGGACGTGATTCCGAATTTAGTTAATAACGGTTGTGCGCAATGATGCCCCACCCGAATACAAATATGTTGCTGATCTAAAAGCTGTGCCAAATCATGAGGATGCACCCCCTCAATATTAAAGCTTACCACAGGACCTCTATTTTGAGCATGACCATAAATAGTAATCCCCTCAATTTTAGATATTTTTTCTAACGCATATTTTTTAAGTAATTCACCTTGGTGATTAATTACATCTAATCCAATTTTATTAATATAATCAATGGCTGTACCGAGTCCAATTACTTGTGCAATATTAGGAGTTCCCGCTTCAAACTTCCACGGTAGTTCATTAAATGAAACTGTATCCATTGATACATCTTTAATCATTTCACCACCCCCCAAGAATGGATCCATTTCACTCAAAATTTCTTTCTTGCCATACAACACACCTACGCCAGTTGGACCCATCATTTTATGACCTGAAAAAGTGAAAAAATCACAACCCATTTCTTGTACATCAATTGGCAAATGTGGTGTACTTTGAGCACCATCCACTAATACTTTTGCCCCAACTTCATGGGCACGAGAGATTATCTCTTCAACAGGATTAACCGTTCCCAATACATTGGATTGATGAATCACCGCCACAAATTTTGTATTTTCATTAATATAACTACGAGGGTTTTCTAACTCACCATCATCATTTACAGGAATATATTTGAGAATTGCGCCTGTAACTTGAGCAACCAATTGCCATGGCACATTATTACTATGATGCTCCATCTCTGTAATAAGAATTTCATCACCAGGTTTTAGGAATTTTCGGCCCCAACTATATGCCACTAAATTGATGGATTCAGTGGTGCCTTTCGTGAAAATAATTTCGGCTCTATCTTCAGCATTAATAAAGGATGTTACTCTATCTCGTACCGCTTCAAATTCTGAGGTAGCCTTTTCTGCAATTTGATAAATCCCACGATGGATATTTGCATTATATTTAGAATAATATTCAGAAAGTGAATCAATAACGACTTGCGGTTTTTGTGTAGTGGCCGCACTATCTAAATAGACTAATGGTTTGCCATCAATTATCTGATTTATAAGGGGGAAATCCTTACGAATATCCACGGAGATTAAAGCATCCCCATTTGTAAGCGAGCTTCATCGGTCATCATGTCCCTGTCCCATTGCGGTTCCCAAACAAGATCCACATTTACGTCTAATACACCTGGAACCGTTCTCACTTTATTTTGAGCATCTTGTGCAATCATGGGACCCATTCCACAGCCCGGCGCGGTGAGTGTCATTTTAATATTTACAAAACTACCGCCTGTGGCCATATGCTCAATATTCATATCGTATATCAAGCCCAAATCCACAATGTTTACAGGAATCTCAGGATCAAAAACCGTCTTTAATTGATCCCAAACTAGCTCCTCTTCAACAGGAATAGACAAATCAGTTTTAGATTCATCAAACTCATAAACAACGGGTTCTAACCCAATGGCATCTGCATCTTTCCCAGAAATTTTTACCAAATTCCCATTAACAAAGAGAGTATAATCGCCCCCCAATGCCTGAGTAATTCGTACTCGTGTACCCTTAATGAGTTTGATTTCTTCTCCTGCGGGTATTAAGGTAGCATCACAATCTCTTGTTACCGTTATGATTTCATTTTGCATTATTTAAATCCTGTATTTCTTGGCGAATTTTTGTGATGGCAGAAATAAATCCATTGGTTCGTTGATTGGTAATACTTCGATTTAATCCGATATTTTCTAAAATATCTTTCGCCTCCACAGATAAAACTTCTTCAGCGGTTCGACCATCTAATAACTTTTCAAGGATGTTGAGAAGCCCCCGCACAATAAATGCATCTGAATCGGTTCGAACTAAAAAAGTACCATCACCATTTTCAGTACATTTGACCCACGCCTGTGAAGTACAACCCGTTATTTTTGTGCGCTCATTTCTATCTATCTCATCCAATCCTTTTGAACTTTTTCCCATATCAATGATTTGAGCAAACTTATCCATAGGATCATCAAAGAAAGAGAATAATTCTTTAAATTCTGCTAACTGATTTCCAATTGTGGGCATGTTAATTATTAAGCTATCCATGAATTTATTTTTTGATCGATATGATCTTTAACGGTTACAAATTTAATATTCTCCATCACCTCACTTATAAACCCTGAAACCAATAGAACAAAAGCTTCAGCCTTTGGGATTCCACGGGATTGAAAATAAAATAATGCATCATCATCTAATTGACCCGTGGCAGAACCGTGACTACATTTCACATCGTCTGCATATATTTCTAATTGAGGAATTGAGTTCATTTTTGCCGATTTAGATAATAATAAATTTTTATTAGACTGATGGGCTTCTATTTTTTGAGCGTCTTTTTTAACTACCGTTCTACCATTAAATACACCTGTGGAATTATCAAATAGTACCGATTTCACTAATTGCGAACTATGTGTATGTGGACTATTATGATTCACCGTTATACTATTATCTAAGTGCTGTGTCCCTCGAGAAAGAGATAAACAGTTAATACTACATTCTGCATTCTCCCCATCTAAATCTATATAAATATTACTCCGTGCCATTTTACTTCCATCAGCATATTGAAAGAAATTATAGCGACTATTTGAACACTGACTCACATGTAAACTGACTATATTATGGGTATTTACCGAATTAGATTGAATCCGAATATGCTCAATTTCTGAATTTTCTTCCAAAGATATGTAAATAGCTTCATTTTGAAAAAGAGCGGTGGCATCTCCCACATGCTCTTCAACAAATGTAAGTGAGCTACCAGATTCTACATCTAAATATACTCGTGGATTCACCATTATAGAATTATCGCCATTAGATATAAATAATATTCTAACAGGGGTTTGAGCTATAGTATTTTTACCCACAATTAAGCAAACGCCACTATCCATAAAGGCTGTATTTAATAAATCAAATGGTGATTTTTCAGAATGAATTAACTCATTATTATTTCGCTCAATATATTCAGAACCTGTTAATAATTCAATGCCATCAGGAATAGAAGAAATATCTTTTTGAAAATGACCATTATAAATCACAATGGTTTCTACGCCTTCAATTTCGTATTGAGACGTATCAATAGAATTCTGAGGAGCATCTTTAACTTCAGAAATCAAAAAATGATTATCCGTTAATGCTGATAGATTGGTAAATCTCCAATTCTCCCACTTTTGAGTAGGAAATCCAGTAGTTTCAAGTTTGGTGAATGCGTCTTTCCGTAATGGATGCATTTCTGAAGAAAAATACTTTCGTTCTAATAACTTTTGAAACTCATTTTGATAATTGATAAGGTTCATTTTAAATCCAACTATAGCCCTTTTCTTCTAACTCATGGGCCAATTCCTTAGGACCCGATTTAACAATTTTACCATCCATCAAAACATGAATAAAATCAGGTTTCATATAGTTTAGCATACGTTGATAATGAGTTATCAAAATGAATGCTCTATCCTTATTTCGATAATTATTGATACCTTCTGCTATGATGCGTAATGCATCAATATCTAAACCTGAATCAGTCTCATCCAATATTGCGAGTTTAGGCTCAAGGGAAATCATTTGTAAAATTTCATTCCGTTTCTTTTCACCACCGGAGAAACCTTCATTTACAGGGCGATGAATAAAACTATCATCAAGTTCTACTACTTTAAGTTTCTCTCTAATCATTTTTAAAAAGGTAACTGCATCCAACTCATCTTCTCCACGATACTTCCGTACTGCATTAACTGCGGCTTTAAGGAAATACATATTATTTACACCGGGTATGGCGACGGGGTATTGAAAAGATAAAAACATACCCTCACCGGCACGATGCTCAGGTAGCATATCAATTAATGGCTCTCCATTAAATTGTATTTCACCCTTAGTAACTTCAAATTTATCTCGTCCTGCCAATACATTCGCCAATGTGCTTTTTCCTGCACCATTAGGCCCCATAATTACATGGAGCTCACCCGGTTTAACTGAAAGGCTTACCCCTTTTAGGATTTCTTTTTCTTCAACTTTGGCATGTAAATTTTTTATTTCTAACATTATCCTACACTTCCTTCTAAAGTAACTTCCATCAGTTTTTGTGCTTCAACAGCAAACTCCATTGGCAATTCTTTGAACACTTCTTTACAAAATCCATTCACAATCATTGATACTGCATCTTCAGTTGAAAGTCCTCGGGAATTACAATAAAAGAGCTGATCTTCCCCAATATTGGAGGTTGTGGCTTCATGCTCCATTTGGGCCGTTGAATTTCGGACATCAATATAGGGAAATGTATGTGCACCACATTTATCGCCGATTAAAATAGAATCACATTGTGAAAAATTTCGCGCATTTTCTGAATTCTTCATAATTTTCACTTCACCACGATAGGTTTGTTGACCATGCCCTGCGGAGATTCCTTTTGAAATAATAGTACTTTTGGTATTCTTTCCTATATGGATCATCTTCGTGCCCGTATCGGCTTGTTGATAATTATTTGTAACGGCCACTGAATAAAACTCTCCAATAGAATTTTCCCCTTGAAGAATACAGCTGGGATACTTCCATGTTACGGCTGAACCCGTTTCAACTTGTGTCCAGGAAATTTTTGAATTATCCCCACGACACGCACCTCGTTTTGTCACAAAATTATAGATTCCACCCTTACCATTCTTATCACCCGGGTACCAATTTTGAACTGTTGAATATTTAATTTCTGCATTGTCTAATGTAATTAATTCTACCACTGCAGCATGGAGTTGGTTTTCGTCACGCATGGGTGCAGTACAGCCTTCTAAATAACTCACGTAAGAACCTTCTTCAGCTACAATAAGTGTGCGTTCAAACTGACCCGTGTTTGATGCATTAATTCTAAAATAAGTGGAGAGCTCCATGGGACAACGTGTATTTTTGGGGATGTACACAAATGATCCATCACTAAATACAGCAGCATTTAATGCAGCATAAAAGTTATCAGTATGAGGTACCACAGAACCTAAATATTGCTTCACTAATTCAGGGTAATCTTTAACAGCTTCAGAAAAAGAACAAAAAATTACACCTGCTTTTGCTAAATCTTCTCTAAAAGTTGTGGCAATTGATACTGAATCAAAAACTGCATCGACCGCAACATTTGCCAGCATTTTCTGTTCGTCTAATGGAATACCAAGTTTGTTATAGGTATCCAAAATTTCAGGATCTACCTCATCTAAACTATCTAATTTTTTCTTGGGCTTAGGTGCGGCGTAATAACTGATTGACTGAAAATCAATTTCAGGATAATTTACTAATGCCCATTTGGGTTCAGTGAGTGTTTTCCAATGACTGAATGCTTTTAGGCGATATGCTAATAACCATTCGGGTTCATTCTTTTTTTCAGAAATAAATCGAACGGTACTCTCATCTAAACCAGGAGGGAGTTTCTCTTGCTCAATATCAGTAACGAAACCATATTTATAGTCTTGACTGACCGCATCATCAATTATCTTTTGTTCTTTAGTTTTCATATAAGGCTAATTTTTAAATGCTTCTTTACACTGAGAAGCTAGTACCACATCCACAAGTACGTTCTGCATTTGGATTAATAATTTGGAATCCACCTGAGAGCATATCATCAGAAAAATCCACTTCAGTCCCTTTTAGATAGAGCCATGATTTCAAGTCACAATAAACCATAATCCCATTTGAATCATACACTTTATCAAACTCACCCTGTTTATTGTCAAAACTCATATTGTAAGTCATCCCCGAGCATCCACCGCCCACAACTGAAACACGCAGACCATAGCCCACTTTCCCTTCGCCTTCTAATATTACCTTTACACGAGTGGCCGCCTTTGCAGATACTGTAATTTCTTCGTTTGTTATTGGAGTTTGAATTGTATCAGTCATGATATACCTCTATTGTGTGATTTCACTGAGTGAAATATTGCTAAACATAGTTATTAAATTTTTATTTATAATTTTTATGGGTTCACGAATATTGCAAACTTCCATAAGAGAGCAATCCGAATCGGTGGTACATTGTACCAAGCCCTGTGGGCCTTCCATTTTCTCAATAAAATCCATAAAACTTAGACTGTCTAAAGACTCAATGACTCTATATCCGCCATGAGGACCTTGAACTGCATGAATGATTTCTAGCTTTGCAAGTTGCTGGAGTGCTTTTGCCAAGATTTCTTGGGGAATAGCAAACTTTTCAGCAATTTCTTTTGTAGTGCTAAGTTCATTCTCATCCTTTTGTTGCATGTGGCTCAATGCGATGAGAGCATATTCTAATTTTCGCGTTAATTTTAACATAATATAATTACCGTTTTACAGCAGGGGAAATTTACAAATGGGATAATTATGGGAGCAAGAACTAAATACGACTAATTTAGTCGGGTATATTAATTAGATAATGGATAAGCCTCTTTTAATTACGGTGCCTAAATCAGACTTTTGATCCGCCAAAATTTCTAATTTGGTACGGGCACCATTGGCCCATTCACTTCCGTCACCCAATTCTAATAATTGCATGGAAAGAAGCCAATCATCTGGATATTCTGAGGTAACTCTTTTATAAATTTCTGCCAATTCACTTAGATTAGGGGCATTAGATGCTTCTCGAATTTCTCTAACTTTTAAATATAAACTATTTAACTTTTTATCAGATGAAGATATTTCTAGATTTGAAGATAATTTTACATTTTTTGGTTTATCATCTGGAAGAAATTGTTGGTAATTGTCATAGTCAGCAGGACCACCATATACCGATGTAATTATACCTCCACAGGTCATGTCATACATCCCCCATTCAGGCAAAAAGAGAGTCTCTATTCCTAATGAAACGGTACAGTTTTCAAAACTTAGAATGAGAATCCGGCCATTATCTTGAAGGATATTCGTCAATTTACCGCTTAATAAGACACCTGAATCGAATGGTATTTCTACCTCTTCTCCCACTCTCAAATTTATTTTATTAATATCATCATCATTAAAATCACATAAAGGTTTATTAAAGCCTTTCACATTCCCAACGGGAGAACCAAAACCTAGTGAATGATAATCGCCACCATGGTTATTAAATTCATTGCCATATCTGGATAACTGAGTGGGACCTTCATACTGCAAATAGGCAGGATTTCCATCTTCGTCTACAATAATATTCTTCAAGATTCCTGAAATTTGCACTTTTGAATCATACTCAGCGGTACAAACAGTTCCCGCTTCTCTAGCCTTTTCTAACCCTTCAGTACCGCCTAATCGGAATGCCATGGTTTCTGCCATTTCCTCTAAAACATCAGAAAGTTTACCAAAATTAGGGGTTATAAATAATTGAGGTTGGGGCTCTGTAATATCATAACTCGTATTAACACAATCTAAAGAAAAATGGATTTTTTGCACTTTATCGGTAAGGCAATTTTGGCTCTCCCCAACAGAAGAAAGTAGCCCTGCTCCATAAATTTTAGGGTTATCAATATCACCCACCAAGCCATATTCTACCGTCCACCAATTCATCCGCGCTAAATATGCAGCTTCACTCACATAATCAAAATTTTCAATGGCTGTTTCTAAATCTAATTCTGTTTTTTGAATTTGAGCATTTGTGGAAGAGGCATCCTCCTTCACATCCGACAATTCACGAATAGCTAAATACAAATTATAATCATCCCGAGATGAAATGGCTTTTGAAGATACTTCTCCGTAATGATGTAAATAGGCTGCATAATCAGGATCGGCTAAAATAGGGGCATGTCCGGCAGCTTCATGAACAATATCTGGAGCTGGCGTATATGTTAAATGATCTAGTGTTCGCATATCAGCAGCAATTGCCAAAATTCCGCGAGATTGTAATTCCATAAAAGCAGCAGGTGGGATAAATCCCCTCACACAGACGGCACCCCATCCAAATTTAGATAATTTATAATCCATATCATTAACATGGGGAATTCTATCAACCGTTATGCCTGTTTTTTTCAAGCCATCTAAATATGAAATGTGAGCATATTTTTCAAAGAATACTTTGGAAATTCTCATTATGAATCGCCATACCGCATGATCAATAGCAGTATAGTTTTCATAATGTTGCTCAACTATAAATTTCCGAAGGTGAGGGGGAATAAATTTATGCGTCATTCTAATCTAAGAAATTAAATGGTCGAAATGCACGCGGTTTATCTAAAATCACTTTTAGTACCATCGCTTTTTGAAGTGGAGTACCAAATAATCTTACCTCTCTATTCTTCTTCTTTTTAGAAAAAGAATCAACCTTAACCTCTTCCTGAACAAATTCAACTGCTTCTACTTCTTGAAATTGTATTTCAGGTGGGTTGAATTCTTCCTCAAAATAATCTTCCTCTGATTCAGAGAATAATTCTTGGGCCTGGTTCATGTCCATATTGGGGAGTTCACCCAACTTCTTCATAATTGCTTTAAATGAAGAAGTCTTTTTTTCTTTATTGGGTGAATTTTTCACTCCCTTCTTCTTTTTTGAAAAGAATGAAGATAATAGCCAAATAACTATCAT
>Ga0209403_10007755_pt1 | contig 10497 bp, 10 predicted proteins | sample ArcticOcean_MG_C_8_FD_187440 | JGI IMG/M metagenome (GOLD analysis project Ga0209403, IMG submission 187440) | Marine microbial communities from western Arctic Ocean - ArcticOcean_MG_CB11_86 (SPAdes) (version 2) | ecosystem: Environmental > Aquatic > Marine > Oceanic | place: Arctic Ocean...
TTGTTGGGCCTCGCTGTGGAACTTCCAGGCCGTGCACTATCGCCACGCCAACGAGATTGACCATGCCCATGCCCTGATGTCTGTGGTGGTCCAACAAATGGTGCCATCCGTTTCGGCAGGAGTCCTTTTCACTGCCAATCCGATCTCTGGGGACGTGTCCGAGATGATTATCAATGCCAGCTGGGGCTTGGGGGAGAGCGTTGCTGGGGGCTCGGTAGACCCGGACACATTTGTAGTGGACAAGGTCTTGAATCTCGTCAAAGCACGGAGGATAGCCTTCAAAGAAAGCTCAATTGAACCGGCTACCAGCTCGGGGACCAGGGAGGCGGCTGTCTTGCCTGCCTATCGCAACCGCCCCTCGCTCACCGATGACCAGGCTGTGGAGTTGGGCAGGTTGGCCATCGGTATTGAAGAGGGCCGTGGCACCCCGCAAGACATTGAGTGGGCACATGACGGCTCCAACTTCCACATTCTGCAAGCGCGTCCTATCACCACGTAAGTCTAAGCCGCGAGGCTGTTCGCGTGTGTTTCGCGGCGGTTGCCTACCATCCCGACCGACATGCCTGACCGTTGGTGTCGTTCGGACAGCAGGCGTATACTCCCACGTGTGCTCGGGCGGTTTTCAGCGTCGTGCCACCCAAAAAAAGGTGTCTCTGTGCCGACCATTCGCGTCTCGCGAGGAACGTTTACCCGGTAAGAAAACGCCAAATACGGAGTCCCAACCAAATGAGCGCACTAAGTGAGTTGGCAATCAATGGAGGGCCGAAGGTTCGAGTCGCTTCGTGGCCCGAACGTGGACAACTCGGCCTAGAAGAAAAGGAAGCGGTGGACGCCGTGTTCGATGAGTCCATCGCGACCGGGCGTCCGTTCGATTATGACGGACCTGTCGAAGAGGCATTCTGCGAGGAGTTTGCAGAATTCATGGGAGGCGGGTTCGTTGATGCCGTTAGCTCTGGCACAAGCGCGATCTACGTTGCCCTCAAAGCCCTTGATATACAGCCATTTACGGAAGTAATTGTTGGCGCCTTGACCGATTCCGGTGGGATGATGCCTGTCCCACTCATGAACTGCATTCCGGTGATAGCCGATACAGCGCCTGGCAGGTTTACACCTGGTCCAGAGGAGATTTCGGCGGTCATATCGCCCTTGACCAGCGCGATCATCGTCGCTCACATTGCTGGAGATCCAGCTGATATGGAGGGTATAGCAAGGGTCGCGAGCCAACATGGCATTCCGTTAATAGAGGACTGCGCTCAGGCCCACGGCGCCAAATTGAATGGAAAACTCGCAGGGACGTTTGGAGACATCGCGGCGATTTCAACAATGTCTGGCAAGCACATGAATACAGGTGGCCAAGGAGGAGTCGTCTACACGAAGAGCGAGGAACTATACGAGGCTGCCAGGCGTGCCTCGGACAGAGGGAAGCCGTTCTTTATGGAGGATGGATCAACAAACCAGGTCGCCTCGTTCAATCATAATCTCAACGATCTGGCGGCTGCGATCGGACAAGTCCAGCTAAAGAAGCTGCCAGGGGTCGTTGCACGCCGACGCGATTTCATCAACAAGCTGACCGAAGGTTTCCATGATAACGACCTCCAGGCGATATCGATTGCGCCGTCAGCGCCAGGCGGGGAGTCCTCGTACTGGTGGTGGCCGCTCAAAGTCAACACCGAGAGACTCACTTGCGACGTGGCTACGTTTAGCGAAGCCCTGCTAGCCGAGGGAATCCCTGCCAATATAATTGGCTGGAATCTCATGCCTCACAAAATGGAGTGGTTCAAGAACCGAAGAGTGTTCGGCTCCAGCGGCTATCCCTGGACCTCACCCCAATACGAGGGTGACCCCGACAAGCAGTTCCCGTGCCCGAACGCTACATCAGCGGTAGCGGGCCACATCCAGTTGACGGTGAATGAAAGCTGGGGCGACCCCGAGGTAGTGGACATACTGACAGCGTTCAAAAAGGTGGAAAACGCCTATCTAAAGCGAGGGTAGGTAAGTTCCGCCACTGCCAGTCAACATCGTTTCTGGCATCACGGTTTTCGAGCCTATCGCCGAGCTATCCGGCGCAGATAGTGTAGGTCTTGGCAGCGGAATTTATTGGCCGAATGTCCCGGATGCAGGTGCGCCCACCTGGGCCTTGCTTGGCTTCGTACTGGACATGAGCGCCGCATCACCACACCGGAAGGGCCAATATCATGCCCCATGATCCCAGCGAACAGGAGCGGAAGCCCGCCTATCAGGTGATAGCCGATTTAAATCCCAAGGGTACATACCGCGCGGCGGTAGTCGGATGCGGGCGCATGGGCAGCACCATTGATGACGAACATGTGGGAATGCCGCACTATCCGTGGCCGTGGGCGCACGCTCCGGCGATGATCGAGGCTGCAGGGGTGAACCTTGTCGCAGGCGTGGACCTCGACAGGAAAAAGCTAGACGACTTTGGCACGCGCTGGGGAGTGAAGGGCTTATATACAGACATTCGAGAGATGGTTGCAAAAGAGCAGCCCGAGATAGTCAGCGTCACAACCCGGCCTGAGGAGCGACCTGACGTGGTAGCCGCTCTCGCCGAGGCAGGCGTGAAGGCCATATTCGCGACCAAACCCATGTGCCTGTCCCTCGCGCAAGCCGATGAGATGATCGAGGTGTGTCGAAAAAATGGCACCATTCTGGCAATGGCCTGCCACCTGAACTGGTACGCGCCGTACACGGCAGCCCTCCAACTTATCGAGCGCGGTGACATTGGTCCGCTGCGCTCCATGGTCGGCAACACGACACACTCGCTTTCCAATATAGGCAGCCACACACTGGCGCTGTTTCGGATGTTCGCGGGTGCACCGGCCAGTTGGGTCTCGGGCCACATGGACGACGACGATCAGGCGTCCGGTGACGGGGACCTGGCAGGCTCTGGTTATGTTGTGTACGAGAACGGCGTGCGGGCCTTCCTGAACTCCCATGTTCCAGTAAATACCTGGTCGTTGGAGTTCCTCTGCGAGGGGGGACGGATCGTGTCGCGCAACCATCACGCCACGTTCGAGCTATGGACGGAGGAGGCCGGCGAAAAAGGTCTCAAGTATGACGTTCAGCGAATGTTCCCGTATCCGTGGAGATCTCGCAGTTCGATGGTGGATGCCATGGAGGGCGTCGCTCGGTCCATCGAAGCGGGACAGGAGATGGTGGCCCCCGGAGAGTATGGACGCGAGGCGCTGGAGATTGCCATAGCACTTCGCGAGTCCCATCGCCGCGGTGGAGTACGCGTCGACCTGCCTCTGGAGGACCGTAGCCTGGAATTGGGCGGGCGTCCCTAGCTTGGTCTCCATCTACCGCCACTTCGACAACGTTCGATAGCTGGCAGCCTGCTACATGCAAGATATTGCGAGGTAGATTCAATGGACGAGAGGCCGAGAACCGGCAATCCCTCGCAGATATGATCGCAGCCCCAATGCAGATAAGAGAGTATGTCGAAACGTCCGTGGTGAAGACTGCTTGGAGGGGTGCCCTTGAGGGTGCTATCCCATAGCTTCATTGCTAACATCGGATTTTACTTCTATGCCAAAATTGGCATCGAACAGCACGCGCACCGGGCGATTTCGTTCTGGAGTCCTTCTGTTGTCCCGTCGATGCACCCATCAGGCAGCCTTAGAGACACAATTGCTCCGCTATCCAGTTTGACGTCGACAATGTAATCTCCATCGTAGAGCGAAGGCGAATCTTGACTCACGATGCCGAAATATCCGATCAACCTAACGAGCCCAGCAACTAGGCCTGTGGCGTTATCGTTAACTATGAGTCGCTGGCTTGGCTTGTACTTGTGCATGGACATGGCCAAAAGGGTAGTGCTGAAACAGGACGCCGCACATCGTTCAAATAGACCAGACGCAGGACGCATTCGTGTGCTAAAAAGGCCAGAGAGTTCACTTCGTGCCGAGGACGCGTGCACAGATGCCACCCAGAATATCCGCGCGATCGGTATCGGTGAGAAAGGGGCTGTGAACCCAGTAGTGGTCAATTGCCTGTTTGAAGATGCAGTTGGCCTGTCGGTGTCCCACATCAGGCGGTCGGCGGGAAATACTATTTCGTGTGAGACACTCACCGTCGTATTCCCGTACCAGATGACCGTTGACTCTGTCCCAGCGGATATTCTGAAGGGCGCCGGTAGTTGGGGGTAATGAGTGTGGAGTTGCAAGCCGGCGCGCGGTCGCGGACCCGCCACACCGGCTGGTGATGCCCTCCAAATTTGATCTGGACGGCCGCCCACTTCTGCTCCATGGAGTCATACCCGCCGAGGGTGTCGACCTCTGGAAGATCGTACGCGTGGGCGTCGAAGATCATGCCTAGATCAGCAACTCGCTCAAGGTCGTACCAGAAGGCGGCGAAGTCGTCTGGTTTTCGGGACCGGTGACAAGACCAACCGGAATCTTTATGACCATTTTTTTCAGATACGAAGGCCCAGCGGTCTGGAGCCTCGGTATGTGAGCGTCGTCTGGGTAGAAAACGCCATACATGCCCTCAACCAGGCGGACGACGGTCATATCGTCCTCCGAATCGAGAGGGGAGAACGTTACGTCGTCGCTAGCGGATGCCTCGTAATCTGGAAGAGGCCCACCCGGCGACAACCGGTCGTCCAACGGAGCGTATCCGATGGATTCAACCCCTACGATGGGCACATGTACGTCGATGTAGTTGCGGTGTGCCTCGAAAAACGCGTCGTCGTGTGCCTGGGTCGTAACGATCTGAAACATCATGTAGATGTCGCGGCCTCCGGCTACCTCGAAGCGCTTGGCAGCGCCCATCTTGAGATCCGGGTGCGTGAAGTCCGCCAGGCCAGGATCCGTCAAAATACTGTATACCTCCGGGATGTTGTTCCTTCGGGCGTACTCCTCGAACTGCTTGATGAGTCCAGCTTCCATCGTGTAAGAATCCCTCCAAAGAAAATTAGTGCCATTTCTATGCGGCGGCAACCGCCACGTGCAACACCGCCGGGCGAGTAACAACGCGCCGCCGGCTGAGTGCTGAGACCACTATGTATTCGCCAAGCGCCTGTTGTCAATCGGGATCAACGGGTCGGGGCATGATCCTAGAGGGCTCCCGCCACCGATAGGTTGCTTATGCGGACACCGCGAACTTAGAATCGGCCTGACCGATGACGTCTGGACTCCAATGTGTGGATTTCCTCTCAGCGAGAACCTAGAGAACTCATGACACAAGACATGGCGGGCCAAATCATGACAGTGCTAGGTCCGGTCGTTCCGAACGAGCTCGGATTTACATTGATGCACGAGCACTTGTTCATCGACCTGCGACGGTTCCATTTGCCCCATCCGCGAAACGTAACTTTGCTCGGTCACTCTCAGCCTATCGCCACGAGCGATGACTGCCCGGCCACCGAATTGGCGATCTGGGAGGGGCCCCTTACCCTCAGTAACCTTCGCACGGCCCAAGACGGCGGACCGGTGTCCGACCAGTGGATACTGGCGGATGAATCGATCGCCGTTCATGAGGCACTGGAGTTCAAGAACCGCAGTGGTCTCACTATCGTCGACGTGACGAGTATCGGCCTGAAGCGAGCTCCAGAGGCGCTCCGCCGTGTCTCGACCGCGACGGGGCTCAACATTGTCATGGGCGCGGGTTGGTATCAGAAGGTTTTTCACCCGGACGACATGGACCTGCGAACCGTTGAGGACTTGACCGACGAGATCGTCCGTGACGTGACAGTGGGTGTGGGCGACACAGGCGTCAGATCAGGGATCATAGGCGAGGTGGGTGTCAATGGCGACCCGATTACCCCCAATGAGGAAAAGAGCATCAGAGCCTCCGCACGGGCCAGTCTGATCACAGGCGCAGCCATCACGTTCCACGAAGCGGGAGTGGGGTCGGAGAAGCACGATGTTTTGGACATGGTCGAGCAGGAGGGCGCGGACCTGGCCCGCGTGGTGATCAGCCACTGCAACACGATCGCGAACGACCTGGCATTCATGGCCGAGCTACTCGAACGAGGGGTATACGTCGAATTTGAACTAGTCGGACAGTCCGAATCGTTCGGAGTCAGCGTTACAGAGCACGCCGCAGAGGCCATCCCCAGGCTGATCGACGCCGGTTATGGGAACAAGGTACTGCTGGCTCAGGACGTGTGTGTGAAGTCGCATCTGAAACGGTACGGCGGCCCGGGTTATTCCTACATGCAGGAGGTCTTCATCCCGCATCTCCGGAGCCTTGGCGTCGGCTCCGGGGACATCAACCGGATATTTGTCGAGAATCCCAAGCGAGTGCTGACGTTCGCGGAGGCCCAGCGCTAGCCCCCGCTACTCCAAGACCACGGGTTTGCTCAGGATTCATATTCCCTCCACCTCAATCTCGACAATATCGCCGTGGCTCAAGTCAACTTGGGTTCTGCCGGTTCCGGCATACAGGATGTCGCCGGGTTCTAATATGACCGACTGGCTGATGTAGCTGATGTAGGCCGCAGTATCGCGGATCGTGTCACGGCTGTTGCAGTTTTGAACCTCCACGCCGGTGATCCTCGCTTTGATATTCAGAATGGAAGGGTCCAGCCCTGTGACAAGGGCGTCCGCCTCCGACACATTGCGGCAAGTCTTACCAATGACGGTTACCAGTATCGCCCTCCACCAACCCATATGCGGTTTCTCCGTGCGCTTCATACCTGGCGAACTTCATGAGATCCTCATTCAATGGCGAGTCCAAAAGTCAAAAAAAACGCTCTCGTCAAAATCTGAGCCGACTGAGTGACGCTGACCCTCAAACTCAACAAAAATGGACTCGACGCCTTCTGCCACAAGTGCGTCGTGGGTCGCCTTGACCCAAACTCAGAAGAAGGTAGCAGCATAGCCAGCCCTATATCTGGACCGGTCACGCCCCGTCCCCCGACCCACAACTATCATCCTACTGCGGTCCTCGTGAGGAGCGGCATATATTGAACGCATATAATTTCGATAGTCTGGCACGTGTTTTAGGAGGCGCTGACATCGAGGCCGATAGCCCGATGATGAAGGGGCTGAACCTCAATCGAATTCTTCGAAGCATCAGTGAAAACGAGATCGAAGGGTTCCTCAGTGTCGGTGAGTGGGTCGAGTTCGGCGAAGGCGAAATCGTTTCCAATCAAGGTGATCCGGTCCAGGATGTGCTGTTTCTCGTGTCTGGACGAGCGCGGGCTGAGATTGGTGGCGGTGGCGAGTCGACCTTCAAGGTAATCTTAAGCTTTCCAGCGGCAGGAGACGACATCGGCCTTCTTTCGCTCATGGACGGCGCACCCCACTCGGCAACCGTCACAGCCCTGGAGGACATGCTGGCCTTGTCTGTCCCGATGTCGGCGCTACGCATGAGACTCCGATCACGACAGGACTGGTACAGAATCCTCGCGGAGATCTCGGTCGAAAGGTTGCGGACCTCCGGGTTGTGGTTACAGTCACTAATGTAGAGCGAAGACGCGCACCCCGGGGTGCGCGTCTTCCTAGTTATGGGCCATCAGAATTGGCGCTGACTCCCAGCCACTACATTTCAGCTGGCTGAGGTAGCGTCACCCACCCAACGCCGGATCCCTCCACCATCTTGTCTGTTGTACCAATCACCTCGACGCCCTCGATACTACCGCTTGCGACTTATGCCACGTGATGCTCGACTCCGAACTGCAGATCACCGTCGTGGACCGGAAGACATTGATCGGTTCGATCGACGTCGACGTCATTTCGCAAGAAATTTTCGAGTAACGGTGTGGCGCCCCATGCGAGGCTGGCATGCACCATGCCGTCTGCTACCATGTGAGAGGCCCAGCTTGGACATTTCCAGATTGGGTACCGCACTGGCAATGAACCCCAGACCACTGAGTTAGGCCGTCAAGAAGATATCGAATTTCAAAAATCGACCTTGACTGAAGGCGGGTCCAGAGACGCATGGAGCGGGCCTGCCCCATCTTGCTGGTTGCACGCCTAGCCACCAAAGCCGTAAAATCGTTCCCACTGAAGAAATTAAAGGAGCCACAGTAGAATGCCGCCAACGAATGGACGTCCCGTAGCTAATGTCGGAAGCGTGGCACTGTCGAGCCACTCGACAGGCAACGAGGTTGAGATACCTGATTACGATAAATCCCGACTTGAAGACATCGGATTCATGTCGGCTATGACCCTTACGATGATGGGCAACTACGCCCAGACAGGGCATTTCGGCGGCCCGCTCGCGTACACCCCGTATACAGTTGCCTCGCATTTGATTGGACCAGAGCTTGGGGGGCTACGATTCGACTATCGTCGGCCCAAGCACCCGTATGCCGACCGATTTATGCTTGCTGGGGGACACAACGCGCCTGTGACCTATGCGCTGTGGATGATCATGGGAGAGTCGCTGGCGAGGAAGCACGCGATTACTGGCGATGATGCGTACCGAGCAGATCCCAATACCTCCATGTTGTCGATTGATGCGCTCGGTTTTCGCAGAGGGCAGGCAGCTCTGGACACCCTGCTCGAAGAAAATGGCCTCGAAAACCATCCGCTCATGGCTCAGGCCAAGATTAGAGGAATCCGCGCGCTGGCCGGCCATTCCGAGTCAACGGATCTGACAAACGATGTCAATGGGGGTCCTTCCGGTGTTGGCATAGCGACCGCAGCGGGCAAGGCCGCTTTTTGGGACATAGTCGGGGCACCCGACAGCCTGAAAATAATGGCTATCGAAGGTGAATTCGCGCTCACCTCAGGCCATTCCCAGGAGATGAAGACACAGGCGGTTGCGCAACAGGTAGGGAAACGTCTACGGGTAATACTGTCGAACAACAATGCCGGGATAGACGATCAGCTTCTTGGGGGGGTGATCGATCCGCAGCACGAGGCCTATCGACTGGAGGACCAGTGGGCTTCATATGGTTGGAATGTCTTGACCATCCCAGATGGAAACGACTACGACCAGGTCGTTGGCGCGCTAAAGACCATGGAAGACTGGGACCCTTCTGATCGCAGGCCGATGATCCTCATCGGTAAAACGGTTAAGGGCTGGTGGCCCGGCGCAGCGAATGGTGACCTGCCAGGCGGCAGCAGCCAGATCGTCAGCTTCAAGAGCCATCCGTACGCCTTCCCAATGAACGGCGATTACTTCCAGGCACTTGCTTCCACCTTCGAATCGCGCTACGGAGTCGAGTTCAAGGGCATTCGAGACGGTGAGGTGTCTGATACAAAGGAACGCCTGCTCCAGTTCAAGCACAACATCGACGTTGTCATGTCGGTTCTTGAGAAAGAGGGCCTGGGCGACTGGCTTGCGGACAGGCTGGTGCAGCTTGGCGACTCAATCGACGACGACATGCCTCTATCGATCGATAGGTCTACCGACGCGTTCCAGGATGACCGACTCAAGGTCGCGAACCTGCCTATCACGGTACAGAACTTAAGCGTAAAGAATCCGTCTTCGGGCGAAGAGAAAGAAGTATCGATCAAGTTGTTCGAGGAGCCTGGCAAGAAGGGTGGCCCTCGTCGCACGGTTTCGGAAGTGGTCAAGTGGATGAACTACGTCACCGGCAACAAATTCCTTACGATTGCCGCCGATCTTGCCGATTCAATCAATGTAGAGCACGGGGCACTCTGGGGCCACTACAGTCCTGATGGCAACCCGACCGGGACACGACTTAAGGCGGCGATCCAAGAGGCTGGGAACGCGTCCACTGCGATAGGACTTATCAGCCAGTCTGTATCGCTCGATCCCGACAAGCACGTTGGTGTTTGGGCATTAAGTGGGACGTACGGTGCGTTTACGCCCCTCATGTACCTGCCTGCCAGGGTTTGGAGCCAGCAGAACCAGGATAGCCCGTTCCGCACCGGCGTTCTGACAATTCTCGCCGGCCACTCTGGACCGGAGACAGCGGCCGATGCCCGCACTCACTTTGGTATATTCTCCCCCCAGGTTTGGAAGCTGTTCCCCAGGGACCAGGTGATCGTCCTGAATACCTGGGACTACAACGACGTTGCACCTGCATACTTCGCAGCCGCCGAGATTGCGGCGAGTGATAAGAAGGTCGGTGTGATTGTCCTGGAAGTAGCTCGGCCTGACTTCCAGGTTGCTGACAGGTCCACGTTCGCTGACACAGATCTCAAGTCGGCAGCGAAGGGTTTCTACGTGATCAAGGACTTCGATCCCGACAAGCCCAGGCAAGGGTACGTTGTGGTGCAGGGATCATCCTCCACCGTGAACCTTGTTTCTGTGCTGTCCCTGCTTGAGGCACAGGGGATTAACGTCAAGGTGATATCTGCGATCAGCGAGGATCTCTTTAGACGACAGTCGACGGAGTACCAGGATTCTGTTTTACCGCCCGGGTCCAAGTACGACCTAATGGTGGTAAGCACAGGGACCAAACGTGTCTGGCCAGTCCAGAACGTGGGACCACTGACCGAAGACTATTCGTTGGTGTCTGATTGGCATGACGAATGGCTGACAGGTGGACTTGAGCAGGACGTCATCGCGGAGGCTCACCTGGATACTGAGTCAATTCTCGAAGGCGTCAAGCGG
>Ga0209403_10007757_pt1 | contig 10495 bp, 5 predicted proteins | sample ArcticOcean_MG_C_8_FD_187440 | JGI IMG/M metagenome (GOLD analysis project Ga0209403, IMG submission 187440) | Marine microbial communities from western Arctic Ocean - ArcticOcean_MG_CB11_86 (SPAdes) (version 2) | ecosystem: Environmental > Aquatic > Marine > Oceanic | place: Arctic Ocean...
TCCGGACCTGCGCCGCGTCGAGTTCGCGCCAGAGTCCGTTGCGCAGATCGGCCAGGAAATCGGTCGGCGCATATGCCGCCGGGCCGTCGATCGCCTCTTGTTCGACAAGCCGCTCGATCCGGTCCGCGTTCAACAACGTGCGAAGCACACGCGTCTGTCCCCGCTTGATCCGATCCAACACCCCCACCGGTTCGATACGACGGAGCACCTCTGGATCGACCAGAAACATCGGGGTCAGAAACGCGTGGTCATTCAGGAACGCCAGCGCGTCCGCCTGCGTCTGGCGGGGGATCGCGGTAAAGCGCACGCCGTTCTGACCGAAGTGCTTCTGCTGGGAATGAAAGCCACCGATGACGGCGGCCACGTGATTCATCTCGGTCGTCCACTGCCCGACAAGACGGCCATAGATGCCCTCCAGGTCGTCGTAAGGGTCGCCGGGCGCGCGGGTCGCGTCAAGCAGCATCGCCGCCACCCGTTCAAGGTTCTTCAACCCCAACCTGGTTGCCTCGACGGCATCGGCGTCCCCCACCGCCTCGGTCAGTTGGCCCGGGTCGGCCGCGCCGGCCCCCGGGGTCGTGAACCTGTACCAGGGCGTGTCATCCTGCTCGCGAGCCCACTCGTCCAGCGTCGGCACCTCGTCGTCTGGGCTGGTCGTATCCAGAATCGGTTTGTAGCCCCACATCGTCGCCCAGATGTCGTAGGGACCAATCTTCGGGATCAGATCCGCCACCGGAATGTCATCCTCAGGCTGCGCCACGTAATTGAACCGGGCATAGTCCATCAACGTGGGGGTGTGGCTCATAGTGGCGAGCCACTCCGGATCCCGCAGGTTCTCGACGGGATACAGCGAGCTGGCTTTCATGTTGTGCTGGAAGCCCAGGGTATGGCCCACCTCGTGCGTCACGACATAGGCCAGCAACTCACCCATCAGATCATCGGGCAGCGGCAGCGACTGGGCCCGCGGGTCGAGCGGTGCCACTTGCACGAAATACCAATCACGCACGAGGTTCATCACATTGTGATGGAACTGGATGTCCGTTTCGAGTATTTCGCCAGTTCGTGGGTCGTGGACATGGGGTCCGTAGGCGTTCTGGGTCGTGGACGCCAACCAGCGAATCACCGAATAGCGCGCGTCTTCCGCGTTCCACTCCGGATCGTCCTCGACCGACGGCGCCTCTCTGGCAATCACGGCGTTTGAGAATCCGGCGGCGGCGAACGCCGGCTGCCAAGCCTCGACCCCCTGCTTCATGTACTCGACCCACTTCGCCGGGGTCGCCGGGTCAATCCAGTATGTGATGGGCGTCACGGGATCCGACACCGCAGCCTCGGGGTTCTGTTTCTCGAGCCGCCAGCGGGTGATGTAGCGACGGTTCGGCGACCGATGCTCGTCCCGGCTGTAGTCGACCTGACGCACTGAGAAATAGCCGACGCGCTCATCGAACAATCTCGGCTGCATCGGTCGCTCGGGCAGCTTGACCATGCTGTAGTGCAACAGCACCGTGGCACTCCCCGGGCGCATGCCACCTCGTCGCACCCGACGCCCCGTCGGCTGGCTCGTGGGCGCCGGACGCGTGTAGGTATGCGTCGTCCGGACCTCGATATTGCGCGGGAAGGCGAGTACCTCCTCGACAAATGACCGATCGGCGGCGAACCCCTGCGCCTGTAACTGCGTCCGGGCGCTGAACTCTGGCACTTCAGACTCGAACAACGACGTCACGTCGATCACCGGGGCGTCCTGGTCTGACAGCGCCTCGATGTCGAAGGCCTTGACGATCGTGTCGTTGTTCGCAGAGGCGACCGCCGCGGCGATCGGGTCCGCCTCGTCCGCGACGATGGCATACGACACACTCTTCAGCAGCACCTGGTCGCCCCGACGCTCCCACGTCACGACCCGATTGCCGAGCGACTGTCCGCCGTAGCCCACGCCCTCGGTGGTCCGCGCAATCTGGCTCACCCACAGAAATTCCCGCCCCAGCTCGGCCGGAGGAATCTCGTAGAACACCGTGTCGTTCAGCCGATGCACCGTGAAGACGCCCTCGTCGGACTCGGCCTCGTCGGTGATCACGTCCTCGTAGGGTTGGATGTCGTCCTCGTCGTCGTCGTCAGGCGAGTCCGACGCGTCGTCGTCTGCGAGGTCACCCTCGGCAGAAGCGGTCGGGGTCTCCGGCTCGTCGGGCGGCTGCGGCTGTGCGGTCGCGATTCCAGCCACGCACATCGCGAGCGCAATGAGCACAACGTAGGCATACGGCAACACGGGTCGGGTAGGCGACATCATGCGACGACCTCCACGCTTGAAGTACGGAACCGAACGCCACGAGGGACCAGCACATTGACCCGACGGTAGAGGTCTGGGTGGGCGAACCGCGCCCTGGACGGGCACGCTAGCAGAGCCAGACGGCGACCGCGCCGGCCGGGGGACAGCAGCCCGTGGGCTGCTAGGCCGCCGGTTTCTGCGCCGCCTGCGGCTCTGGGCTCACAGGCACCAACAGGTCAGGCATCGGCGCTGCCGCGAACATCTTCTGGAGCAACGAGAACCCGATGCCACCGAGCTTGGTCGCGCGAGACGCGCGGTTGCTGTCGGTCGACAGACCGGTGTTGCCGAACGCGTTGAGCATCACCTTCGAGGCCACCACGAACGCGACACGATTTTTGAACGATTTCAGAATGTCGGACCGTTTCCAACTCGCCTTGAGACTGTAGAAGTTGTTCCACACATTCTGGGTGCCTTGGCGGATCTGTTCGCCCGACATCACCGGGTGTGGCGTCAGCAGCTTGGGTCGTTTCGTTTGCGGGATCAGCCAGTGGCGCGAGACCGGGATGCCGTCGACCTTCGCCATGTTGTCACCCTCTTCCCGCTCCCACTTCTCGAAGTCCAACGTCCCCGGGAACGGGGTCAGGGTCACGAACTGCGCAAAGGTGATGTCAGCCCGCTTGGCCAGCTCGGCCGTGGCATGGAAGGTGTCGGGGCGGTCGCTGGGCAAACCAAAAATAAAGGAGCCGAGAATGTAGACCCCATGCTTCCGGAACATCTGCAACCGTTCCACAAGGTCTTCGCCCGCGAGGTTGAAGTCCTTGTAGACATCCTTCAGACCTTCCGGCGTGACCGCTTCGATGCCGACCAACGCGCCTCTGATATGCGCCCGATGCATCGCATCGAGGAACTCTGGGTCCTCGGCCGACTCCATCGTGATCTGCGTGAAGAAGTTCAGATCGTCGGGGAGCTGGGACATCAGCTCCATCAACTCGAACCGCTCGTCGCGTAGCGCCTTGAGCTCGTTGTACCGGGTCTTGTCCTCACGACGACCGGCCATCTTGAGATCGTCGAGCGTCACCGGGTAGAAGTTGTCGTCGGCCAGGGCGATGAACTTGAAACCCATCCGGCGCAGCTCGACAATCTCTTCGATCACCGGATTGACTTCGCGTTGCCGAGGCTCCTGACCATCCGTGCGCCACACCGAGCAGAAAGAACAATGTTTGGGACATCCGCGCACCGTCTGGACCGACGCCCAGACATAGCTCTTGCGCGTCATCAGATCCCAACGAGCCTTGCGGAATTTGCCCGCGTCCAGCTGCCCACCGTCGTATATCTCTTGCGGCGTCCCGTTGACGCAGTCCTCGATGGCCCGGCCCCAGGCGGTGTCCCCGTCGCCCTTCACCACGGCATGGGCCCCGCCTCGCTCGAGGGCCTCCTCTGGAAACAGCGTCGGGTGGCTGCCGCCAAAAATCACCCAGGCCCCACGCGCCCGGGCACGTGCGCCCAGCGCATAGCCGACGAGCGCGTTGCCGGTGTGCAGCCCGATCCCGATCACGTCGCCCTGCTCCAGCCGGTCGGTGTCGAACGGTTCGAGCGATTCATCGCTCAGGATGGGATCGCCCCACTTGGCCGGCGTCGCGGCCGCGAGTACAAACATCCAGCGCGGGGTAATGAAACCCGTTCCGAAGGAAAAGTGACTCGGATTAACGATATGTACGCGCACGAAATCTCCCCCTGGGCGGTGCCGGATGCTGCGGTGTTCGCGGAATCTGAGTCATCCGCGCCCAACCCGAGCGCAACGCGCTGGAAACCACGTTGCACGTGTCCTGTACGACCCGTGGGTCGGACACTGCCGAAGGCCACAATTTTAGTCGGTCAGACGGTGTTATCACAACCACCGTCGAGTCCCTCGCCACAATTGCGATACGCTGCGCGGGCCGCGGGGCGGTCGTCGCGATGGCGGCGGGGCCTACCGAAATCCAGACAGCAAAGGTCGCCACGCCTGTCGTCGAGCCGCGTCCACCGCGTCGATCGCTGCGCAACACACGAAGAGGACGCCCCATGGCGCCGAAGCCCCTGCACAAAAACGGACGCACCGTCGCCGAGGCGTCAGCCCAGTACCGGCAGCGTCACGCCGAGCCTGAAGCGAATTTGGCGGCACGCTGTCGTGACACGTTTGACTTCGTGCTTGTGGTGCCAGCCTACGGGGAATCGCCCGACTTCATGGACGGCTACCGCGCGGCCGCGTCAGCGGCAGGGAGCCTGCTCGTCGTGGTTGTGGTCAACGGCCGGGTCGGGGCGCCCGCGGCGGTGGATACGGCGAACGCGACTTGCATGCGAGCGCTCACCACGCGGTTTTCGCTGGTCGCGCTGGGACCAGGCGGATGGATCGGCCGCGATACCGAGCACCCCAACCTGAGCCTACTCGTCGTCGACCGCTGCACCGACGGCCATCAATTGCCGACACGCCAGGGTGTGGGTCTGGCGCGCAAAATCGGAGCAGATCTGGCGCTGTCGCTCATCGTGGCACAGCGCGTGCGCCACCCACTGATTGCGATGACCGACGCCGACGCGCACCTGCCTGCGGACTACTTCGCGCGCCTCGCCCGGCTGGAACCGGGGTACTCCGCGGCACTGTTCCCGTTCTGGCACGAACCGGGCGGCGATCGCCGCATGGATCGCGCCACGGCCCTCTATGAACTCCGACTCCGGTACTTTGAGCGCGGGCTCCGGTGGGCACGATCGCCCTACGCGTTTCATACGGTGGGTAGCACGATGGTCGTGGATGCGCGCTCATACGCCCTGGTGCGGGGCGTGCCGAGGCGGCGCGCGGGTGAAGATTTCTATCTCCTGGGCAAGCTGAGCAAACTCGGCCCGGTCACCGCTCTAGCCGGAGATCCCATTCGGCTGCGCAGCCGACTCTCCGAACGCGTGCCATTCGGAACCGGTTCCGAGAGTGCCAAACTGGCGCGCGGGGCAGAGCTGCAGCTCTACCACCCCGCCTGTTTCGCCGCGGTGAGGCAGGTCGTCTCGGATCTGCAATATCTCGCCGAGGCGGCGAGCACGGCGGGACCCGACGGTGCCCCAACGGTAACCGCCGACGTCTTGGCTCGCATGCCCCCACTCGTGCGGCGCTTCCTGATTGCACAGGGCGCGCCCCACGCCTGGCAGGGCATCACCGCGCAGGCACCCGACCCCGTGACCCGGCTTCGCCGCCTTCACGATTGGTTCGATGGATTCCGCACGCTGAAACTGATCCACTACGTTCGGGATCACGCGTCCCCATCCCTGCGCTGGTCGGAGGCGATGCGGCGCGCACCGTTCATGACCGACGTCCACATCGACGATGATGGCGAGAATTTGCGCAGCGCTCGATTAACGTTGCTGCGCCTCGAACAGGACGGCCCCGCTCCAGTCAGGGCGCGGGGCTGACGGTCACGGCCACCTGGTTGCGGCCTTCCCGCTCACCGTCGCTCGCCCACAGCTCAAGCTCATAGACACCGGGCTCGTCGAACGAGGCCAAGGTGCGCGGCTCGTCCGGAGCACTGAAGGTCACGGTCCCCGGGCCGGTCAACATGCGCCACTCGGTGACCAAGGTGCCTGCGCGCGGCAACCCTTCGTCGCTGACGCTGCCAAAGAGCTTCAGCTCGGTGCCGAGGTGCGCCGCCACCTCCGCCGGGGCACCGTCGGGTCCGTTCCGTAACCCGAGAAACCTGACGGTTGGCGACCGGTTCAGACACACGCCCCGAGGCGCCTCCGCGGGCTCGACGTCGCGGAGCACATTGCCTACCGAACGCTCTTCGAACTCCCAGTTGTACTGCAACATGTCAGCGCTGGTCGTGGTGGAGACCCCGGCGTGGTCCACGGTCCAGCGCAGACCGCCATCAAAGTCCGACCCCATCACCATGACGCACTGGAAACGGTGGTGACCGGGTAAGAAATGGGTCGGCTGCATGCGGTCGCCAGGCTCCGTGGCGAACACATTGCCTGGGCCTACGGGTACGGTGACCGGCTCGAAGTTGTGGCTGAAATAGGCGAAGGCCAGCACATGCAGCCCCTCCTCGGTCACGAGGAACCCGTCGTAGACGGCGTAGATCGGCTCCTGCTGCGCAACGGCAGGGACACTGGTGGAGCCGGCCAACACGACCACGGCGGCAAGGGTCCACAGGACGCGGCAACGGCAGACGTTCATAGTGCTCTCCAGGTTCTCGCCAACAGCCGACCACGCTCAGCCACCCGTCGCGGGGCGGCCAGTGCGGTATACGCCGTAGCCCGTTGCGACACGATCTATCACGACGCGGTGCGTCGCGACAACCGTGAGAGCCGCGTGGACCATCCAGGGAATCATCTTGCGCTGCCCTGAAGCGGAACACTACACTGCCCTCCTATCGATCTCACTGTATCTCCCTGGAGGACTGCCATGCGCGCTGTCTCGACAGCCGTCGCCCTTGTCTTCGTTCTCACCGCGCTCGGCGCTGTCTCACCGTCTCCAGCCAGGGCCGGACAGAACGCACAAGCGGACGAGGGCGCCACCTTCACGCGCGACGTGCTACCGGTGCTGCAACGGTCATGTCAGCAGTGCCACCGTCCCGGCACAGGCGCGCCGATGTCGCTGCTGACATACGAAGACACGCGTCCCTGGGCCCGAGCCATCCGCGACCGTGTCGTCGCCCGGCAGATGCCCCCGTGGCATCTCGACCGCAGCATTGGCGAGTATGTCGCCGACCCCTCTCTCACCGACAGCGAGATCGCCACCATCGTCAACTGGGTCTCGGCGGGCGCCCCACGCGGAAACCCGGAGGACGCGCCACCGCCACTTGAGCTCGCCACGCTCAACGAATGGACCTACGGCGAGCCTGACTTGATCGTGCAAATGGAAGAGGGCTTCCAGATTCCGGCCGAGGGTGCGGACTTCTATCCATCGGAAACGGTCGATCCCGGGTTGACCGAAGATCGATACGTCAAGTGGGTGCAGATCATTCCCGAGGCGTACTGCTGCGTCCATCACTCGCACGTGTACGTGAGCGTGCCCGACGATGTCGAGAACCGCGACGAATTCCGGCTGGGCATGGGGTCCAACACGCGCGAGATCGACCTGATCGAGTACGCGATGGGCAGCACCGGCCAGTTCTATCCGGACGGCACGGGACGGAAGCTTCCAGCTGGCGGGCAGTTCCGTTTCGCCCCGCACTACCACCCCTGGGGTGAGGAAACCATCGACCGGCAGAAGGTTGGCATCAAGTTCTACCCCAAGGGTGAAGTGCCCGAACTGATCGTCACCGCCCACCGTATTCGCACCGGAATCGGCCATGACTGGAAACTCAACCGCGAAGCGGTCGAAGACCGATTGCTCAGAGCCGGATACGACCTCGACCTGCACGCCGATCGCATGCCGACCGGCGCCATCATCGATGACAACACACTGAATGGCGTGGCGCTGATGAGCATTCCGCCGGACTCAGTCGTGCGACACGAACGGTTCTGGCCACTTCCCCAGGCGGCGATGGTGCTCAGTTTTCAACCGCATATGCACTTCCGCGGGAGCCGGATGCTGCTCGAGGCGATTCACATCGACGGCCGCCGCGAGGTCCTGATCGACGTCACGGACTACGAGCAGGCCTGGCAGCTCGTCTACGCCTTCAAGGAACCCCACCTATTCCCGAAAGGCACCGTCTTGCACACGGTCTCCTGGCACGACAACACCGCCAACAACCGTCACAACCCGGACCCCACGGCCTGGATCGGTTGGGGCTCGCGCACGATGGACGAGATGGGACACGGGTGGACGGATATCGCGTTCATGTCCGATGAGCAGTACGAGTCCTACCTGGCGGGCAAACCGCTCCGGGGCGTCTCGACCGAAAACAACGACTAGCCGGCCGCGGTACGCCGATCCCGAAACCGAGATCGCACCAACACTTTTGCGCGTCCGACCCACCCCGCGTGGGGGCCACACGACCGCTGCCGGGTCACCGCGGTTACCCCTCGACGTCTGCTAAGCCCCACCAATTCACGGTTTATCGCGATCCGGCGACAACTGGGCGCAAAACTTGCTCTACACCTGTGTGGCGGGGACGACATGTCTGCCGCCGGCTACCCCTGCGCGCGACCAGAGTCAGCTCCGGCGCCAGGGCAACACGGGAGACGCCTGTGCCCAGATCCGCCACCGTTGCCTCACGCCATCCTCAGGACCGGTTCGACGCGTCGCCAGGCTCGCCAGCGGCCGACCCTGGTACGTTTCGAGAGCTGGCCGAACACAGTCGCGATGTCGTCTGGGTGCGGGATGCGCTGGACGCCGCGTTGACCTACGTCAACGCGGCCTACGAGCGGATCTGGGGACCGACAGGACAGTCCCGCAGAGCCACCAACGCCGAGACCATTGACCGCGCCGCGTCGAACGGCGGAGCATTCGTCATGCCGGCGGGACGGTTCACCATACTCTCCGTCGCCGACACCGGCACAGGGATGGACGCCCACACCCGTGCGCATATTTCCGAACCCTTCTTCACGACCAAGGACACCGGCAAGGGGTCTGGGCTGGGACTCGCCACGGTCTACGGCACCGTGAAACAGCTGGGGGGCTACATCGAAGTCGAGAGCGGGGTTGGGGACGGCACCTGTTTTACGATTTCGCTCCCGTGCACCGATCAACCCGCTGAGCCGGCCGCTCGTCGCCCAGACCCTGTCGCCGCGACGCCGGGACAAGGCGAGACGGTCCTGCTGGTTGAAGACGATGACGTCGTGCGGGCGTTCACCGGACACGCCTTACGGTGCGCTGGGTATCGCGTGCTGGACGCCGCGTCACCCGAATCCGCGCTCGGACTTGTCAATAAGTTCGCGGACCCGATCGACCTCGTCCTGACCGACGTCATCATGCCCGGCATGAATGGCAAGCAGATGGTGACCCGCCTGGAACGCACCTGTCCGGACGCGAAGGTGCTGTACATGTCCGGCTACAGCGGCACGACCTACTTCGATCCGAGCATCGTGGACCCCGCACGGGAACGGCTCCTTGAGAAGCCGTTCACGCGGGACGCGCTGCTTCATGCGATGCGGGATGTGCTCAACGGGGCGCCTCTCGTGAGCCCGGCGCACGGCCCCGCTTGACCCTCGACGCCAGCCGTCAGGCGCTCGCTCGCCGCGCGCCGCCACCCGCGAGCTCGAGTAGCGTCAAGGCGAGCACCTGCGTGGCCTGCACGATGTCGTCGACACCACACCACTCGTCGGGCTGATGCGCGAGCTCGAGCGCGCCGGGACCATAGGCCACGCACTGCTCGATACCCGCAATGCGTGCCACATGCTTGTGGTCGTAGGTGCCCGGGCTGGCCACCAGGGTGGCGGATCCGGTCACCGTCTCGGCCGCCGTGGATAACGCCTTCACGAGCGGCGAGTCCTCCGGGGTGCGCAATGGATGCACGACCATCCGGTCACGCAGCTCGCAGCGCAACCCCGGATGCTCATCGGCCAACTCCGCCAACAGTCGCTCGACCTCGCCCTTGACGGCCTCAAGACTCTCCTCCGGCAGGAAACGTCGGTCGAACGTCGCCACGCACCGATCCGGCACGCAGGGCGTCTGCGCCGCTGGCCCGGTTTGTCCGCCGATGATGCTGTTCAGGTTGAGCGTGGCCTGCCGCGCCTCGCTGGGCACCACCGGCAGCGCGGTCGTTCGTGACGCCAGACGAGGCGCGAGACGCGTCTTGATCGCCTCCAGCACCGTGGTCATCTGATCGATCGCATTCACACCGAGGAACGGCATGCTCCCATGGGCGGTGTGTCCCGTCGTCACCAGATCGAACCAATACACGCCGCGGTGCCCGACACAGATGCGGCCCGGCCCGAATGGCTCCGGGATGATCACGTAGTCCGTCCGCGCGGCGGACAGGTGCCCCTGCTCGGCCAACCACGCCACCCCGGCCAGGCCCCCGCTTTCCTCGTCGACCGTACCGCTGATCTCGATGCCCCCCACCAACGGAATGTCCGCCCGACGGAGGGCCTCGGCGGCGTAGACCGCCGCCGCAATCCCCGCCTTCATGTCGCTGCTGCCGCGACCATAGAGGCGACCGTCGCGGACGACGCCGCCGAAGGGGTCGCAGGTCCACCCCTCACCGGCAGGCACGACGTCGAGATGCCCGTTCAGATGCACAACCGAACCGCCCGAAGCTGATCCACTCCGCCGGCCAAGTACATTGACGCGTGGGTAGCGGGAGGAATGCTCGGGCCGGTCCTCTGGCACCAGATCCT
>Ga0209403_10007761_pt1 | contig 10491 bp, 11 predicted proteins | sample ArcticOcean_MG_C_8_FD_187440 | JGI IMG/M metagenome (GOLD analysis project Ga0209403, IMG submission 187440) | Marine microbial communities from western Arctic Ocean - ArcticOcean_MG_CB11_86 (SPAdes) (version 2) | ecosystem: Environmental > Aquatic > Marine > Oceanic | place: Arctic Ocean...
GTATATGGAAACTGGCCCGGGAAATTTAATTTTTCTGTAAACTCGTCATTCCCCTTGGGGTAATATAAAACATCAACTTTCTCACCAGAAACTGTATCGAATGAATAGTCTCGTTGAGAGGAATTTTCAGATTCAGCTTTCCATAATTTTTCTGCATCAGAAAATTTACTCATTCAAGTCTCCCATAATAGCTTTAATCTTACTTATGACTCCATTCGCATTCAGATTTAAACTATCTAAGAGTTCAGCACGCGTTCCGTGCTCTATGAAATTATCAGGTATACCCATTCTTGAAACTTTAATTTGACTGCCAATATCATTGAAATACTCTATTACCGCTGAACCAAATCCACCTGCTAAACAGCCCTCTTCCATTGTAATAATTGCATCATAATTGTTACTTAATGATGATAACATTGTCATATCTAATGGTTTAATGAAACGAGCATTAATTAATGATGGAATAAATCCTAAAGTCTCACTTATGAACTCTAAATAATCTTCAACAATAGCAACCATGCTTCCCGTTGCCAATATTGCTATTTTACAGCCCCTATTTAATGCTTCCCATTCTCCAATTTTCAATATTTCTGGACTTAAACTACTATCAAAATTTCGAGATGAACCTTTAGGATATCTAATCGAAAATGATTTTCCCGATGCTGTTGCTGTTGCTAATAAGTTTTTAAGCTCATTGCCATCTTTTGGTGCAGTTACTATCATGTTGGGCAACATTCGTAACATGGGAATATCAAAAACTCCATGATGTGTAGGTCCATCAGGTCCAACCAATCCAGCTCGATCCATACAATATATGATTGGTAAGTCTTGCAAAAGTCCATCATGGAAAATACAATCAAATGCTCGTTGCAAGAAGGTAGAATAAATAGCAACTATAGGTTTTTTCCCCGCTCCAGCAAGACCAGAGGCATAAGTTACTGCATGCTCCTCAGCAATTCCCACATCAATATACCTATCCGGATATTTTTTAGTAAAAGCGGTCATTCCCGTTCCAATTTCCATTGCAGCGGTTACACACTCAATGGCATCATCATTTTCAGCTATTTGAGCAATAGATTCACCAAATGCTTGTGAATAACTGATGGCGGTAGTTTCTGAACTAGAAACTTTATTTTTACTGCCCGACATACTATAATATTTAACAGAATCAGACTCTGCACTTTTTGAGCCCTTTCCTTTCTTTGTAAACACATGTACAAGCACGGGGGTATTCATTTCTTTAACAGACTCAAAAGTTCTAATTAATTCATCTAAATCATGACCATCTACTGGGCCAATATAACGTAAGCCTAATTCCTCAAATAATGCGCCCGGGGTTAAAAATCCCTTTATACCCTCTTCAGTTTTTCTTAAAAATTTTCTAACAAATGAAGACATGGGGATTTTTCCTGATAAATCCCAAATATCATTTCTAATTCTGTTGTAAGTTGGATTCGTAACGACACGATTTAAATATTTGGATAGTGCTCCGACGCTCTCAGATATTGACATGGAATTATCATTTAGCACAATTGTCATTTGAGTTTTATGGAAGCCTAGGTTATTAATACCTTCATAAGCCAGTCCTCCAGTCATGGCCCCATCACCAATAATAGAAACAATTTGATCGTCAGTTTTATCTTTATCTCGAGCATGAGCAAACCCTAATGCAGATGAAATGGAGGTGCTTGCATGACCCGCACCCACAATATCATGCTCACTTTCACTTCGTTTCAAAAATCCACTAATTCCATCTTTTTGACGAAGTGTGTGGAATTGATCTCGCCTTCCGGTAAGAATTTTATGTGCATATGCTTGATGTCCAACATCCCAAATTATTTTATCTCTTGGAGAATCATAAACATAATGCAAAGCTATCGTCAAATCAACAACACCTAAAGGAGATGAGTAATGCCCCCCATGTTCTTCAATAACAGATTTTATATGATCGGCAACTTCACCCGAAAGGTGCCCAAGAGCATCTGTATTTAGTCGTTTTAAATCAGCTGGAGAATTAATTTGGGAGAGAATTGATTTTTTCATTTTCTTTCACTAATTTTATAAAATGATTATGAATTTGAGTATCTATACCAAATTCGGGATGAAATGATGAGGCTAAATGTGAACCATCTGAAATCAGAATAACTTCTTCGTTAAGTGTGGATAATACTTGAATAGAATCAGAAATTTTAACTACTTTTGGTGCTCTAATAAATGTAGCCATAAGTTTTATGCCACCAGCCAAGTCTACGTGAATCTCTTTTGAAAATGAAAATATTTGACGTCCCCAAGCATTTCTAGTAACGGTGAAATCCATAATATATAAAGGATTTAGATTTGGAGTATTTTCCGTAGAAGATAAAAGAATCATTCCAGCGCATGTACCAAAGATGGAATTTGTTTTTGCGAATTCTAAAAGTGGGTCTCTTAACTCATGAGAATCAATTAATTTTGATATCACTGAAGATTCTCCACCCGGAATTATCAATCCATCACATTTTTCTAATTCATGAGGATACTTAACAAGTATAGAAGGAGTATCTAACCGGGTAAGCATTTTTTGATGCATCGCAAAATTACCCTGAAGGGCAAGTACGCCAATTATCACTACCAGCCACGTTCCTGTAACATTTGATCTTCAGGTATTTCAGAAATATCAAGCCCTTTCATTGCAGACTTTAGGCCTGTTGAAATTTCAGCCAACTTACTTGCATCGGTGAAATAAGTTGTTGCGTCAACAATTGCCTTAGCTCTATTTGAAGGATCATCAGATTTAAATATTCCTGAACCCACAAAAAGAGATTGTGCACCTAATTGCATCATCAATGCGGCATCTGCAGGGGTTGCAATTCCTCCGGCACTAAAATTAGGTACTGGAAGTTTGCCTATTTTTGCGACTTGCTGTACAAGTGAAAAGGGAGCTTGCATATCACGTGCTTCAGCCATTAATTGGTCGTTATCCATAGTCGTCAATCGTTTAATATCATTCGTAATTGTTCTCATGTGACGTACTGCTTCAACGATATTTCCTGATCCCGCTTCACCTTTAGTTCTAATCATTGCTGCACCTTCACCAATTCGACGAAGGGCTTCACCTAAATTTCGTGCACCACACACAAAAGGTGCTTTAAATTCATGTTTATAAATATGATTATTTTCATCTGCAGGAGTTAGTACTTCACTCTCGTCAATAAAATCTATCTCTAAAGATTGAAGAATTTGAGCCTCCGCAAAATGGCCAATTCTACACTTTGCCATTACAGGGATAGAAACTGTTTTTTGAATACCATAAATCAATTCTGGATCAGACATCCTGGCAATTCCACCATCTTTTCGAATATCTGCAGGAATTCTCTCTAATGCCATCACTGCAACAGCGCCAGCATCTTCAGCAATCTTCGCTTGTTCAGCATTAGTTACATCCATGATAACCCCACCCTTTAGCATTTCAGCTAAACCCACTTTAATTTCAAATGTACCTTTTTCCATTTTATTTCCTCGCGTATTCTTGAATTTTTAATTTGACTTCTTCGATTAAATAATCTGGTGTGGATGCTCCTGCACTAATCCCAACGGAATTTTTATTTTTAAACCATTCATTCTTTAAACCTGCAGCACAAGTAACTTGGTAAGAGTTATTGTTTCTTTCAGATGAAAGTTCGGCCAATCGTTTAGAATTTGCACTGGTAAATGAGCCAATAATAATCATAACATCATTCTCTATTGCCAATAATTTAATTTGCTCATGATTACGTTTTGTAGGATAACAAATCGTATTTACAAAGTGTAAATCAAAAACTTTCTCCATGAGAATATTTATTATTTCCTGAACATTTTCAATCATTTGCGTCGATTGACTAACAACACCAACTTTTTTCATTTTACGAAGTTTACTGGCCTCTGAAGGAGATGAGATTATTATGGAGCCCTCAACCTGATTTGCTATAGCCACCACTTCATCATGTCCATGATCGCCAATAATGATGATTTTACGACCATCTTTAGCCAGTTTTTTTACTTCATGATGAATCTCATGAACAAGTGGACAAGTGGCATCAATAATGTTCATCTTTTTAGATTTCGCTTCATCCCATAATTCATTTACGGTACCATGTGCACGAAATAATATGGGGCTATCTTTTGGGACATCATCTAACGACTCAACCACCTTCGTACCCACATTTTCTAAATCTTCAACAACTTGCTCATTATGAACAATATCCCCAAGCATGTACACATTACCAAATTCTTCTGCAGAATCATAGGCCATATTTACCGCATCTCGAACACCAAAACAATATCCAGCATCTTTTGCAACAGTAATTTTCACGACACCTTCATACGTGGCAATGTAATTCCAACTTGACCTTGATATTTACCAGCTTTATCTTTATAGGATATTGCGCACTCTTCATCAGATTCAAAAAATAAAACCTGACATAAACCTTCATTTGAGTAAATTTTTGCAGGTAAAGGCGTTGTATTTGAAATTTCGAGAGTGACATAACCCTCCCATTCTGGTTCGAAAGGAGTCACATTTACAATAATTCCACAACGTGCATATGTTGACTTACCCACACAAATGCTCAACACATTTCGAGGGATTTTAAAATATTCCACACTTCTTGCAAGCGCAAAACTATTTGGAGGAACAATACATACATCACCTTTAAAGTCAACAAATGAATTCGCATCAAAATTTTTGGGATCTACGATACTACTATTTACATTTGTAAAAATTTTATATTCATTTGAAACCCTAATATCATAACCATATGATGAAACTCCATAAGAAATTTTACCATCACGAACCTGCTTATCTTCGTAAGGTGTTATCATCTCATGCGATTTGGACATTCTTGCAATCCATTTATCACTTTTAATTGCCATTATTTATCTTTTTCATTAATTGTTCTAAAATATTCTGTTCAATTTCTTTTGCTGACAATTCATCAACATGTGCACCGGCGGCATAAATATGCCCTCCACCACCAAACACTTTTGCCACATCATTAATAATATAATTACCACTTGATCTAAAATTGATTCGATGGGAATGTGGAGAGACTTCTTGAATCATGAATGCAACTTCAACACCTTGAATGGTACGTACAAATTCAGTGAAACCATCAATATCACCTAATTTTGCATCAGATTTTTCAATCATATCAGCATCAATAATATACCAAGCAAGTTTGCCATCTTCAGAAAATTGAAGGGCCTGAATTACATATGACATCAAACGAACTTGAGATAGCTTACGTTGCTCATAAATGGCTCTATGGATATCGTAAGGTTTAACGCCCGATTCTAATAAATGTGCGGCCATTATATGAGCATCAGCATGGGTTGAGCCATATCTAAAAGATCCCGTATCCGTTATAAGTGCTGCATATAATGCATTCGCAGATTTGATGTCTAGTTGAAACCCATCAGCAGAAATATATTGTAAGTACTTCCAAACCATGTATCCCGTTGCAGGTGAACCTAAATCTAACACAATTACCGAATACGGATTTTCTTCCTGTAGAGGGTGATGGTCAAATAGTACTATTTTGGATTCTTTTACTTGTGGATAAATCTCATTAATTCTCTTATAGTCACCAATATCAAATAAAATGGTGACGTCCACCTTATTTAACCATTCATTATGTTCATCCGAATATGTTTCAATAATCTCATCTGGATCAATACAATTATAAATTTCAGGCATTTGAGAGATATTTACAATTCTACACTCCTTCCCCAGATTTTTTAGATGATAATAGAAACCAATTTCTGACCCTAGTCCATCTCCATCAGGATTAAAATGAGTAGATAAAAGAATGCTACTTGAATTGTTAATCAAATAAGTTAGTTCATCCCATGATTTTGTTAAATTTTCAGCCATAATTAAGTATGAAATTTACAGAGTGATTGCACACGAATACAATGTAGGATATTTATTTTACAGTTGGGATAACTAACACTGGACAATTTGCAGATTTTATTACATTTGAAGCAGTGGTTCCCAAAAAATAATCTGATATTTGGTCTGTCCCATTTGTTCCCATTACTATCAAATCTACATTAAGCTCAGTAGCCATATTAAGAATTACTTTCTCAGGTGCTCCTTCTCGTAATAAAAAATTATATGCAGCAGTTACATCTAATTCATCAACAATTTCAGAGATACATAATTTTATATTTTCTGCTAGTTCTTTATTTTCATCAATTCTTTTTTTAACACTTATGCGACTCATTAGTCTCTCTTCAGGAGAATTTAAGTTTATTTGAGAATTCAAAATATGCAATTTTGCATTGAATTTTTCGGCTAATGAAAATGCCGACTTTATAGCAATTATTGAGCGAGGGCTAATATCTGTTGCGCATAGAATATTTTTATACATTTTTTCTCCTAAAAGAATAGCACTGAAATGAAAATGAATACTGGAATCAATATTATTAATGACCAGAGCATATATCCAAAGAAACTGGGCATTTCTATGCCATTTTCTTCAGCAATCGAACGAACCATGAAATTTGGAGCATTCCCAATATAGGTATTTGCGCCCATAAATACAGCTCCACATGAAATTGCCAGTAATGTATTTGAATATGTTGTCATTAACTCAATTGCATTGCCGCCAGCTGTGTTAAAAAAAACTAAATATGTAGGTGCATTGTCTAAAAATGATGATAAAATCCCTGTTAACCAAAAGTACATCATGTTATTTGGACTACCATCCACATTTTGAGTAGAATTTACAATGATTGCCAATGCCCCATTTGAGCCTGCCTTCAATATGGCAATTGCAGGAATAATAGTAATAAATATTCCAATAAACAGTTTTGCAACTTCCTCTATAGGAAACCATGTAAATCCATTTGCTGATCGGATTTCTCTCTTTGTATACTTTACGCTCAAATAAGTCAAGGCTAATAGCGACAAATCTCTAATAATATTCTGGAGTTCCAAATGTATATGCATAAAATTTATATACATATCTGGCTCCCAAATACCACTTAATAATACAAAAAATATTACGCCTAATAAAAATAGAAAATTAATTTTCCCATCTATTGAGATTTTCTCTTTGTCAATATTTTTAGATGGAATTTCATGTATTTCATTTTTATAATAATAAAGATCTAATGTATAAAAAATGATAATTAATATCATGGAGGCGATAAGCATTGGGAAAAATAAATTTGTAGTTGTCCAGAAAAAATCTACTCCCTTTAAAAAACCCAAAAATAAAGGTGGATCACCCAATGGTGTTAAGGAGCCGCCAATATTTGCCACCAAGAAAATAAAGAACACAAATATATGAACCTTCTTCTTACGCCATTTATTGGCTCTGATTAATGGTCTTATTAATAACATTGACGCACCTGTTGTTCCCATCCATGAGGCTATTGCAGTACCAATTAGTAAAAATATAGTATTAAGTGTGGGTGAACCCACCAATGAGCCTTTTAATCTAATTCCACCAGAAATAGTAAATAATGCCAAAAGTAAAATTATAAAGGGGATGTACTCTAATAAAAGAACATGAAAAAGTTCAGAAAAAGCTATGTAGGCACCGTATGAGAACAAAAATGGAATAAAAAATAATATTGCCCAAAATGCAGAAATTTTCCCGAAATTATGCTCCCAAAAATGTGGATTTACGAGTGGCAATACTGCAATGGACAATAATATTCCTGCAAAGGGCAATACTGAAAATAAAGGCAATTCTCCTAATTCAGATCCACTTGCAAAAAGGTTGGAAAATAAAATCCCAATTAATATTGATATTTTGTAAAATTTATTCATTTATACTCGTATATATTCATTTTATTAAAAACTGATAAAGGCGTAATTTTAACTGACATGAATACATTCTTTATTACACTTTTTGTTTTATCAATTGCCATATTCATCATGAGTGTTGGCGCTATGTTTTTTAATCTCCGATTAAAGGGATCATGCGGTGGTGATAAAGAAGTTTGCATTTGTTCTCCTGAAGAACGAGAAAAATGCCTCGTTAAAATTACCACACCATAACTCACTCTAACAAAAACTCCCCAAACCCTGAGCTCATAAAAGTTTTAAAATTGCCATTTTCAACACGCTCAATTAAAAGACACTCAACACCACTATTACTTTCTATAAAACTTAATGCATCATTAGTACCCATTACCAATAATGCGGTTGCAATACCATCAGCCTTCATGCATGTAGATGATATGACCGTGGCACTTGCTAATGAATGCTCAATAGGCCTCCCTGATTTGGGATTCATAATATGAGAATAAGTTTTCCCATTATAAGAAAAATAATTTCTGTAATCGCCTGATGTAGCCATTGCCCTGTCACTAATATTAGCAATTTTACTTAATGACCGTGACTCAAACTCAGGTAATTCAATTCCAATCTGCCAAAATATACTTTTGTCATTTTTCCCAGAGCAATAAACCTCACCACCAATTTCAACCATAAAATTACTAAATCCAAATGAAGTAATTAGTGAGGATACAGCATCAACTCCTAATCCTTTTGCAATGGCATTTACATCGATTTGTATATGGGGGTTATTTTTTTGTAATTCACCTTCAACTAATCCCCATGTATTGATACCAATATGATCTAACAATTGACTAATCTCAACTTCACTGGGTGGTAACCATTCATCATTATAATTACTAAATCCCCATAATTGAATAAGGGGACCTACGGTTATATCAAATAACCCTGAAGTTGAATTTGCCAACGCTTCAGAAAATTGAAGTACTGATAAAAATTCTTTTGATGGGACAATGCTCTTCGTACTCGGTCGATTGAATATTGAAATCTCACTATCAGAGATATAGGTAGACATTTGCTCATTAATGGATAATAAGACTGAATCAATCTTTAATTGAAGCTGATTAGATGAAATTATATGCCTATCAAAATCAATTACTTTAATTGAATAGGTAGTTCCCATTGTTCGGCCATTTAGCTGAATGTCCGAATTATTTATTTGGCAGGATGTAAAAACAATTATAAAACAAAAAAGAAAGTTCGAATGTATATTTCGAACTTTCTTTAATTCATATTTATTATTTTCCATTTAAATTAGAATTTATCGAACGAAATCATTTCGGATTCCACACCAAGACTATATAGCATATTCTCTGCAGCATCAATCATGGGTGGTGGACCACACATATAATATTCTATTTCAGTAGGGTCATCATGATTTTTTAGATATTCCTCTAAAAGTACACTATGGATAAAACCTGTGGCTCCATTCCAATCATCCTCTGGTTGAGGGTCAGACATGGCAACTGTATATTTAAAATTATCAAATTTTGACTTAATATTAATAAATTCATCATCATAAAACATTTCACGTTTGGATCGTGCACCATACCAAAAACTTACTTTTCGTTTAGTTTTTTCTGTATGAAATAAATGAAATAGGTGTGATCTCATCGGGGCCATTCCTGCCCCACCCCCAATATAAACCATTTCTCGCTCAGACTTTTCTTTTATAAAAAATTCACCATATGGACCTGAAATAGTAACTTTATCTCCTGGCTTTAAGTTGAAAATATAAGAAGATGCTATTCCTGGAGAAACATCATTCCAAAGTGGTGGTGGTGGCGTGGCAATACGAACATTAAGCATAACTCTGTTGCCTTCTGCGGGGTGATTCGCCATAGAATATGCCCTAAAGATAGGTTCATCACTTTTGCAATTCAAATCCCAAATATTAAATTTATCCCAATCAGAATGATACTCACTTTCAATATCAAAGGTCTTAAACGAAATATCATACTTCGGAATGTCAATTTGTATATATCCACCCGCTTCAAAATTTAAGGTTTCACCCTCAGGCAATTCCATAATTAACTCTTTAATGAAAGTTGCCACATTCACATTAGACTTAACGGTACACTCCCATTTACGGATATTGAAAATTTCATCTGAAATAGTGATATCCATGTCTTCTTTAACTTTAACCTGACATGCAAGTCGCCAATTATCTTTTGCATCATTTCTTGAAATATGCCCCAGCTCAGTAGATAAAATTTGACCACCACCTGAATTTACCTGACACAAACACATGGCGCAAGTACCACCACCACCACATGCAGATGGAAGAAATACATTCTGGGTGGCTAATGCTGAAAGTAGCGTACCTCCAGGTTTTATAGTTGGTGATTTCTCTTCATCTCCATTAATAAGAATTTTCACATCGCCTTGAGGAAGTAAATTTTTCTCTGCTACTGAAAGCAAATAAACTAATGCTAACATTACGGAAGTGAATACAACTATGCTTGAAATTACAGTCATCTATATCTTTCTATAATTGTATACCAGAGAATGAAAGGTAAGCCATAGATAATAAACCTGTAAGAATCATGGTAATTCCTAGGCCCTTTAATCCATCAGGCACATTTGAATATTTTAATTTAAATCGAATGGCGGACATCATCACAATGGCCATTGCAAAGCCAATACCTGAACTAATACCAAAT
>Ga0209403_10007762_pt1 | contig 10490 bp, 6 predicted proteins | sample ArcticOcean_MG_C_8_FD_187440 | JGI IMG/M metagenome (GOLD analysis project Ga0209403, IMG submission 187440) | Marine microbial communities from western Arctic Ocean - ArcticOcean_MG_CB11_86 (SPAdes) (version 2) | ecosystem: Environmental > Aquatic > Marine > Oceanic | place: Arctic Ocean...
CTTTGAATCTGTTCCTTTAAATGTTCTACGCTTCCCAATAACTTCCTATCGGAGAATATTTTTGAAACAATTAGCTATTGTTGTATTTATTTTTAGTTTTTCTATAATAATTCTTTCTTGCGATAGAGAGTTAAAAGAACATCCAATATCTCCACAAGTTAAGCAACAAATGGATGCTAAATCAAAATCGAGCGATCCAAATCGATCTATTTCTGGAACGGTTGAGTTTGCTGAATCAATAGCTTCTAAAGTACCTGAACAGGGAACGCTGTTTCTTATTGCCAGGCCCGAAGGCGTAAAAAGTGGCCCGCCTTTAGCAGCTAAAAAGCATAGTTTAATCAAATTTCCCTTTGCATTCAAACTTGGGCAAGAAAATGTAATGCTGGAAGGAAACGAATTCGAGGGTAATATTATGGTCACGGCCCGTTGGGATCTAGATGGGATGCCAAAAGCTTCGCCTGGTGATATAGACGGATCGGTAACAGTAATTTCTGGATCTACAGATGTGAAAATCGTCCTAAATCATGTAATAGGGGTGAAAAAAACATCTTCAAAGTCAAAAATAGTTTCCGGAACAATAAGAATAGCTAGCACTTTAGTTAATCAAATTCCGGAAGGTGCCAGTCTATTTTTAATAGCACGGTCGGATGGAGTTAAAAGAGGAATACCTCTAGCAGTGAAGAAACTAAAAGGAGTTAAATTTCCCTATTCTTTTACTTTGGGTCAGGCTGATGTAATGCTACCCGGGGCACTTTTTGAGGGACCTATCACTATTTTTGCGAGACTGGATAGCGATGGTGATGCAGCACCCGCACCGGGTGATATTGATGGGAGTGTTGCTACTATCCCGGGTGGTGATCAAGTAGAGATCATTCTTGATCATTTGATTGGATCATAAAAAGAACTTGAGTTAAGTAAATTAATTTTTTTTTGTCAATAAAAATTAGTATAGAAGGTCCTTTTATTTAATCAAGAACGATACGCTAAGAGAGCGATTGTTGCTGTAAGCAAAAGGCAAAAATAAGAAAAAATATCTCCAAATTTTGAGTAAAAGGTACGCGGTCCGGTATTAGGAGTTATATCACTGGCAATAAATTCTCGTGTGAACAGCTGGGTTGTGTTTCTGATTTGACCTGTTGCGTCTATAAATCCACTGATACCAGTATTAGCAGCTCGTATAATAGGAGTTCGATTTTCAACCGCACGTAAGGCAGCCATGGAGATGTGTTGATATGAGGCTGCAGTTTTGCCAAACCAGGCGTCGTTAGTGATATTAACTAAATATTCTGCTCCATTTTTAACCGATTGACGAACCAGATCAGGGAAAATGATTTCGTAGCAGATCAATACTCCAAATTTATTGCTGTTTAATTTAAAAACAGTAGCCCGTTCTCCTAAACCAAAATCACCAATAATTTCTACTAACTTGTCGATAAAAAATAGAGCTTGGCGGAAAGGAACAAATTCTCCAAATGGTACGAGGTGCATTTTATCATATACATCAATCGTCTCTCCTTGTGACGAAATTAAAAAAGCACGATTATAATCCAACAGCTTTCCGTCTACATTTTTTTTGTAAGGACTTCCAAACAGTAACGGTACGTCAACAGTTCTAGCAAGGTCTTGAATAAACTTAGTACCGTTGGGGTCTAAACTATAATAGAAAGGTGTTGCAGCCTCAGGCCAAATAATGAGCTCAGGTTTTTCATTAGCTGCTTTCAGGGTGAGATCTTTATAAAATTTCATCGTTGATTGCTGATAATTTTTATTCCACTTGAGATGCTGAGGAATATTTCCTTGTGCAAAGGCAATACGAATATTAGGGGATGATTCTATTCTTGATTTGGTAATCTCTAGAGCCCAACTTCCCCAACTAAACCAAAGTCCAACCACCAATAATGCAGTAAGGCCGATTAATTTATTGGGTACTTTCCAGGTATCACTTGAACTAAAGGTGTAAGTCCAAGTATTTAAAAAATAATGAAGAGCGGCATTAACAAAAACGATCAACGCAGAAACACCATATACTCCTGTGAACTCCGCAGGTTGGATTATATTAAGACTTTGAAATTGAGAGTAACCAAGTCCCATCCAGGAAAAACCGAATGTCATGTGAGTGGAACGAAGGTATTCTAAAGAAGTCCACACAAGAGGCGCGAGGAGGAAAAAATAAAGCGGTTTTCCTCGACTCCACTTAACTGTTAGAACACAAAATAAAGAAACATAAAAACTAAGATAGGCGGCAAGCAAGGCTAGGATTAAGAAACTAAGGCTTGTAGGAATATTTCCATAATTAATCAGCGTATTAGTGACCCAGTTTAAACTGAGAAAGTAGAAAATCATCCCTGCGAAAAACCCACGCGCGGCAACCGTTCCTAAAGGCTGGTTCTGAATGGCGAATAAAAGTGGAATTAATGCAAACCAAGCAATAAATTCTAGATTATATTGGGGAAATATTAAAACTAGAAATAATCCGGATAAGGTCGATAATATCCAAGATGGGATTTGCTTTAGGGATTGCACTGGGTTTTTAGCTTTATATGGTTTATATTATTGGCGGGCCACTATACACATTAAAACTATAAAAACTATTTTGACCACTGAAAATCAAATTATCAATAATTTTAAGAAAATCTGTATTTGCCGCAGTATCAAAGGTGGGACCATTTTAAAAGCAATGGAAAACGGTGCTTTATCATTTGAGGCCCTACGAAGAACGATACGTGTTGGCACTGGCAACTGCAAGGCTAAACGTTGCCGAGCAAATATAGAAGGAATGGTTTGTGACTTTAAAAAAGACAAAGCAACTTCGGTAAAGATAGAAACGTCAAATGAATTTTAAAAGATACAAATTATTTTTTCTATTTTATTTGCTGAATAATTGATTTACTCAAGCAACTCAAGCGTTTTGGTAATTCGTTCAACCCCCTCCTGGATTTTATCCATAGAAGAAGCGAAGGCCATTCTTAAATTTTTGTCAGCACCAAATGCGATTCCAGGAACTAGAGCAACGTTTCCTTTTTCGAGTAAAAAATTGGCCATCTGGATAGAACCCGACACCTTTTTATCTTTAAATGACTTGCCATAAAACGCCGAAAAATCGGGAAACGCATAAAAAGAACCTACCGGCTTGTAACACGTGACCGAGGGTATGTTGAGTAAACTCTTTAAAAGGGCATCTCTTCTTTCCTGAAACTCATCGACCATCAATTTTACATCAGAATCTGCATCTTCGAGTGCCGTAATGCTTGCAATTTGTGAAATAGAGGTTGGGTTGGAAGTTGATTGGCTTTGAAGTTTTGTTGCTTGCTTGATAATCTCTTCATTCCCGGCAAGATAACCAATGCGCCAACCTGTCATAGCATAACTTTTAGAAACCCCATTAATTATGATAGAATTTTTTTGTACTTCTTTCCCGATAGCGCAGATACTATGCTGATCGAATCCGTCAAACACAATTTTTTCATAAATTTCATCCGAAATAATCAGTAGTTTGTTACGTAAAGCACATTCTGCGATAGCTTCCAGTTCTTGTTTGGTATAAGCCGATCCGGTAGGGTTGGAGGGGCTGTTAATGATAATGGCTCGAGTATTTGGAGTGATTACTTCATTTATTTGATCGGGTGTGACCTTGAATTGATTTTCATCCAATGTGTCAATGATTATTGGCTTGGCTCCCGCATATCGGATGATATCAGGATAGGAAACCCAGTAGGGAGCCGGAATGATTATCTCGTCCCCCTCTTCCCATAGAACTTGGGCTAAGTTAAAAAATGAATGCTTAGCTCCACATGAAACCAGAACCTGATTTTTTTCATAAACCAGATTGTTATCGCGTTCAAGCTTATTTACGATAGCTTGTTTAAGTTTTTCGATCCCTCCAACTGGGGTGTAATGGGTTGCGTTTTGTTCAATGGCTGAAATTCCAGATTGTTTAATTTTATCGGGAGTATTAAAGTCTGGCTCACCTGCTCCAAAACTAATTACATTAATACCACTGGCCTGTAGTTCTTTTGCTTTGGCGTCAACTGCCAGAGTCATAGAAGGTTGAATAGCTTGGATTCGTTTAGAAAATTTCATAAATAAATTTTTAATAATTGTTTAGCAACGAATTTTGGAACTAAATTATTAATATCACCGCCGTGTTTTGCAATTTCTTTAACGAAACTTGAGCTGAGAAATGCATACTCTTGGCTAGGAATCATAAATAAAGTTTCTATAGATTCATCAAGATTTCGGTTCATCAGTCCCATTTGTAGTTCGTATTCAAAATCACTAACTGCTCTAAGTCCTTTGATAATAACAGAGGCATTATTTTTCCGGGCAAAATCAGTTAACAAATTATCAAAAGGAAGAATTTCGACATTTTTAAGATTTTTGGTACCTTTTTGAATAAAGCTAACTCGTTGATCAACAGAAAATAAGGGGTTTTTTAAAGGACTAAGAGCAACAGATACAATCAATTTATCAAAAATACCCAAAGCTCTGCGGATGATATCAATATGTCCATGGGTTACCGGATCAAATGTTCCAGGATATATGGCAATGCGTTTTTTTTTCATCAACACTTAACGTTAGAAAGGCAGAGTTGGCTTAATATAAAAAAGGTTTTGATAAATTAAATATTAGGTTTGTGCATTATGGAATTTGTCTAATAGTGATAATAGCTAACGAATACTAGCATAAGAGTAATCTTGATTCCAATCCGAAGAGGGATTATAAAGGAGAGTTTTTAAAACAGTTTAATTCTGGATTCTTAGAAAATGATCAATTATTTTGGAGAGAATATGCTTTAATTTTCCTCCATAATGTTGCCCGAGATATATTGAGATCTTTAGCGGTAAGTGTTTTATTCCACCGATTTTTTTCAAGAGAGGCAAGGATTTTTACTTTATGGGGATTATTGTCTATTTGTGTGGTTTTCAAATCATAAGGTAATGTTTCTCCATTACCATTATTGAGTATGGAAACAGGTAGATCATGTGGCTGAAGGACATCAGATTCGCAAAGAACAGTTGCACGTTCAATGATATTTCGTAGTTCGCGTATATTCCCTGGCCATGAATATTCTTTAAATAGAATGAGGGCTTCATCAGAAATCTTGTGAATTACTTTGTTTTGTTGCTGCGCAAATTCTTGTAGAAAATTTTCGGCAAGTAGTAGAATATCATCCGTTCTTTCCTTTAAAGTTGGTGTGCGTATCATAAATACATGAATACGATAAAATAAATCTTCTCTAAACTTATTTTCAACCACCAGATTTGCTATGTCCCGATGGGTTGCGGTAATTACCCGAACGTTTACTTTTTTACTAGTGGTCGCCCCTATTTTTCTCACTTCCCCATCTTGCAAAACTCGCAGTAACTTGACTTGAGTTCCTGTGGACATTTCACCAATTTCATCAAGGAATAGCGTGCCCCCATCAGCAGCTTCAAAAAGCCCAACAGATTCCGAATCGGCACCAGTAAATGAACCTTTTGTATGTCCAAAAAGTTCTGAATCCAATAGAGTTTCAGTTAAAGCTCCACAGTTGATTGCAAGAAATGGATTTTTGGCTCTTAAGCTTAGGTCATGAATGGCGTGGGCAACAAGCTCTTTACCAGTTCCAGTATCTCCTTGGATATAAACTATTGTATCTAATTTACTTATTTTATTAACACCTTCAAGAACTTTTAGAATAGCCTTTGAATTTCCTAAAATATTTTTAAGCCCTAATTTATCAGTTGATCGCTGCTTGAATTGTACAAGCTCGTTGGACTTAAGTTCTTCTTCAATAACTTGGGAAATATCACGGACAATATTGATTCCAGCATATAATTCCCCGGCACTATCTTTTATCGGGAATGTAGAAACTTCTAAGTGTAATGGTGCCCCAGTTTCGTTAGTTATTGTTTTAATAGTTCGGTTCTGCCCATCCTCATCTAAACGCTTAAAACATATAAATTCTTCTAGCTTATCAAACCATTTAATATGTTGGTGGGTTTGAAATAAAATATTAAAATCTCTATCGAATAAGCACATAGCGTCTCCCATCCCATTTAATACCATATCCAACATTTTACTATCTAAGCCTAAAGAACTCTCCGGTTCCTTAGCCTGATTTACTCCTTTAAAAAACCACTTCAACGAATTTTTATCAAGCATAGATTATTTTTTCTATTATTAATTAGGACATTGAATCTTAAGTGGTTGCCCGCTAGTTATTAAATGATTATTAGAATATTAAGATAATAACTTAGTTTATGTCAAGTGTGGTTTATAATAGCGGTACTTTAAAAAATCAATAAAAATTCAAAAAATTAATAAAAATTTCAAGGAAATAAAATCTAATTAAGACCGTATAAACCATTTAAAACACAGGTGATGAAACACCTGAAACAAAATGTTTAATAATTTAAACAAATTGATTCATTGCGGTTATTTGTAGGAAGTATCCTACGCTTATAAGCTTATATGTTTAAACACTTTATGGGTAGTGGTGGGGTTGGTGTATTTGGCATGCTAATTGCTCTTAATAGGATAAAGACACTAGCGCATTTGTATAAGATGTCCATTGTTAGCTTGTTTAAGGTTTGGTATAGCTAGTATGTCGTTTATGATTAATTTTTTGAAACGCAATTAAAGCTAAAAATTGATCAGGCAGTTCATTGGTTTAGTGACGAAAAATAAATTATTTTGTGTAGTAAATATTTTGTATAAGTTTTATGAGGGATGGAAGTAGTTTTTATTATTAGTAGTACATTTGTTCAACGTTTAGTGAAATAAGGAGATTAAATGAGACTAAACAGAAGGAAATTCTTGCAAGTAAGTGCTGGTGTAGCTACGGCTATGGCGCTGACAAGTAAGAAGGTAGGAGCACAGTTAAAGCCCGTAGTCAAGGTAGGTAATCCTTTGGATACTTATCCGGACAGACGTTGGGAGGAAGTTTACCGTGATCAATATAAGTATGAGCGGTCTTTCACCTACTGCTGTTCACCCAATGACACTCATCAGTGTCGAGTTCGCGGATTCGTCCGTAATGGTATTCTGATGCGTATCGAGCAGAACTATGATCACCATAAAGTCCGGGATTTATACGGTAATCAGGCAGATGCGGCGTGGAACCCACGTATGTGTTTGCGAGGAATGACGTATCCAAGACGTGCTTATGGACCTTATCGAAACAAGTATCCTATGATTCGAGTAGGTTGGAAGCAGTGGGCAGATGATGGTTTCCCTTATCTTGATAAAGAGAACCGAGAAAAATATAAGATGACAAGCCGAGGCACAGACGAATTCGTTCGTATGTCTTGGGATCAGACTTTCACTTACCTAGCCAAGGGTCATGTTGCTGTTGCGAAAGCATACAGTGGTGCTCGTGGTGCTCAGCGTTTGAAAAACGAAGGCTACCAGCCTGAGATGATCGAAGCGATGGGTGGTTCCGGTCCACGTACTTTTAAGTATCGCGGCGGAATGGGCCTATTGGGCGTTGTTGGTAAGTATGGTGTCTATCGAATAGCTAACCAGGTAGCTTTGCTGGATTCGATCATTCGTGGTCGAGGACCGGGTAAGGTTTTGGGTGGACGAGCATGGTCCAACTACACCTGGCATGGTGATCAAGCTCCAGGACACTCTTGGACGCATGGTATGCAGACCTCTGATATTGATTTCGCGGATCATCGATACGCGAAAATGACGATTCAGTGGGGTAAGAATTTGATCGAGAACAAAATGCCAGAAGCACATTGGTATACTGAGATCATGGAACGTGGTGGTACGCTAGTTTCTATCGCTCCTGAGTACAATCCGCCAGCAACGAAGGCGGATTACTGGGTGCCGGTTCGAGCTGGTTTATCTGATATTGCGTTGTTTCTCGGTGCAGCTAAGATCATTATGGATGAAGGCCTTGTAGATGTAGACTTCGTAAAAGACTACACCGATATGCCTTTACTCGTGCGTACCGATAATCTTATCCGCTTACATCCGGATGATTTCATTCCAGGCTACAAGCCACAACAGTTGCCTAAGGATGGATTCACTACGAAGTGGATGAAGGGATTTAACCGCAACCAGATGCCTGATTTTACGGTATGGGATACGAATACGAATAAACCCGTAGCGATCAACCGTGAAGATATTGGCGCCAAAATGCGGAAGAAAAATATTGATCCTGCTTTGGATGGTGTTTATGACATTAAACTCGTTAATGGTAAGACAATTACTGTAATGCCGTTGTACGAGATGCATAAGATCCATTACAAAGATTACGATATAGATACTGTTAATCAAATCTGTCACGCGCCGAAGGATTTAATCGTTCGATTGGCTCGTGATATGGGTACGATTAAACCTGTAGAGATTCACTACGGAGAAGGTATCAACCATTATTTCCATGCAACAATGCATAACCGAGCGTCTTTCGTACCGTTGATGTTAACGGGTAACGTTGGACCAAAGGGTTCTGGTTCTATGACTTGGGCTGGTAACTACAAAGCAGGTAATTACCAGGGATCTCACTGGTCTGGACCGGGCTTTGCGGCTATGGTTGCAGAAGATCCTTTCAACACCGAGCTTGATTCCTCGAAGAATATCGATTGGAATAAAGTTAAAGGTTACTTGAAAGGTGAAGAAGTATCTTATTGGGCGCATCGTGATAAGGCGTTGATCGTTAATACACCTCGTTACGGCCGAAAGGTATTTACTGGACGGACCCATATGCCTACACCAACCAAGTTGGTGTGGTTTGTTAATGTTAATGTTATTAATAATGCGAAGTGGTTCTATGAGTTGGTGTTCAATACGAACAACAATGTAGACATGATCGTAGCTCAGGATATCGAGTTCACAGGTTCCTGTGAGTACTCTGATATCGTGCTTGCTCCGAACTCATGGGCTGAGTTTGAGTCTTATGAGATCACTTCAGCATGTTCTAATCCATTCCATCAGATCTGGGGCGGAACCGGCATTAAACCTATCTTTGATACGATCGATGATAACTTGATTCACAGGCAGTTCTCTAAGCGTATGTCAGAGATCACCGGTGACAAGCGATTTGCTGATCATATGAAAGTCTATGAAGGTGAAGCGCCTAACCGAACCAAGTCGATGATTCGTCGGTTATTTACCACATCGACTACAGGAATGGGTTACAACATTGATGATATCATCAACGGCAAATATGGTGAGCCGGGTTGTTGTCTATTGCTATTCCGTACATACCCTCGAACTCCGTTCTGGGAAATGTACACAGAGTCCAAACCTTACTACACGCCAAACGGCCGCATCCAGTTCTACAATGATGAGCCAGAAGCGATTGAGTATGGTGAGAACTTTATCGTTCACAGAGAAGGTCCAGAAGCTACACCTTATCTGCCGAACGTAATCGTATCAACCAATCCCTACATCCGACCGGATGATTACGGAATTCCGGAAGACGAGCAGGATCCGGATCTTCGTCACGTTCGAAATATCAAGAAGCCATGGTCTGCAGTACGAACGACTAAAAACTTCTTGTGGGAGAAGGGTTATCGTTTCTACTGTGTTACGCCGAAGTCCAGACACACAGCACATAGTTCATGGGCGACGACTGACTGGAACATGATCTGGAACAACAACTTTGGTGATCCTTACCGAATGGATAAGCGATCTCCAGGTGTTGGTGAGTGGCAGGTTCATATGAATCCGTTCCTCTGTAAAGATCTTGGAATCAATGATGGTGATTATATCTACTGTGATGCAAATCCAGCAGATCGTCCTTTCATGGGTTGGAAACCATCAGATCCACGGTACAAAGTTGGTCGTTTGATGCTTCGTGCGAAGTATAATCCGGCTTATCCGTACCACACTACAATGATGAAACACGCAACGTGGATTGCGACAGAGCGAACCGTTAAGGCTCATGAAGAACGACCTGACGGACGCGCAATGTCTATGACGACACCGTATCAGTCTAATTTTCGATACGGTGGACAACAGTCCATCACGCGTTCATGGTTGATGCCTATGCATCAGACTGATAGTCTGTTCCATAAAGCAAAAACCAAAATGAAGTTCAAACATGGTTATGAGGCAGACAACCATGCAGTTAACGCAACACCGAAAGAAGTCTTGGTTAAGTTTTCCAAGGCGGAAGACGGCGGACTGCACGGTAAGGGATTGTGGGAGCCAGTACGAACTGGTTACACACCTGAGTCTCCGTTAAAAGACCGGTTTGCAGAGATGTATCTCGCTGGACAGTATGTCCGCGTGAAGATCTAAAAAGATTATGTACTGGCGCCTCTTTGCGGCGGCGCTAGTACTAAATCTTTTGTAGTTCGGTATTTTAACGAAACAATTAATCATAAAAGGAGATTTAATATGCCTGAAGTCTATAACTGGCAATTAGGCCGGATGATGACCTATATATATGACGAGAAGCATCCGAAAGAGCAGTTTACTTTCGTGTTCAATACGAACAGATGTATCGCTTGTCAGACATGTACAATGGCCCACAAATCTACCTGGACCTTTTC
>Ga0209403_10007763_pt1 | contig 10490 bp, 13 predicted proteins | sample ArcticOcean_MG_C_8_FD_187440 | JGI IMG/M metagenome (GOLD analysis project Ga0209403, IMG submission 187440) | Marine microbial communities from western Arctic Ocean - ArcticOcean_MG_CB11_86 (SPAdes) (version 2) | ecosystem: Environmental > Aquatic > Marine > Oceanic | place: Arctic Ocean...
TTTATATAAATAACAAATAAATAATTCAAAATTTTCAAAATTTTCTAAATTGTTTTTTATTAATATTTTAATATTTGTATAACTTAAACAGAAATCACACCCACAATCATCACGATAAGGGTAATCATACAAAAATAAATCTAAATCAAAAGTAGAATATTTATAAACAAAATCAATTAAATTTTTTAATATAGTCACTTCATTTTTTAAAAATATATTTTTTAATATTTTTTTTAATTTTTCATTTGGTTTTTTATTATTAAATAAATTATTTCTAATAACTAATTTTTTTATTTTAGGTATTTCAAAATTTATTTCTGGAAAAGGAGTTTGTTTTGTATGATTACATTTTGTACAACAAAAACAATTTGCTTCCTTAAATGCTCTGTCCATATCTTCCTGAGCATTTAATCTACTGCCATCACCCTCTTCTGGAGATAAATCATATAAAGTATCTTTTAGTTTACCATCGTAATTTTCTACATATTTATCAAATAAAAAACATTCTAATTGCATAATAATTGTTTTTAAAGAATATGAGCTACTCCAAGAACTATAATCATCACTTTCTTTCCAAAAAAAATTATTTAACATATCTAAACATATATAATTTTTAATTCCATTATAATTAATTACATTACTATGAGGTAAATATGTACATAATCTTACAATAGGTGGTTTTAAAGGATAATCTATGTCCAATTTAATTATTACATGCAACATTAATCCTTTATATCTACCATCTCTTGGTATTAAATTTCCATGCCATTCATAAAAATTATTTTCCAAAGGTTTAAAAAAGATATTTTTACATTTTTGAATTTCTAAATAATCTTTTAATATTCTTTTTTTACTTAGCATTTTGGCTACTTTTAATAATTCATTTTATTTTTTTAAATATCTTTTTATTTTTTATTTTTTTTTATATTTTTTATTACATCATATCGTTCTCGTCTTTCTGAATATTTATCTAATACTTTCATATATAATGTTATATCCATTAAATACAAACTAATTAAATAATTTTCTATTTTACCCCATTCTTGATTTATATAATATTTAAATAATTTTTCACTATTTTTTTCTATTAATTTTTTATCACCACCACCTTTTTTATTAAAAAAACTTTTATTTAAGTTAAAATATACATTATTCATTATATACTATATCAATAAAATAATCTATTTTAATCCTCAATTATAAATTTTCTTTTTATTTTACAATTTTTTATTTCTTTTAGAAAAGGTTTTAATAATTTTAATATTTCCGATTTATTTAAATTTTCTAATTTATCCTCTTCTTCTATATCATCATATTTTAATTTAAATAAATTATCATCCTTACATTTTAAATAAATATTCATTTCACAAATTCCATTTCTGTCCATTTTATTACTACAAATAAATGGTTTATTTCTTAAATTAATGAAAAATGTTGATATTGCTTTATCTGGATTAATAACTTCTGTTAAATAGTAACACCATTTATCCTCACTATCATCATCAGTATAGCATTCAATATAATATGTTCCTTTTTCAATAGTTTGATATTTATTAAAAACTTTTTTTATTTTCCTTATTTTTGTTTCACAAACTATTTTTTCAATAGAAGTATAATTTCTTAAATTTGAACTATATTCTTTACTGTAAATATTTTTAGAAAATATTATTCTTTTCTTTTTACTATTTAAAATTGATTTAATTGGATTTAAAAAGTAAAAAGCTACATCAGCAATAAATATTTGTTTTTTATCCATTGGTATTGCTAAAGCTACGTGTGCTAAATCTAAATAACCAGGAAAACTATATTTTTTAGGTATGCTTGCTGGTATTAAAAAACTATTTACATTATATTTTTTTTTTAAATAATTTTTTAAATATATACTTAATCCCACACAATTTCCTGATTTGAAATTTTTAATTGAATTTTTTGAATTCATTCCATATAACAAATATGGGAAAGTGCTAAAAGCTGTATTTTTGTAAGTGTTTTCAAGAGCATCTATTATCATTTCTTCATTTATATTCTGTTTTTTTATTTTATTAATAAATGGTTTTGTTTTCAATTTGAAATACATTATTAATAAATACAAATAAAAAAAATTTTAAAATATTTTTATTTCTAATAATATTGGCAAATGGTCAGATATTAATTTATTATCTTTATTTCTTACTCCTATATCATATAGGATATCACACTTGTTAATAATATTTTTAAATTTATTCTGTATTAAAAAGTGATCGATACGCCAGCCTATGTTAAAAAAAAAACTATCTTTTATTCTAATATTAAACCATGTAAATTTATTAAACACATTTGGATTTATATACCGATAACAATCTGTGTAAATATTCCCTAATAAAATTTTAAAAGCATTTCTTTCTTCTATTGTATAACCATATAATTTCGTTTTACTTCTCCCATTATGAAATCCTTCCTTACTTTTTATCTTTTTTTTTAATTTTTTTTTACTTTCATCAGAATCTGTTATATTATTATTTAATTTTGATTCTAATAATGTTCCAAAATACACATCTTGTTTTTTAGGCGCTACATTTAAATCGCCAGTATAAATTATAGGTATATTATTACTTACTGATAATTCATTTAGATAATTACTTATAATTTTCTCCCAAGTTGTTAATCTATAATCCCAGTTACTACCTGAATTTGGTGTGTATACATTAATTAATAAAAACTCTTCAAAATGTAATTCAATATAACGTCCTTCTTTATCATTTAAACCTTCTATATTATATATTACTTTTTCTGCTTTTATTTTACTCCATATTGAAGTTCCAGAATATCTATTACCACTACGTGCACCAGTTCCTTGAGAACTCTTCCAATATTGATAAGGATATTTGCTTAATAAATCTTTTGACTCAAACAAATGATAATTATCTTCTCCCAATCTACATTCAGAAAAACAAATAATATCAGGATTATATTTTTTCATAATTAAATCTAATGGTGAATTAACTTCTACCACCCTTTCTTGTTTGTATTTTGATGTATTAAAATCAACTATATTTGACCTAATCCCATTAACATTCCAACTAATAATTCTCATTTTATATTTTATTAAGTATTTTTTTTATATATAATTAAACCAGAATTCTTTATTTAAAACTTTTTTATATTTTTTTTGTAAGAGTATTTAATTTAGAGAGTATTTAATTTAAATGTTTCTTTAATTTATTTATTAAGTCATTCATTATATTTTCATCTCTTTCAATTTTTTTTTCTAATATTGTTTTGTAAAAAATTCTGACTTTTTCTGATTTTATAAAATTTTTAAAATCTTTCTTGGAAAAATATTTAGTTATTGTTTTTTCAATTTTAAATGGTGCATATTTCTGATAACAAGTTTTAACATATTTTACTTTATATTTTTTTTTATTTAATTTTTCTATTTCATTAATTAAAGATGTTAAATCTATTTTCTTTTCTTTTTTAATTAATTTTTGAACAACTCTTAAATTACTTTTTAAATAATCATTTAATAAATCTTTTATTTTAAGATTTCCAGTTAATGATATATAATACTTTATTTTATTTAAATTAATATTTCTACTATATATTAATTTATTAATATGTTCTATTGTATTTTTTTTAATTGCTTCTTCTATATCGTATTGTGTTCCATATAATAATTTTGTATTTATTGTGGAACTCCATATTCTAATAGTTTTGTCATATGAACCACTTGCTAAATCACCATTTGGAAGAACTACTAAACTCTTAATATTACCAGTATGTCCTTTTAATTCTTTTTTACATTTACCAGATGTTGTATCCCATATTCTAATAGTATAGTCAACTGAACCACTTGCTAAATCACCATTTGAAAGAACTACGAAATTTTGAATACTATCAGTATGTCCTTTTAATTCTTGTTTACATTTACCAGATGTTGTATTCCATATTCTAATAGTAAAGTCCCTTGAACCTGAACTTGCTAAATCACCATTTGAAAGAACTACGAAATTTTGAATACTACTATCAGTATGTCCTTTTAATTCTTTTTTACATTTACCAGATGTTGTATCCCATATTCTAATAGTATGGTCAGATGAACCACTTGCTAAATCACCATTTGGAAGAACTACTAAACTAAAAATAGGACCATTATGTCCTTTTAATTCTGTAAATTTACCAGATGTTGTATCCCATATTCTAATAGTTTTGTCCCTTGAACCACTTGCTAAATCACCATTTGGAAGAACTACTAAACTATTAATCCAATAAGTATGTCCTTTTAATATTTTCTTAGATTTACCAGATGTTGTATCCCATATTCTAATAGTTTTGTCACCTGGACAACTTGCTAAATCACCATTTGGAAGAACTACTAAACTTATAAACCGACTAGTATGTCCTTTTAATTCTTTTTTACATTTACCAGATGTTGTATCCCATATTCTAATAGACAAATCTGAACCACTTACTAAATCACCATTTGGAAGAACTACTAAACTATTAATATCACTAGTATGTCCTTTTAATTCTTTTTTACATTTACCAGATGTTGTATCCCATATTCTAATAGTTTTGTCCCTTGAACCACTTGCTAAATCACCATTTGGAAGAACTACTAAACTAAAAATATTACTAGTATGTCCTTTTAATATTTTCTTATCATTAATATTATTAAACTTATCTATTTCTTTTTTTAATTTTAATAATTCTCCTTTTAATGGGTAATCCATAGATTTTTTTAATAAAAGCCTTAATGTTTTATAATTTTTATTATGAAATAAATCTTTTATTGATGAAAATCCTTTTAACATCTTATATGATAAATCTTCTATTGTGTGTTTTGTGGAAATACCACAATTTTTGTTACATTCTGGTTTTGTATAACATCTAACTCGTTTAATATTTAAACCTCTTTTTTTTAATATTTCTTGATATTTTTTATCATTTGTTGTATTATAAAATCCTGATTTACATTTTATATCTTCAATTTGTTCACAAGTTGGTCTTTTTTTAGAATCTATATTTAACCTACATATATATTTTTTTTTTTCTTTTTTTTGACAAGCCCCAGTAGTATTATTTATTTCACATAAATGTGGATTTATTGTTCCAGTAAAAGAACATTTGTTATTAGTAGTATTAATTTTACAAACTGCACCTGCTGCTTCTGATGTTGAATTGGCACGCATTTGCTTTATTTTTTCCTGCATCTCTGAATAATTGGCATAAGAATTGGCATAATGATTATAAAAGTCTCTACGGCAGGCCGGGTGGGCGTCGAAGAAATGTTGTAAATAATTAGACAAAATATTTTTACCTTGTTTAGAATAGATTGAATATTTTTTGTTTGTTTTTGGATTAATTATTAAATTCATTTTATATTATATTATAATAAAAAAATTAACAAAAAATTAACAAAAAATTAAAAAAATATTTAAGTATTTTTATATGTAACCATACCAGCCTTAATTTCTTTATTTAAAACTGATTCATTTATATATTTAATTAAATTATTTTTAACATCTAATTGTTTGCTTGCTGTTTTTATTTCTTTTTTATATTTTTTCTCAATATTATCCCACATTACATCTTTCGGATCAGTATCTACTTTTCTTTGTTCTTGTATTTCTTTTAATCTTTTCTTTGCTTCACAAGGATTAAACATACAAGCTAATGGTATATTTTTTGTAAGATATTTCTTATCTTTTTTATACCTTTTTTCTTTATTTTTTTCAAATTTTATATTTTCTGTGTTTTTATAGTCATCTATATTAACAACACCTTTCTTTATTAATTCATTTACTATAAATAATTTTACATTATCTTTTGGTTCCCATACACCTTCTTCATTATATGTTTTCGCAATTGTTCTTAATAACATTAAATTATGATTCTTTTTATTTTTAGAAAAATGTTTTAATTTTATTTGTTTTGCTACCATTTGTGCTAATGTTTTACTATCACTTATTAATTTACTCATATCAATATAACCTGTTTCTTCTTTCCCATAAGAATTTATTATAAAATAATTATTCATAGTCATATTTATTTTTATTGTTTCTTTTAAATTTTTAGATTCTTTTGCTAAAATTTTATTTGTTGTTATTAATTCTCTTATAGAATTTTTAGATTCTTCTCTTTCTTTTTCTAATTTATTTATTAATTGTTCATTATCTACTTTATATTTAATACTTTCTAATTTATATTTTTCCATTTCTAATTTAATTTTTCTCAATTCATCTTCATATTTTTTATTTGTATTTATAGTTTGATTTGTTATTGACTCAATATTATTAATCTTATTTTTAGTACAAGGTATTTTTTTATTAAGATGTTCAATATAACTACTTTTTCTATTTGTTTTATATCCACATTTTTTACATATATATAATACTTTATTTCTTCCCATTTATAATTTTTATTTTTATTATAATTTATAATTATTTTTAAATATAAAAATTAACATTTTTTTTATATATTTTTTTAACAAAATATCTGCAAATAAAATTAATATAAAATATAATATGTTAAATAATATTAATACGCGCTTACAAGAGAGTGGTCTTAATTACACACACAAACATATTTATAACATTGTTTTATTTGCAGAATTCTGTGAAATTTTTTTATTTACAGATATTTTGCAAATAATTTCTGTTTTAAAAATTGAATTGTCAAAGAATTTTTAAAAAAGAAATTCGATATTGAAAACTTTTTTATATTTTAAAAATTATTTACAGATATTTGCAAATAATTTATGTTAAAGAAATTGAATTGTCAAGAATTTTAAAAATTTAAACAAAAAATGGGAAGAAATAAAATATTAAGTATTTTTAAATTAAAATAAATTTAAAAATTAAAAAATTTGATTTAAAATTCTAATTCTAATTTTTAATAAAAACAAACAAAAAAAAATGGGAAGAAATAAAGTTATATATAAATGTGAAAAATGTGGATACACAACAAATAAAAAATGTAATTATTTTAATCATTTAAATAGGAAAAAATCTTGTTGTGAGAAAACTAAAATAAACCTAATAAAAAATATAACAAATAAAAATATTGAAGATGAATTAAAAAAAGTAAAATTAAAAAAAGTAAAATTAGAAATGGAAAAATATAAATTAGAAAATATTAAATTTAAAATAGAAAGAGAGTATTATTTAAAATATAAAATAGAAAAAGAAAAATTAGAGAGTAAATTAGAAGAAGAAAGAAATAGTAAAAAAGAATTAATTACAACAAATAAGGATTTTAACTAAAACAATAAAAACACTAATTAATAATAATTCACAAACAAATAAAACAATAAAATTACTAATTAGAGAAAATAAAAAATTAATAAAATCTGTTGAAAAACATAAAACAATGAATAAATGTTTTGGTTATTCAAAAGTTCAGTTAGAATGGTTAAAATTAAAAAGTATAGTAGATAATACATTTATAATTAGTAAAGCAAATTCAGAAAAAGAACATTCAATTGATTATTTAAAAGATAATAAGAATAAAAAAACAAGAGTAGATGGTTTTTCAAGAAAATTAAATAAAATATATTCATTTCATGGAGATTATTGGCACGGTAATCCAAAAATATTTAAACCAGAAAAGTATAATAAAAAATGTAAAAAAACTTTTGGAGAATTATATACTAATACTGTAAAGAGAACAAAATTATTAGAAAAAGATTATGTAGTAGAAGAAATGTGGGAAAATGATTGGACTTTACATAAAAAGTTATTAATAGAAATAAAAAAATTTAATAAAATTGTATTAATTAAACATAATATAACAAATAAAGAAGATACTGAAGAAGAAGATACTGAAGAAGATACTGATGAAGATACTGATGAAGAAGATACTGAAGAAGAAGATACTGAAGAAATAACAAATAAAAAACGTAGTATACTTTTTATATAAACAATTTCAAAAAAATTTAAAACACAAATAAAAACAAATGATGTTATTTTTTTTAAAACGTTTTTATATTTTTTCACATTCTTCATTTATATGTTTTCGCATAAAAAAGTAAATTAGTATATAAAAATTTATTAATTATAAATTTTTAATTGATATATTTAATGGAATATCTATATATTTTTCAAATTCATCATCATTTTTAAATAATAGAAATCTTAAAACTTTTTTATAATTATTATCTTTTAATTTTTTATTTACGATTTTACACCAACCAGCTCCTGTACATTTAAATCCATATTCTATTTCTGTTGTTGTTAAATTTTCAACTTTTATAATATTAGCTATTTCAGGCATTTCATTTTTACAATGTTCACATTTTTTTAATAATTCATTCATATTTTCTAAAACTAATTCAGCTTGATTAGAAAATGGAGCTTTTAAATTAAATACTTGTTTTTCATTTTTATCTAATTTAATTTTTATTGAATTGTTTAATTTATAATAATTTTGATTTATTTCAAATAAACAACATTTAAAACTAGTTTTTAACCAGTATGTATTTGTTTTTTTATTATATATTATAGACATTATATTATATAAAATATTATTAAAATCCATTTTATACTTAGCAAACAAAAAAAAAATGTTAAAATATAATAATAATTATTCTGAAGTAGTGGATGTTTGTTCAGAATCTTCTTTAGTTAAATCATCTGGATGAGATGTTGTTGGTGTTTCAGTTTTTTTTGGTTTTCCATAATCAGGAACATTTGTTTTTAAGAAGTTTTCTAATCTAGAAAATAATTTTCCAATAAGTTCCATTTCTTCAGCACGAAAAGCACCACGAGATTGTGATACTCTAATTACATTAGACATTAATATTAAATCTTGGACATTAATTCCATTATCATCTTGTTGTTTTGTTTCTATATTATCTGCCATTTTTTATTATCATATATTTTTAAAATATTTTTATTTTAAAATTTTAACTTATATATATTTAAAAATATAATAAATAAAAAAAATATATAATGAAAAAAATAATAATTAGTCTTGAAAGAACACCTGAAAGAAAAAATAAATTTATTAAAAATAATGACAAATATTTAGTAAATTATTCATTTATGAATGCGATTGATGGTAATAAATTAAATATTAATAATTTAACATCTGACATAATAAGACCTGGTTCTCAATTTTCTAGAGGTGCTATTGGGTGCGCATTAAGTCATTATAAAATATGGAATAAAATTGTTGAAATAAATAAACCAATTATTGCTGTAGAAGATGATGCTATATTTAATAAAGATTTTGAAAATAAATTGGTTAAAATCCTTAAAAATTTACCAACTGATTGGGATATTGTCTTGTTTTCTCATAATTATGATTCATGTATTGATTTTTATATTCAAGAAAATGAAAGAATTATTGGAAATCATATTAATAATAAACCTACAATTAAAACATTAAATAAATTTCAAAATAAAAAAATAAAAAATGTTGTAACATTTCCATTAGTAAATTGTTTTGGAACTTCCTGTTTAATGACAAGTCCTGTTGGTGCAAGAAAAATTTTAAAAAGTTGCTTTCCTATGGATAATAGAATTATTAAAGTACCTGCTTTACAAAGGAATATTAAATGTTTTAGTATAGATTGTTTATTAAACTCAATATATAAAAATATGAATGCTTTTATTGTACTTCCTGATATTGTTACAACACCAAATGATATTTTACAAAGTACTATTAAAAATGAATAAAAAAAAATCTTTATTTAATATATAATGATTTTTAATTTAATAAATCCATATATTTTTTTAATAAGTTTTTTCATTGGAATATTTATAGTTTATATTACAATGCCAAAGCCAGAAATTATATTACAATACCCACGCCCAGATAATGAGCATTTAGTATATCAAGATGATGCTGAAATGTGTTATAAGATGAAAGGACAAAAAATAGATTGTCCAAAAGATATTAAAAAAATTGAACCTTATATAATTCAAAATAGTCAAGGAGATATTTAATTTTTTTTTCTATTATAATAATAAAAATATGAATAAACTTTTGACTTTTTATAAAACATCAAATGGTAGAATTTTTTTATCAATTTTTTTTGGAATAGCCTTGTCTGCTATTTTTAGAAAAGTTTGCAAAAATCGTGATTGTATAATTTATAAATTACCCAAAAAATTTAAAAATGCTGTTTTTAAATTTGACGGAAAATGTTATAGATATGAACCTCAAGCAACAACATGTAAAAAAAATATTATTCAAGAAGAATCTTAAATATATTTTATTTTAAATACTTATTAAAAATATGATTATTAGTAATATTTGTATATTTATAATGATTTAGTTAATTTATTTTTATTAAACTAATCTTTTAACTATATCCAAATTTTGGATAAAAAATATAAAATACTTAAAGACAATTTAATATTTAATAATAATTAAAAATGGAAAGTTATAATTACTGCAATGGATGTAAAAAAAGTTTATTAATATCTAATTTTGATAAAAAAAATGATAATGAAAATTATTATTCAAGATGTAAATCTTGTAGAAAAATTCATAATAAAAATGAA
>Ga0209403_10007765_pt1 | contig 10489 bp, 8 predicted proteins | sample ArcticOcean_MG_C_8_FD_187440 | JGI IMG/M metagenome (GOLD analysis project Ga0209403, IMG submission 187440) | Marine microbial communities from western Arctic Ocean - ArcticOcean_MG_CB11_86 (SPAdes) (version 2) | ecosystem: Environmental > Aquatic > Marine > Oceanic | place: Arctic Ocean...
GTAGGTGATCCCAGGAACGCGATTTCAAAATTGGTAAAGACAGAGCCTGACGACCGAGAACTGATCGATCAATTGTACTTACGGGTGCTTAACCGTAAACCTAGCAACAAAGAGATCGAGGTGGTTCAAGAAAACTGGAGCCTCATTGAAGGGGATCATAATACTTTGGTTGATCAGCTCGCTGAAATGGAAAGGGATTGGGTGTACCGAAAAGCCGCACTGGATGCTCAACGTTTTCAAAATATAAGTAACGCCCAATTCGACGTGGATGAATACATGCCGGAATTCAAAGCGAAAAAAGCTGCAGCGAATAAAGCACGCCGAAATCAAATTAAAATCACAGAAAAATCCTTGGCTGACTTTGAATGGAATTCCTTGCCAACGAACCAGACCGCAGCTCTCCAATCGATAACGGCGGATCGACTTTTAACCCAATGGGAACCTCTGGTTCCAGAAAAGGCCGAAGCGACTGCCAAAGGAATTAAGCTTACCATAAACGAAGATGCTACAATTCTTGCTTCTGGTGAAATTGGAAAGAATGTCGATTATACCTTAACTATTCCAATTAAGGATAAAAGGATCAGCGGGTTCATGCTGGAAGTTTTGGTAGATGATTTGTTACCTGGCTTTGGACCTGGCCTCAATGAAAGCGGAAACTTTGTTATTTCTGAAATTAAGATCGATTATAGACAGGATCCGGAAGCAGAAAAAGAAACCCCATTAAAGCTTGTCGATGTTGCTGCCGATTATACAGAAGAAGAATTTAATGCGACCTATGTAATAAACGGCAATCGGGATCGTAACGATAAGGCATGGGCTGTTGGAGGACAGGAACGTCGTCCCCATTGGCTTCGCCTAAAGCTTGATCAGCCATTCGTCGTAGATGAAAAAGGTCTTACGCTAACTATTACGATTGAATGTCGTTATTCCGATGGAGATTTTCCTGTTGGAAAATTTCGGCTCCTTACGACCGGCTCGGAAGATCCGCTAAACTTGGGCTTACCATCAAATATCTCAGCCGTTCTAAATAAGGCACCGGATCTTCGAATTGAAGATGAGGTGTCTATGCTCGAAGAATGGTATAAGTATCAGGATCCCGACTACCTGGCCAAAAGGTTTGATTGGGTAAAGGCGAAAAAACCGCTTCCGATCGACGAAAAGATGGAATTGCTCAAGATGGCGCTTGGGTGGGCCGAACGTCCGTTTCTGGACGACCCGGTTCTTGTTCAATTGCGCAGCGATGTGCTGCATTCCGTTCAGCAGGACGGTAATCGTAGGCTGACCGCTGCTCAAGATCTCGCGTGGGCGCTGATCAATAACTCCGCCTTCATTTTCAATTATTGATAGATTAGCAAAGGATAATACTATGTTCAGGATACCAGGACCAAAAGGAAAAGATCTATGTGACTCACACCTCGGCATAAACCGTCGCGACTTTCTTCGAGTGGGTGGGGCAGGCATGCTTGGAATGACACTCAACAACATTCTTCGAGCGCAATCTGCATCTACGACTAGCTCATTTGCCGGTGGTCCCGGCTGGGGCAAAGCAAAATCGGTTATTATGGTTTACCTCCAGGGTGGTCCAAGTCATCTCGACCTATGGGACCCCAAACAGCGTGATTCTGTGCCGGACAATGTGCGCTCCGAGTTTAACAATATCTCCACAAAAATTCCTGGTATTCAGTTTACGGATATTCTACCGAACCTGGCTAAGGTGAATGACAAATTCACCATGATTCGTTCGATGAGTTACACTCCTGATGGTTTGTTTAATCATACCGCTGCTATTTATCAGATCATGACCGGATATACGACCGACAAAGTCAGTCCTTCTGGTCAGCTTGAACCGCCTTCCCCTAAAGATTTTCCGAACTTCGGGTCGAACATAACACGTTTAAAACCAACGGACGAGCCTATGCTTCCGTTTGTTATGCTTCCTCGACCACTTCAGGAATCGAATGTCGTGAACAAGGGGGGGACTGCTGGGTTTCTAGGAAAATCATACAATCCATACTACCTCTTCCCGGAAGGAGACGACATGAAGCTGGATAAGATGGATGGCATTAAGGTCGATGACCTCCAACTCCGTCCAGACGTATTTTCTGCGCGTCTTCGTCGTCGTGCTAACTTACGCGAGGCGATCAATGCTCAGATGCCACTCATCGATAAAGCAGTCGAAGAATACAATATCGACGAATTTTACTCACAGGCTTTGAACCTACTCGTAAGTGGTCGCGCTCGAGATGCATTCGATATCGGAGCCGAAAGCGAAAAATTGCGCGATCGTTATGGCCGTAACACCTTCGGCCAAAGTTGTCTGCTTGCTCGACGGCTTGTTGAAGCTGGAACGAAAGTCGTCGAAGTGGTTTGGCCCAAAGTTGCCAATTCCGGCGACCATAGTTGGGATCATCATGTTGGCCTTAGTAAACGTATGAAAACTCAATCCGGCCCTATGCTTGACCAAGGTTTGAGTGCTCTCTTTGAAGACCTGGATGATCGAGGATTGCTAGATGAAACATTGGTGGTAGCCATTGGAGAATTTGGACGGAGTCCGGAAAAAGGGGTTTCTACATCCGGCAACACAAACAGTTCTGATGGTCGTGATCACTGGCCTTACTGTTATACTAGTGTTATAGGTGGTGCCGGAATCAAGCGAGGATACGTTCATGGCAAATCCGACAAAACGGGTTCCGCACCCACCGAAGATCCCGTTCACCCAACTGAGATTTTGGCCACCGTTTACCATGCTATGGGAATTGATCCTGCGACTATTGTGCACAACCACCTCAATCAACCACGCGAGTTGGTGAAGGCTGAACGTGTATCTGCTTTGTTCGCCTAGTCCGGATCTATCCTAAATATCCAGCTACGAGTCTGGCTGCTTGTTCCTAAGCGTTCATGGGTTGATTCGCACCCTCATATTGTAAGTTTGTTTTACCGTAATTGCAGCCATTGCTCTTGTCTAACTGGAACCTGTCTGGTTAGATAGGGCTTTGTAGCCAGCTCATTCAACCTACTGGGTGTTTCCTGCGAAATGAATCCTTAACGAAGGTCGAAATGAAAATTCAAATTATTGCATCATTTTATTGATAAGTAGTTCTGCTTTTGGGCAGTCGCAAAAAGCCATGCAATTGTATGAATTGGGTGTGAAGCAAAACGAGGCAGGTTTGCTTCTGGAAGCGAGTGTTTACCTAAGCGATGCAATTTTTGAATACCTAAGGTATGCGGATGCTTATTATCAAAGAGGAATGAGTTTTTATGGCCTCGAGAAAATAAGCCACGCGATTCGAGATCTCGATGCAGCTACTCAGTTGAAAGTAAAAAGTGTTCATGCTTATACCACCTAGATCAATCTTTACAGGCAGAAGAAAGAGTATCATTTGGCGCTGGTCATAACCGAACGCGTTTTAATTCATCTGCCGGATAACGCTATTGGAACATACAATTCCCAAGGAACCATTTACGAAGAAACGAAAGAATTTACAAAGGCGCTTAATGCTTATCGGAAAGCAGAGAGATGGCCTTTGGCAAAATGCCTAATTTTGCTGCACAGCTCGAAGAGCGGATCGCGCGAGTTTTGATTAAAATGAAGCAGGTAAACCGGGCAGCCGGTTCTGAAGTTTATTAATTTCAGAGGCATTGGGTTTTTACCCAATAATTCCTCTACGGGTCTCTAGATTTGAGAAACCGGTGAAGCGCTCATAATGATGTCCGTTATTGTCGACACAGTACCTTTGTAATGTGGGTCGCTTCGTAATTTTTTCCAATCAGGATTTCCTCCAAATTGTTTCCAGTGCTTGTCCCGTTGCTCCATGTCGGTGAAGGCTAACATATAGATCAGGTTCGGCATGAGCGGACCCGCGACAGTTTGACCAAAAAATACTGGGTGAAGTCCGACATCGCGAAAGATCTGGATTTCATTCCCTTCATTGAACATCTCCATTTTTCGGAGACCTTTCATGCGGTTATGAGACTCGTAGAATCTGAGTTCGAAGATACGACCATTAACTCCTGCAATTGCTGAAGGAACCTCAACTTCGGTCATCCCCTTGAATGCTTTCATCAGGGTAGACTCCATGCGCTCGTAAAGAGGGTTGTCCATTTCGGTATTAGCAGCGGCTTGGTACTCCGGTGTGTCGACCAATTTGTCCCAAGCAGTTAAGAAGGAATCGATATTGGCGTGTGGTATTAACATATAGACCTCACCACCATGACCTCCGTATTTTGGGCGAAACACGCCGATTGGATTGCAGCCAAGTTTGTTGAGTCCTGGAATCACTGTATCGCCAAGGAATGTTTCGAGACGAGCCCGGGTGGCGTTGTTGACAACCTCAAAACGAATGAGTTCGTGGAAGCGTTGTTCACTGGCTTTGTGGGCTTTTCCGTGGAGGAGAGAAGCTGAACTTGCTCCAGCAACTGCTGATGCGGCGAGAAATTTACGACGATTCATAATGTTTTAAAGTGTTAAGGTAGATTTGATTATTCAGTATTGAAACGTGATGGTTAGATATTGTCGAGAAAACTATTTAACGCTTCGAGAAAAAGTTGTGGCTGGTCGCGGTGCACACTGTGCCGTGCGTCTTTGACATGGACGAGCTTCCCGGTTTTGAGAATTGCTGCTATTATTTTGTTTTTCTCTCTTAGTTCTCCTTGGTCATCGGCCTTTAGTATTAAGGTCGGGCAGCTTGTCTTAGCAAAAAGCTCGCTCATGCTTGGTCTATCGTTTGCGCTTCGGTAAGCGGTGTTAGGGTGGTAAAGCTGTTTCGACAACACCCAAAAATGAAGTTCCGTGAAACTAAAGTGTGGGTTTCGTGCTTTTTGACCATCGAACAACGTTTCGTAGCTAGTATTGTTGCGTTGAAGGATGTCGGCAACTCGTTTCTCAACGCCAGCGTTTCGTTCCGCGGACTCATTAGGAGTTCTGGAAACAAGTCTTGGATCAACAAGGATGGAGGCCTTTGGGACGTCAGGGAACCGCGCCGAAAACCAAGCTACTGACGAGCTACCCATGGAGTGACCCAAGAGGATAGGTTTATCCAATTTCAACGCCTTGATCAGGCTTGCTAGATCTTGGACCTGAATGTCGGTTGGCTCTGATTGCGAGGGTGGGTCGGTTAACCCAAATCCTCGGGCATCGGGTAGGATAATATCGTAATTGTCCTCAAGCTCTTTAGCGATGGCTGTCCAACAAAGTCCGTCGTCGGAATAACCGTGCAGCATCAGCATAGGAGGTTTCTCACCGCCCGTCCTCCAATAGTGCATACGAATGTCGTTTGCGACCACCCAGCCTTCGGTCCAGTTTGAAGGGATATGTGGGTCTCTAGCAGCGGTTGTTTCAGTTGCGAATGTTGTTAGCGTTAATATGAGAGTTAAATATCGTTTCATTATATGCCGTACGACAATAATTGTTGTCAGAGCCATGGCGAGCACTGAGTATTTGTTCGGCATTTCGCTCTTGGAATTGCTAATTCTCCGTTCTCAGAAGTGATACCTTCTGATCAAAATCATCTACTCGTTAACAATACATTTTTAAAAATGAGAACTAAATTACTCGTTCTATTTCTCCTTTCCTCAGGTCTTCTAAATGCCAATTTTGAGGCTCTTTCGGAATTTCAGAAAACAATCATCGAAGATGAGGAAACTGGTAGCAATGTGGCTATGGTGTTCAAGGACGGTAACACTGTCTACTTCCATGCTCAAAATTCTTTAAAGCCTGGCGATAAGGATGTGTCGCCACACACGATATTTCCCATGTGGTCTATGTCCAAGCCGATCACTATTGTCGCGATGATGACTTTGTATGAAAACGGATTGATAGATTTTGATGATCCGGTTTCGAAATACATTCCTCAGTTTGCAGACGTTCAATGTATCGGGAGTGACGGTGTCTATGACTGTGTAAACGAACTCAAAATCATTCACTTAATGACACATCGATCGGGTTATTCTTATCGAAGTGTTCCGGATCACACAGGAACCTTCAGTACCATCAAATACAAAAACCTGGAGGAGTTTGTGGACGATGTGGCGAAGGTGCCCCTTGCATTTGAACCTGGCGAGAAATACTTGTATGGGCTTAACCAGGCGATTCTCGGCCGAGTCGTTGAGGTTATCACCGGTGAAACGTTTTATGAATATCTCAAGAAAACGATCTTTGATCCACTGGGCATGAATAGCACAAAGTTTTATTTAACTGCCGATGAACGGGCTAACCGATTTCAACCGTTGTTCATAAACACAGGAACACTTAAGGGGTTTACGTTTGAGTTGAACGAATTGAGTTATGTTCAAGACAATCACGCCTACTACGGAGGGGAAGGATTGGTATCAACTATTACGGATTATTCAAAGTTCTGCCAGATGTTGTTGAACGGAGGCAGTTTTGAGGGGAAGAAAATCATCTCCACGAAAAGTATTGAAACCATGATCAAAAAACGGAGCGAAGGGTATCCAGCTGAAGAATTCGCCGGCACGAATAAACTCGGTTTTTATTATGGTTTTTCACTATTTGTGTTGGAAGACCCTGAGATCGATGGCGTCGGTGCCAGCAAAGGTATTTACGGCTGGTCCGGATACCATAACACGCACTTCTGGATCGATCCGGAGAAAAACTTAACTGGCCTCTTTATGAGTAGGGCACGTGGAGTGAACTCCGACTTCCAGAATCTACTGCGGGAAGCCGTGTATACGGATATCGACTAGTAGAACTTCACTTCACGGGTTAGCGCATAATTCGTTTTAGTGTTTACTGTGCTTAAAACTTAGGTACGACATAACTTTATCGTCACCGATTAAAGCGTTCGATGGCCTTAGATGTTCATCGTTGAATACGCGTAGTTCATCCGGGGACAATATTGTAACAAAGCTTTCATCCCAACCTTCATTGTAGGGGATTCCTTTTCTACTAAGATTTAAATGGTGGGCAAAGAATCCGTAGGCTGCTGCTCGTTTTGAGTAACCGTAATCGTGGCTTTCCAGTGGAAGGTGTACGTTCTCGGTCTTGTGCTCTGCATTGTAGAGAGCATAGACGCTTTGGACATATGGATATTCTATACGGGGAGTATTGCGGGTCCAATCAGCTCCGTTGGATACCAGGAGGAGAGGTCGTGGAGCAGCCAATGCTGCGAACTCTACATTGTTGGTTTGGAAACCCTTGCTTTTGTGAATAGGCATGCCGCTCTCGCAGACGCAACCACCAAAGAAGTGTGCGGATACCTGAACAACCGGTGCCGACACTGTTATGCGATCATCAATTGCAGTTAAAACAAACGTTTGAGTTCCTCCACCTGATCCCCCTGTCATGCCAATGCGGTCTGGGTCTACATCCGGGCGAGATAACAGATATTCCAAAACACGTGTGCTATTCCAGGTCTGGAGCAGAGCAGCGATGGGCATTTTATGGTTTATCTGCGTCGATTCGGCGTAGCCAACCATGTCATAGGTAAAAGCGATGGCCCCCATCCGGGCAAAGGATGCACAGCGTTTTTGCATGAAATGAGTAAAACGCTTATTTGCCAGATGTCCATGCGGGTTGAGTATGGCAGGATTTTTCTCTTTGAGCCGTAGTGGTAGATAGAGGTTTCCGGTGATGTAGAACCCGGGAAAACTTTCGATTGCGATATTCTCAACAGCATAACCATCCATTTCCTTTCGGCTGTGGATGATGGGGTTAAAATGGCCTTTGACCTTTGGCATATGGTCCCAATGCAAACCCGCTAGAATTCCTTTCCGAATCTGTTTGGCCCGCTTTGCCCAGGAGTCTTTATCGTCCCAAGTAGAAGCGAATTGTTTCATGACCAGGTTGGCTTCGTCCGGTGTCCAATGGTCCCCGACACAGAGCAATTCTGCTGGAGCAGCTTCACTCATATCCAGCAGGGCTGCACTGATGGGTAAGCACAAGAATAACGGAAGGATACTTATAAAAACAGTGAGTTTGGATAGAGTAGTTGTGTTCATGAGATATGTGATTCAATTCCTGTTTAATAGGTCCTGACTTTGTTTAAAAGCCTGAAATACAAATTCGTTTGCATCACCTTGTTTAGCTCTCATCAATGGGCCTATGCAAACCTTGCTTTCGGTTCCCGCCGCCTTGGTGGCCCAATCTCATACGCTTTCAGAGAGATTCGGTGACGGAGTATTTGTGACTCATGATCCCAGAGATAAAAAACTGGGCTCAGGTGGTGGTACTGCCCACCTCGTTGTGGAGGCCCAGAAGCAAGATTCAGGCGATCTCAGCTTTGAAAGCTTGGTTGGATGCTAAAAAGCGGGTGATCGTGCATTCAGGAGGACAGAGTCGTCGATTGCCTGCCTATGCTCCTTCTGGAAAATCTTCAGATCAACAAAAGTGGCTGATCGCCAGTGGAGACGTCTTGGTATGGCACAACCGTTCCTTACCAGAAATTCCTGATGTGGATGTATTGTGTATAGGTATCCCCGAATCTCCGGAAACAGCATCGGAGCATGGTGTTTTTTTTGCATCAAGGCAAGATTCGACTAAGCTACAATTCATGCTTCAAAAACCGAGCCCGGCTGAAATTGCCGGGAGATCGACTCAATCTCTTTTTTTTATTGATGTAGGTATCTGGGTTTTAAGTACTCGGCATTGCTGGCTCTAATGGAGAAATCGGGATGGAACGCAAAGAATGAGAGTTTCGAAAACAATCTCCCGGATTATTACGACCTGTATTCAGAATTTGGACTCGCATTGGGAGAGGAGCCAACCAAAACAGATCCACTTATCTCAAAGCTCAGCTCAGCGGTTCTTTCACTCCCTGCAGCAGAATTCTATCACTTCGGGCGCAATTCGGATATCATTCGCTCTTCGCTCGCACTGCAGAACCGAGTGCAGGATCCGCAGCGGATTTTGAGTCTTATGGTTAAGCCGCACCCTTCAATTTTTATTCAGAACTGCCGATGGGAGACAAAATTGACTGAGAATAATCAAGATTTGTGGATTGAGAATTCGTACATTGGGGATGGCTGGGAATTAGACGAAAAACATGTACTAACTGGTATTCCGGAAAATGATTGGCGTATTCAACTGCCTCGCGGGACCTGCATTGATTTGGTGCCGGTGGGAGAGAGTGGTTGGGTGCTGCGGCCCTATGGGTTCGATGATGCATTCAAAGGGTCAATTCGTTCGGAGGATACTTTCTGGATGGGGATGAGTTTCCAGAAATGGTGTGCCAGTCGAATGATCGGCCTGGAGGAGTTGTTAGATGACTCAAGTGTCGATATCCAATTTGCTGATCTATTTCCAGTCTTGGATTCCTTGGAAAAAGTAGAACAACTGTTATCATGGATGATCGGTGCACAGACGCGGACCGATAAACAGATACGTGAGTTGTATTTGAGCTCAAAGCGAATGTCTGCCGATGCGATTAGCACTGATGCGAATTTAGGTCGCCTGTTTAAACAGCAGAAGCAGTTACTTACGGATTCACTTCCCATTCTTGCAAGAAACTCGGACCGAAGTGTTTTCTCACAAGTCGACCTCCACCATACTGCAACCCTATTCGCAGATACCGATCATCCACTGCCTGACACTTATCCAGATCCTGAAGCTCGCATATTTCCTTATATTCGCGATCGAATGTTTCGCTCCAATGTGGAGCGGTTGCGTGGTCTTGATGGGTCGGTCTTTGAACAAGAAGCTTTCAGCTCTCTTCGTGAAACGGTGATCTCTCCTTATAGGCGACAAATGATTTCTTCGACGAACCATGTTCTTTCGGACCAGGTGGTTTGGTCGCGGTCCCCGGTTCGTCTCGATCTTGCCGTTGGTTGGACGGATACACCGCCATTTTGCTTTTTAAACGGTGGAAGCGTGATTAATTTGGCGGTTGAGCTTAACGGCCAGCCTCCGATCCAGGTGTTTCTCAGGGTGTCTGAAAAAAAACAGATCGTCGTTCGATCGATTGACTTGGGTGTTAGCGAGACGATCCACAGCTACGATCAAATTGGCGAATACTCCAAAGTCGGGTCTGTTTTTTCCATTCCCAAGGCTGCATTGGCATTGGCGGGGTTCCATCCGGACTTCAATGTACTACTATCGTATCCTGACCTGCAATCACAGTTGGAAGACTTCGGAGGAGGCATTGAGATCACTTTATTATGCGCGATTCCCAAAGGTTCTGGATTGGGTACTAGCAGCATTCTTGCTGCGACGGTACTTGGGGCTCTCTCTGAATTATGTGGTCTGGCGTGGGACAAGACAGAAATTGCTCAGCGCACCTTGGTCATCGAACAAATGCTGACAACTGGGGGTGGATGGCAGGACCAATATGGCGGAATTTTACACGGAATAAAACACTTGGAAACCGGGGCAGGTTTGAACCAGGACCCTACGGTTCATTGGCTGCCTGATCATCTTTTTACGGATGCCGCTTATACACCGAACCTACTACTTTACTATACCGGAATCACTCGCGTGGCCAAAGACCTGTTAGGGGAAATTGTGCGCGGAATGTTTCTCAACAAAAGAGAAACGCTT
>Ga0209403_10007766_pt1 | contig 10488 bp, 8 predicted proteins | sample ArcticOcean_MG_C_8_FD_187440 | JGI IMG/M metagenome (GOLD analysis project Ga0209403, IMG submission 187440) | Marine microbial communities from western Arctic Ocean - ArcticOcean_MG_CB11_86 (SPAdes) (version 2) | ecosystem: Environmental > Aquatic > Marine > Oceanic | place: Arctic Ocean...
GCTCGCAAGGGTCCATGCGCGGTTTGTTGATTCAGGCAAATTGTTCTCGTTTCTCGGAGTTGGTCTCGGACTTGGTCTAGAAATTGACTATTGGGATTGAATGCAGCAGTTGGTACAAAAAGCTTCAACCAGCGTGTTCGATTCCGAGGTTTCCATATTCATCAACTGTAGCGGTCCACGCCGGATGAATCACGGTCGTGCAATCTGGTTCTTCGATAATCGCTGGTCCGCTGAATACAGCTCCGGCCGGTAATTTGGATCGATCGTAAACAGTGGTCTCACTGATACCTTTTTCGCCGGTATTTTCAGAGAAATAAACAGGCCGTTTACCTTTTGACGCGACTGAAGCATCGCTGCCTGTGTTGTCGAGCTTCCGCATCTCGGGGCGTGCGATCTTGCCGATTGTCGTGAGGCGTAGATTTACCAACTCGACCGGCTCGTCGTTAGCTCGAAATCCGTAGGCAGTTTCATGGGCTTTGTGGAACGATTCAGTCAGCTCGTTCATCCATGCATCGTTGATCACGCTGCTCGCAGGTGCCGGAATGCTGAGCTCGAAGCTCTGACCCCAGTAGCGCATCTCGACGGCGCGCTCGAATATTGGATCGCCCGAAGCCGAAGTGGCTACTCGGTGAGCTTCACGTCCTGCTGCTTGCAGGCGGTCGAACTCACTGGAAATTAGAGATAGTTCGATCTCAGTGGCCCTAACGATCAGGGTCGCAGATCCCTCCATACGAACGTCGGTAACGAGTAGTCCCAAAGCAGAAGCGGTACCGGGCCCGAGCGGGATCAACACCCGCGGAATTCCTGCTTGCTCGGCGAGTCGAACGGCGTGGGCGGGTCCTGCTCCGCCGAAGGCTACGAGCATGAAATCACGGGGATCGTGGCCGCGTTGGACTGAGACGAGCCGAAGGGCGTTGACCATTGCGGTGTTGGCGATCTCGACGATGCCGTGGGCTGCTTCCTCGACCGAGAGTCCGAGCGGATCCGCACACTGTGTTCGAATGGCTTCACGGGCCAGTTCGAGGTTCAGCGTCATATCACCACCGGCAAAATAGTTGGGATCGAGTCGGCCGAGAACCAGGTTCGCATCTGTAATTGTCGGCTCAGTTCCGCCGAGGTTGTAACAGACAGGTCCCGGATCGGCACCTGCCGATTGTGGTCCTACTCGAAGGGCTCCACCGGAGTCGACCCACGCGATCGAGCCGCCACCCGCACCGATTTCGACGAGGTCGACGACCGGTGTTCTGATCGGGTACCCGGAGGCTCCGCCAAATGCACCTGCACCAGCCTGTGCTGAGCCGCCGACGTTGTAGTCCTTGGTGATGTTCGGCTGTCCGCCTCGAATCAGGCTCGCCTTGGCGGTTGTGCCGCCCATATCGAAGGAAATCACGTCTGAATGACCGAGTGCCGAGCCCAGATGTGCCGCGGCGACCGCACCGGCTGCTGGCCCTGATTCGACCATGAATACCGGGTTTTCTGTGGCTGCGGAAGCAGGGTAGACCCCGCCGCTGGACTGCATGACGAGCAGTTCGGAGGTGATGTCGTTGGCGTGGAGTTTTTCGGTGATCGACTTTAAATACGTGCTTACGATTGGCGCAACCGCAGAGTTGATTACGGTTGTGGAGGCTCTCAGGTATTCACGAAACTCAGGAACCACGTCCGCAGAAAGGGAGATGATGACGTTCGGGAGTCTGGCAGCGATCGCCGCGCCGATCCGTCGTTCATGGTCTGGATTTCGGTAAGAGTGAAGCAGGCAAACGGCCACCGCCTCTACCCCGGATTCGGCGATTCGCTCCACTACTTCGGCGAGTGCTTTTTCATCGAGTGGAGTTACGATCTGCCCTTTGGCGTCGAGCCTCTCGGGCACTTCGAAACACAGCTGGCGCGGGACAAGTGGTGGTGGCTTTTCAAACTGAAGATCGTACAAAGAAGGCCGGATTTGCCGAGCTATCTCGAGCATGTCTCGAAAGCCCTCAGTAGTAACAAAAGCCGTTTTTGCTGTCTTGCCTTCGATGATTGCGTTGGTCGCAACGGTTGTGGCGTGGACCACATGCTCGATAGCGTCGGTGGGAACATTGCCATCGAGATCAAGGAGTTTTTGAACGGCAGAAATGAACCCCGCGGCGGGGTCTGCCGGTGTTGTAAGAACCTTCGAGGTCGTGACCTTGCCGGTTATCGAATCCACGAGGGTTCCGTCGGTGAATGTCCCACCTATATCCACGCCGATTCGGAATCGGGCATCACTTGATGCGTTCAATTTGAGTTCCTCGATGGTTTTGGCTGTTTTCTTACGTTGGCTGTGGCTGTTTCATCGACAGAGGTTGACTCCGGGTCGATCACAACGCCGTAAAGATTATGTGCCCGCTGAAGGTTGACTTTGCCGCCTACGACATCTCGCAAAACAGCGTTCGGGTCGCGCTCGTACGGCGATCCATATCCACCCCCACCGGGGGTTTGGAAACTGACCGTGTCGCCGGGTTTAAGTTCAACTACACACTTCGAACTGAGTTCAGTCGCTTGTTCGGATTCTTCGTCAGGATTCAGGATGTAAAAGGCCTTCCGACCGTCCATGCCACCGAAGATGCCTTTGGGTCCGGCGATATCGCGATCCGAGAGCACTGTGAACGTCGCAGGGTCATCAGGAAAGTGGTAGTCGCGCCGCATACCGAGACCGCCACGGAACTTGCCAGGACCTTCCGAGTCTTCGATAAGAGAAAGTTGCGATATCCGAATTGGGAAGTGCGACTCGACCTCTTCAACCGGGGCATTTTCTGTGTTTTGACCGTGTTGTTGTACGGCATCGGGTCCGTCGGACGTCGCTCGTGCTCCGTAGCCGCCTGCGAGTGCTTCGTAGTTGCAGTGATATTCACCGTTTTCACGGTCGATGATGCCAAAGCCCATCTGGGCCATCATTGCCTTTGTCGATGAAGCAATCTTCTCGGGCATGCCAGGAGCAAACGCCCTGAAGAGCATGTCGTTGACTCGGACCTGCGTCTCCCAGCCGCCAACGACGGGTGCAGGGTGGAGTGCGTGCACAACGGTCCCGGGCTTGGCGTTCATCTTGATGTGCTTGTAGAAACCATGGTTCACAGGCATGTCGGCTGCCATGAGTGCCCGCAGAGTGTAGGCACATGCCGAAAAAGTCATTGCCTTGGTCGAATTCACCGGTGCTCGACGTTGCGGATCGCATCCATCGAAATCGAAGTAGACCGTTTCGCCTTTGACTGTGATTTCCACTTTGAGATTGACAACTTTGTCGGTGAACCCGTCGAAGTCGAGGAAGCTCTCCATTCCGTAGACGCCGTCGGGGATGTTGGCGATTTCGGCGCGAGTTCTTCGATCGGTGTAATCAATTACAGCGTCTACGTAATGATCGAAGTCGGATACACCGTATTTTTCGACCAGATCAACCAGCCGCCGCGCACCAACCGTGTTGGCTGCGATTTGCGCCCGGAAATCGCCAGTTGTCACTCGTTTTGACCTGATCTGGGCGAGGATCAGTCTGAATATTCCCTCGTTGATCACGCCGTTTTGTACGAGCTTGACTGGAGGAATGATGATTCCCTCCTGATATATCTCCTGAAACGGCCCAATCGAAGCCGGCGCACCACCGCCAACGTCCACGTGATGAGCGAGAGAAGCGACGTAACCAACGAGTTCGCCTTTGTGATGAACCGGACCGAACACCGTGACGTCGTTGAGGTGCGAGCCACCGCCGAACGGGTTGTTTACGACCAGCATGTCGCCCGGTCCGAGATTCTCGGCTCCGTATTCCTTCACAGAGTTCGGAATGAGTTCAACGAAGGAACCGAGGTGAACCGGTTGAGAAAATGCCTGTGAGATAGGGCGGCAGTCTCGGTCGAAGAAGGCACACGAGAAATCCTGGCGGGTTTTTACGTTGGTCGAATAGGCCGAGCGTCTGAGTGCTGCAGCCATTTCTTCGGCTACCTGGGTTAGCGCTGACCGAACGACCTCGAACTGAATCGGATCGATCCCATTTGTGGCCATGTCGCCTGTGCGATCACTTGCCACTGCGTAGCTCCCCGGTGGCAGATTCGTTTACCAGTTGCGATGCAATATCAATCTCAACTCCGTAGCGTTCCCGAGCGCGTTCGGCAGATATTTTCCCCTGTAACACGTCGTCTAAGACCGCTTCGGGATCTCGCTTGTGTGGCGGGCCGTAGCCGCCTCCACCAGACGTTCGGTAGCTGATCACGTCGCCGGGTTGTAGTTGCAGGGTGGTCTTTGACGACAGGCGTTCTTCCTCGTCCTCACCATTCTTGAGAAGGGCGTAAATCGAAGTGCTGCCGTGTTCGCCGCCAAATAAGCCACGTGGGCCGAACTTATCACGGTCGGCGAGTACGGTAAATGTTGCCTCTTCAGGGAACATGTAGTCCCGTCTAAGACCGAGTCCGCCTCGAAACTCTCCCGGTCCTTCGGAATTTGGGACCAGTTCATAGCGAGTGATGCGAACCGGGTAGTTGCTTTCGGTCTCTTCGACCGGGGCGTTTTCTGTGTTCTGGCCGTGGCACTGAACGGCATCGGGACCGTCGGAAGTAGAGCGGCCGCCGTAACCCCCGGCGATGGTTTCGAGGAAGCAGTAGTACTCGCCGGTTTCGGGATTTTCACCGCCGAACCCGGAGTGACATTGCATCGACTTCGTACCTGCGCAGATAGCATCGGGCATCGCTGGAGAGAGTGCCTCGAAAATCAGGTCGTTGAGACGCACATGGGTCTCCCAGCCACCGACAACCGGGGCAGGGTGCACGCAGTTTGTGACCGTTCCCTCGGGCGCAATAATTCGCACGTACCGGTAGAACCCGTCGTTCACGGGTAGGTCTCGGTCCATAAGGGCACGCAGCGCGTAGGCACATGCTGAGTATGTCTGTGCAAATGTCGAGTTCACCGGTGCACGCCGCTGCGGATCGGATCCGGTGGTGTCGAACGTAACGCCATCGCCATCGATCGTGACCTTGACGGCGAGATTCACGACTTCGTCCGTAAAGCCGTCATTGTCGACAAAGCTTTTGGCTTCGAACACGCCTTTAGGCAGCTTGGCCACTTCGGCGCGGGTCCTGCGGTCGGTGTACTCGATGATCTCGTCGATGTAGTGGTTGAACTCGTCGATGCCGTAGCGGTCGATAATTTCGTTGATGCGGATAGCACCTGTTTTGTTAGATGCGATCTGGGCCCGAAAGTCACCTGATGTTTCGCGTTTCGAGCGTATTTGTGAGAGCACGAGTCGAAACAAATCATCATCGAGTTCGCCGTTTCGGACGAACTTTATCGGCGGAATGATGATGCCTTCCTGAAAGACCTCTCGAAAGGCTCCGACCGATGCCGGTGCTCCGCCGCCAACGTCGACATGGTGCGCAAGGCATGCGGTGTATCCCACGAGCTGATCTTGCCAGTAGACGGGGCCAATAAGAGAAATGTCGTTCAGGTGAACGCCGCCGCCGTACGGGTCGTTCGAGAGAATCATGTCACCGGGACCAAGGTTCTCGGGACCGTAGCGTCGTATGGCGATTGGCACGTGGCGGACGAACGAGCCCAGATGGACAGGCTGTGTAAACGCCTGTGAAACAGAGCGGAGATCCTTGTCGAAAAAGGCGCATGAGAAATCTTGCCGAGTTTTTACGTTTGTTGAATAGGCAGATCGACGAAGCGCGATCGCCATCTCCTCCGCAGCCTGCGTTAGTGCATTGCGAATTACTTCGAATTTGATTGGGTCGATTGCGACAGTAGTCATGACCAAGAGATGATAGCTGTCCGATGTAGGTGTGTGCGCCGATTCGAGTTCTACCGCCCCGCAGTTTCTGCGCACGATTATGGCGTTTAGGTTTGCGGAGCGATCACTAACGACAGATTATAAAATTCTTGAGATCAGATCGGTTTCCAGACGGATTTGCCGCCTTCTAAAACGACATTCCCTATGCTCGTACCAGTTGAAAGATGGCCCGTGAATACGACCCAGTCTTGAGTAGAGGCGATCGTAAGAATACTGCGGCGCGACTGGGTCGACATGGTGGTGTTCCAGTCGAACGAAGGGCACCACGATTGTTCGGTTACCTGCGCAACACTGTGGAACAGGTCGCCAGTTATTACGCCCGTCTTGCCCCCTGATTCGACCAATACACACTGGTGTCCCGGTGTGTGACCATTTGTCGGCAGAGTCGATACTCCCGGCGCCAACTGCTCGACACCGCTGATTAACTTGAGTGCTCCGAGCGCTTCGAGCGGTTTTACCGACTTTTCGAATGCTTCGTTGGAGTTTTCGGGTTTTGAGTAGAACTCCCAATCACGCGAGGTGATCCAGTGAGTGGCGTTCGGGAACGTCAACGATGGCGAATCGTTGCCATCTGCGTAGCTCACGTTCCAACCAATGTGATCACCATGGCAGTGCGTGGTTACAACGATATCGACGTCGGCAGGCTGTACTCCGAGTGCTGCCAGGTTTTCCAGCAACTTACCTTTTTCGCCTGTGTGCTCATGAACCACATCACCCATACCAGCGTCGACGAGGATCACCGGGCCCTCACCGTTGGTGGATCGGATCAGGTGACTGCGCCAGTCGGGTTGCCATTTGCCATCGGGTGTAAGTGCGAACGAACGATATGGATCCCACTGTTCAGGAGAAACCGTTGTGAATATCGTCCCAGGATCTCGGGCAGTCGATGGCCCGTCAAACACAGCTGTGATTTCGTAATCGCCGATAGTTAGTGATGTGGTCATGGAGTTCTAAAGCCCTCGTTCCTTCTTCACGCGCTTCCACTCTTCAAACGATGCTGGTTGCGGTGGGTAGTACTTGCCGGGAGCCACGTTTTCGGCTTCGATCTTCGTTTTGATGTAGTTCTCGACCTCCTCATGCTCGGTGGCATGTGCGAGTACTTCTGCCGCCATCCATGACGGTACAACTATCACGCCGTCGTCATCGCCGACCATTACATCTCCAGGCCTCACGAGTGCTCCTCCGATATTGATCTGAACGTTCTCTTCGGCAGGATGGGCAGTTGGTCCGCCATGAAGACTTCGGGCGGTGGCGTAGACCGTCAAACCGTAATCTTCGTCTTCGAGAACGCCCAGGTCGCGGATTGCACCATCGATAACGACACCATCGGCGTTGTTCATCTTGAGCTGGAGCAGTTTTACGTCGCCGGCCACTACAGTCTGTTCGTCTCCTGCGATATCGGCTACAAGCACATCACCGGGGCCGCATTTGCCCATGGCAACGTACTCGGGTGCGCCTTCGCCGGTGATGGTGTCGGCTTTTAGATCGTCACGGTTTGGGAGGAACCTGAGCGTTCGTGCGCGCGCCGCCATCTTCTGGCCCGGTGTGAAAGTCTTTAATCCCTCGCAAACGCAGAGCGGTGATCCGAAGCTTCGCACGGTGCCATAAACCGTTGCTGTCGGGAGCTTCTTGAGACCTTCCAGCACCTCGTCGGGCACGTGGACGGGTTTCATATCGAATTTTGGGATGTCTGCCATAGGTGCTGCTATCTCGTTTCGGTAATAGGGGTGTGAACTTGTGAGCTATTGGGCGGGATACTACTCTTTGAGTCGAGTTTGAGGCAACAACTTAGTGTCGTTATGCTTACGATTACGGGCATGTCAGGCAATCTGCTAATTACCCGCAAGAGAATCGCTGCGCGGTCGTCTGAGCCGTAGTAGGGTTTGCGTCGAACGACGTTGAGCCACTTTCGCCCCGAGAGATTACAAATGTTGCCACCTGGCATGCCCCTTTCACGATTCAAAGTCCTTGACCTGACGCGTGTGCGAGCAGGACCGACCTGTGTGCGCCAACTTGCCGACTGGGGCGCTGACGTGATCAAGATCGAGGCTCCGCCTGATGGCAAAGAGGGTCTCGGTGGTGATCGTGATAATTCAGATTTTCAGAATCTCCACCGCAACAAGCGATCGCTTACGCTGAACCTCAAGGCTGATGAAGGTCGCAAGATCTTTCACAAGCTGGTCGAACAGGCCGACGTGGTGGTCGAAAACTATCGACCAGACGTCAAGAATCGACTTGCTGCGGACTACGAAACACTTTCGAAGATCAACGAGCGGATCATTCTTGTAAGCATTTCGGGATTCGGGCAGGACGGACCTTATGGCACCCGTGCTGGCTTTGATCAGATCGCCCAGGGTCTTGGCGGTTTAATGTCGATCACGGGTGCGCCGGGTGAAGGCCCAATGCGTGTCGGAATTCCCGTTGCCGACCTCTGTGCTGGCATGTTCGCCGCACAGGGCACGATGTTGGCGCTTCTTGAACGAGAGGTTTCAGGAAAAGGGCAGTGGGTCAGGACTTCGCTTCTCGAGGCGATGGTGCAAATGCTCGATTTCCAGGCGGCTCGCTACCTAAAAGAAGGTGTTGTGCCGGGTCAGGCCGGTAACGACCACCCAACAAACATTCCGACGGGAGTGTTTCCGACAACCGATGGCCACATCAACATCGCCGTTGCTGGGGGTGTGATGTACGAGCGGTTCTGCAATGCCATTGGTCTCCCGCACCTGATCGAAGACGAGCGATTTGCGACCTCGGCTGGCAGGTCGAAAAACCGTGTTGAAATGAATGCCCTGATCTCAGAGGTTACGGTGACCAACACGAGCAAGCACTGGATCGATATGCTCAACGAGGCGGGCTGCCCGAGCGGTCCTATCAACTCGATGGATGGCGTTTTTGCCGATCCGCAGGTTCAACACCTGAACATGGCTGTGGAGGTGGATCATCCGAGATTGGGCAAGTTCGATGTTGTAAACCAGGCAATAAAGATGAGCCGAACACCGTCGGCAGTGCGTACCGCTACCCCTGAGCAGGGAGAGCACACGGATTCTGTCCTTGCCGAGCTTGGCTATGACGATTCGGCGATAGCAAATCTTCACGAAAATGGTGTAGTTTAGTTCGTTTTTGGCCTGAAATTATCGATTAAATGGAACTTTTATCAAGGATTTAAACGCTATGAGGCAGCTGCAGCTGCGGACCGACAAAATGCTGGCGCACGTCGAAGACGGCGTCGGATGGATCACGTTCAACCAGCCAAAAAAACGCAACGCCGTGTCGTTTGTGATGTGGCAGGCCATTCCAGAGATCATCAGCGATTTCGCTTCGAGCGACGATGTACGAGTTGTCGTAATGAGAGGTGCTGGCGATAAGGCTTTCGTGTCGGGCGCTGATATTTCTGAGTTCGAAGAAGTGCGCAACACACCCGAACAGGTCGTGATTTACGAAAACGCTACTTCTGCTGCGAACGCTGCACTGCGTACGCTCGATAAACCGTTGATCGCAATGATTCGCGGCTTCTGCATTGGAGGCGGAATGGCGATAGCACTTTCAGCCGATCTGCGGATTACCGCTGATGACGGCCAGTTTGGCGTGCCAGCGGCGAAGCTCGGACTCGGCTACGGCTATGGCGGCATCAAGGAGCTGATGAACATCGTTGGTCCATCGTTCGCCAAGGAAATTTTCTTCACTGGCGGGCGTTTTAGTGCATCTGACGCCGAGACGATGGGACTGGTAAATCGAGTTGTTCCTGTCGATGAACTCGAGTCGTCTGTAACGACACTCGCAAAAACTATCGCCGACAACGCTCCCATGACAGTAAAGGCCGCCAAGGCAGCGGTGAACGAGGGCACGAAAAACCCGGATGAGCGTGATCTCGAAAGCGTAGCTGCAATGGTCGAAGCCTGCTTTAACAGCGAGGATTACAAAGAGGGTCGTAGGGCGTTCATGGAAAAGCGAAAACCGCAGTTTCAGGGACGTTAGAGTTGCGTGACGTTCTCAGGAGCACTAAGCGTCGGTTGCTCCCCACTCGTTTTCGTCCATAGTCGATTCAGTCAGAGTGAAAATCAATATGAGGTTCTGTCAGAACTCAGCGTCGGGGGCAGAATAGCATCGCCCCTCATTAGTTGAGGAAAACTGTTCATGAGGAGCGAAGCTGTCTTTTCCGCTTCCATGGAACACATCGTGATTCGCTGGGTTATAGGTTTTAACTTGGAACAATTTTCCAGAATTTTCGTGGAGAATAATTCTGAGTCCAATCAACCCTCGGGTGAGGCGAGGTCTCCAGGGTTGCCCTCGTCTTCTCCCTCATTCGCTTTGATCGAACCTTCGCTCGAAAGGAAGCTTCCTCCGTTCGCCGTGCGGGGCGTGACAGACGGCGAATCCGGCTCAAATTGCCTCTCTGGGAGCGCCTGAACAACTGGAATCTGCCCGAAATTATGCACTCCAACCCGTAATTGTTCGGTCGTGAGTGTGGACAGCTCTACCTTTTCAGCTTCGTTGAACACCACAGATAACTCCTCTTTTGCAACCAGTTGTTGTCAGAACTGTTGTCAAAAAGAGAATCGGCCAGTTCTAAATCAAAGGAACTGACCGATTTCAAGTACAAACAGATGGTGCCGAGGGGCGGACTCGAACCGCCGACACATGGATTTTCAGTCCATTGCTCTACCAACTGAGCTACCTCGGCGCGGCAACCACGTGCCTGGGCT
>Ga0209403_10007767_pt1 | contig 10485 bp, 13 predicted proteins | sample ArcticOcean_MG_C_8_FD_187440 | JGI IMG/M metagenome (GOLD analysis project Ga0209403, IMG submission 187440) | Marine microbial communities from western Arctic Ocean - ArcticOcean_MG_CB11_86 (SPAdes) (version 2) | ecosystem: Environmental > Aquatic > Marine > Oceanic | place: Arctic Ocean...
CACCGGCACGGATTGGCCATCGATTACTGGGCTCACTGTATTGGAATGACCGCCTGGCCGCGCTGCATGCTCTAGCAGTGTTACTTCTACACCATGCTGTGCCATCAACCAGGCTGCGCTGAGGCCCGATATTCCGCTTCCGATGACTGCGATTCTCATTGTGTTTGCGTACTCCTGCGTCCACTATTTGTGCTTCTTTGTACGTCACCAGAACAAATTTGGATGTTAGGTGATCCATTTAAGTGGATGTGACGTATCAATAACCATGAGAATACGAATGGACAGCTCGGAATCAGATATGAAGCCTGCGGGAGTGGACCTTGAAACTGAATTGCTGCTCGCTATTAGCGAGCGTCAGAGTCAGCAGGCATACGCAGAACTATTTGAGCTGATGGCACCGAAAATAAAATCGTTTTTGATGGGTCGGGGTAGCAGTAGTGATGAAAGCGAAAACATTACTCAGGATGCCATGCTCTCCGTTTGGCGTAAGGCGGATCTGTTTGATCCCAAAAAGTCATCCGCTCGTACCTGGGTCTATGCCATCGTGCGAAATCGAATGATAGATCTGCAACGTACAGCTACTCGTATCAACAAGGGTGTCGAGAAGTACAAGCATGAAGGGGACGTCGATTCTGTCACTACGGGTGGCGTTACGGATGCCGCCTCGAGCGCTCAACTGCAGAAATTGTTGCAGCAACTACCAGAAGATCAGGCTCAGGTGCTGGTGATGAGTTATGTCGAGGGAAAATCTCACAAGGAGATCGCCGCGGAAGTCAGTTTGCCGCTAGGGACAGTGAAGTCTCGAATCCGAACCGGCTTTCAACATTTACAAGAATTGGTGACTCAACAATGAATATTTCACAACACCCAGATCAATCATGGTTTGTCAGCTACGCGGTTGGTGGCCTGACACCGTCGTTTAATCTTTTATTGCAGGCGCACCTTTTGGTTTGTCCGCAGTGTCGATGTGTCTTGAAGAAAGCCGATGAGTTGGGCGCCGAGTTCATGTTCGGTTCAGACGATACGCCAATAGAAAAATTTACTATGCCAACGCCGCAGGTGGGTGCAAGAGCGGAGCAATCCATTGAATGGGGTAAGGAGCAGGTGACGGATCTCACCGAGTTTTTCGATCACTATATAGGTATGCACCTCGATAGTCTGAAGTGGATGAAGGCAGGTAAGGGTCTGCGGGTGTGTAGGTTGACGGATACCGAAGAAGACAAGATGCTGATGTTGCGGGCTGAGCCCGGTACGGTACTGCCGAAGCATAGCCATAACGGTAGTGAATTGACGCTGGTCTTAAAAGGCGCTTATTTCTGTGAAAACGCAATCTTCAAAGTTGGTGATATTGAAGACGCAGATGACAGTACATTGCATCAGCCAGTAGTCACAGCGGAAGACGAATGCATTTGTATTGCAGCGGGGGATGGCCCGCTTAAGTTCTCCGGATTACTTCAGCGCATGGCGCAACCGTTTCTGGGTATCTGAGGTGACGCTACAAACCAAGGCGACGCTGGTAATTCTCGCTTCACCGTTCATTGCATTCGCTTTAGCACAGCTTGCGGGATCAAATGGTGTCGTGGTTGCCGGTGTCCCGCTATTTGCGATATGTATTGGTGTCGCCTTTCTTAGTCAGTGGCTGGCATTCATCCCCGCCTATATCTATCAGTCCGAGCATTACTTTGATCTTTCTGGCAGTGCGACCTATGTTGTGCTGGCGTTGATGGGGTTACTGCTGGGATCCCAGGGTGACCTGCGAAGCACACTGCTCGCTATCGTGATGATTGTCTGGGCGACTCGACTAGGTGTGTTTTTATTTTTGCGGGTACGAAAGAAAGGCTCAGATTCGCGTTTCACTGACATCATTCCAGACTTTCGAGTTTATCTACTCACCTGGACGTTACAGGCGATGTGGATATCGATCACGGCGTCCTGCGCGCTGCTGGCCATGACGTCGCTAAACAAAATTCCCTTTGATGGCTGGGCGTTTTCAGGGCTGGTCCTTTGGCTTCTGGGCTTTGCGATTGAAGTGGCAGCGGATAGACAGAAGCAATTGTTCAGAGCGCAGCCCGAAAATGCCACCCGGTTCATTACAACGGGGCTGTGGGCTTTTTCGCGACACCCGAATTATCTGGGAGAAATCATTCTCTGGACCGGGGTTGCAATCATCGCTTTCCCGGTATTGATGGGATGGCAGTTGCTATCACTACTGTCCCCGTTGTTTGTATTGTTTCTGCTCACCAAAGTTAGCGGTATCGAGATGCAGGAGCGACAAAATGACAGGTCCTGGGGCAATGACCCTGCCTACATTCTGTACAAGGCCAATACACCGATGCTGTTTCCCGTGACGCGACCTTCGGGTTTATAGATTAGTCGCCGGCTTCCTCCAGCAGGCGCTTTGCCAGTGCGACAAAGTCAGCGCTCGTGATAATTCCCACCAGGTCATCACCTTGCAGTACCGGCACGCAACCAACCTTGCGATCATACAACTTGACCGCAACGTCTTTGAGATCGTCGGTATCCTGAACTGTGTCAAGATCCGTATCCATAATTTCGGCCACCGGAAGCGACAGATGGGAGGTGTCTTGTGCGTTAATCAGCAGATTACGGTGGGTCAACAGACCAACCAAGGTGCCATCTCTTTTGGTGATAGGGATGTGTCGGATACGTTTATGACGCATCAATTGCCAGGCTTCTTCCAGGCGATCCTCCACATGTAGGCATTCTGGCTTCGCGGTCATAATATCGGCGGCAATCTTCATCGTTAATCTCCGTTAATACATCTAAGCTTAACGAGTACGCTCAGCTTGTCCTTGACCGGAGTCAAAGGATGCCTGTTCTCCCGCGGTGGCTCATTCTCTGCATCAGCTATTGGTACGCCTCAAGGTACTCAGCCACCGAGACAGTTTAGGCTGACTCTGGGAACTGTCGGTTCATCGCATCGAACAATGCTTCGGTCCGGCCTTCCAGCATTTCACGGGAATCCGTGCCGTCAGTGAAAATATAGAGATCCTCGTTTTCAATGCCGCGCAGTACCATTTCGCCTGCATCTTCCGGCTTGACTGCAATAGCTTCAAGCCAGGGCAAGTTTTCTTTTTTGTGTTGCGCGATGGTCTCCGCATCTGCATCAGCAAGCTCTTTATAAAAAATGGGCGTGTCCACTACATGCGGACAGAGCACTGATACGGAAACGGTTTCGTCCGCCATATCGTTGTATAGGAATTCAGACATGCCAACGATGGCAAATTTACTGGTGCCGTAACTTGACTGCGAGTGGTGCCCAACGATGCCAGTGAAGGACGCGGTGTTAACCACATGCCCACCCTCACCGTGTTTTAGCATACGTGGCAGAAACACCTTGATGCCGTGCAGGACACCCCAAAGATTGACATCGAGCACGTTGTGCCAGCGTTCCATGGGGACGTCCAGTATTTTCCCACCACCACCGATACCAGCGTTGTTGCAAAGAATGTGAATATTGCCAAAAGCCGCTTCGACAGCATCCGCAGCACTTTCAAGCGATTCCATGCTGGTGGTATCCACCTGTACGGCACGCACATCGGCTGAAATTTCTTTCAGTATCGACTCGGCTCTTGCGGCGCGCTCGCCATTGATGTCACCGATGACAACTTTGATACCCGCTTTCAAAAAAGCAGCGGCCATTCCTAAGCCAACACCACTGGCCCCACCAGTAATGAACGCCACTTTTCCTTCGAAATCTTTCATGTTTTAGGGCCTCTATGAATGCAGCGCTGGAAAGTATCACAGTTGTGTTTTCTCGTCGATGGGTTCAGGCAATCTGGCTTCGTGGTCATACTATCTGCGGTCTTGAGGTCTGGCATAGCGATCTCATCCCGATCGAGGCAAAGCCATTTGACTAAAGTACATGACATAAATATATTGGACTATTGCAATGTCCGGGCAGTTAAATCGATAAACCGAGATCCATGTCAGGATCAATCACACCAGGAGAAGAAAAAATTGAATGCTGTCGTTCTTTATGGCTCACCCATGTCCCTATACACAGGAAGAGCCCGAAGTTATCTCATCAAAACGGGGGTGCCCTATAGAGAAGTGCCCCATGCGTCTCCGCACTTTTATAAGACAGTGCTGCCTAAAGCGGGAGGCAGAAGGGGAATACCGACCCTTGAATTCCCGGATGGCAATGTCATTCGAGATGGGGTGGCAATCATTGATCACTTCGAAAATCTAAACGGCCATCAGCACGCTCCCAAAACCCCTAAGCAGAATATCGTAAGCCTGTTGCTGGACGTGATTGCGGCAGAAGGGTTGCTGCGACCCTGCATGTACTATCGGTGGAATCAGGATCAGGACAATCTTGATTTTCTGCGATTCCACTTTCAGACGATCTACAGGGATAAGCCCGATCCTGTGAAAGATGCAGAGGATCGCATGAAGTTGATCAGAGAAACGGTAAATCCAGCGTGGGGTGTCACGCCAGAGACACACGACTTCATCGAAAAACAGCATTTGTCATTGTTGAAAAGATTAAACAATCATTTTTCCATCTATCCTTACTTTCTGGGCAGCAAACTCGTTGCAGGCTAACGGCGTGCCGTTCGGTGACACCGTGATGGTAGGCGGATTGTCTGTCGACGAAGCGATCGAAATTATCATGCCGCAATTGGCTGAGGGAATCGATGAAATCATCGTAGCGGCTGAAGGTGAAGTCGAGCTGATGAAGAAGAAGCGCGAGGATCCCGTCGCTATATTTCGCGATTTTGAGGCATTCGCAGAAGTGGAGCTCTACGGTGGTAAGGGAGGATAACGGTATGAATGCGCTTCATCAGGGAGGTTGTGGTTCCGGCCTGGGGAGTAGCCCCCGACGCTCACGAGTTGATTGAGTCGCATTACCTTGAAACGCTACAGAAGCTGAACGCGCACTTTTCGGATTATCCCTACTTCCTTGGAGGTAAGCCCAGCATTGGTGACTTTGGCATGATAGCGCCGTTGTACGGCCACCTTGGACGCGACCCTAAGCCACTTCAATGATGCAAAAACATGCCGTGCGCCTATTTAGGTGGGTCGAGCGTATGAACCGGCCGGAGCCATCCCTGGGTGAATTTTCCAGCATGGAGCAAGCGTATCTGAGTGATGATGAAGTGCCCGATACATTGATTGCCGCACTGAAACATTTTGCGATTGATTTTGTGCCGGAAAGTCGGGCGGCGTGTGACTGCATTAACGCGTGGATTGATGACAATGCCGACGTTGCACCACTCACCGAAGTTAAGCGTGGGGTCGGCACCTGCGAGTTCGAAGTCCAGGGAGTGCGTCTGTCGGTAATTGCACAACCATTCCGTTTCTATGTGTTAAAACGTCTGCAGGATGATTTTGACGCGCTGGACGAAGCCGATCAGTCAGACGTCGTTGAGATGCTTTCAGCCTGTAACATGAAGGAAGTACTGGATCTTAGACTTTCCAGAGCTATAGGCCGGCATAACAACCTCGAGGTTTGGCTGTGACAGGCCACTAAAGTTAAACAATATTGACATTTATGTAATTTTTATATAAAAAGTCAATATAAATTGACAATAATGGCATAACCCATGGACCTGCCTCAAATCGGCCAGGCAATTCTGGCACACCGAAAATCGCTAGGTTTAACCCAGCAGTTGTTAGCGAAGCGCTCAAATATCAGCCGCTATACACTGATCAAGCTTGAGAAAGGAAGAGCCAGTGACATTCAGTTAAAAACACTGATGGCGATTCTGGCTGAACTGGGTCTCACGCTCGACCTCAGCCAGCGTCCGGTTAGTGGTGTGCCTATACTGGGTGAAAAAGTATCTGGTGGAACAGATGGGTGATCTGGCACTCGACGTCTGGGTCGACAATATACGTGTCGGTCGACTGGTGCAGGATAACTACGAATACGTTTTCCAATACGAGAATCTGTCTCGTCTTTCTCCAGAGCGGCATCTCGTTTCACTGACTATGCCTGTGCGATTGAAGCAGTACGATACGCAGATGCTTATGCCTGCATTTCAGACCTCACTACCGGAGGGTGCCCTGCTTGAAAACCTTCGAACACGGTTCGGCAAGTTGATGGACATCAACAACGATATGGTGTTGTTAAAGCTGATTGGAAATAACACGATTGGTCGAGTTCGTTTCTCAGATTCTGATCCCTCAGTGAAGCAACCAGAGGCGTCAACTCAGACACTGACTGATCTGTTAACTTACCCTGAAACGGAGGCGTTGTTTGTTGAGTTGCTGGAACAGTTCGGGGTTCAGTCCGGTGTATCAGGCGTACAACCCAAAGTACTGTGGAGTGAACAGGGGCAGCGGATTGCACTCAATCAGGATGGTTACATCCTGAAATCAGCGGGTAGAGAGTATCCGGGTCTGGCCGTGAATGAGTACTTCTGTCTCGAAGCGGCTAGGGCAGCAGGTTTAAAGACGCCGGAATATTTTCTGTCTGACAGTGGTGAGATGCTGGTTGTCAAACGCTTCGACGTAACTCCCGCAGGGAAAAATCTCGCGTTTGAAGAGGTTTGCGCACTGCTCAATCGACCAAACCATGGTAAGTACACAGGTAGTTACGAGGAAGTGGTGAGCATCCTCCAGAAGGTACCCTGTAAGCCTGTTAACGAAACTAATCGTGACATTTTCAAGTCGGTCGTGTTCAGTATGATGATACAAAACGGCGATGCCCACCTTAAAAATTTCGCCGTGGTTTACGACGACCCGGCAGACGTCTCGTTGGCTCCCTTTTATGATCTTGTCTGCACTACTGTCTATATACCGCGGGACCTACCGGCACTGACAATTGAAGGTAAGAAGTCCTGGCCAGACAATGAAACGCTGAAGAGGTTCGGATTAGATACCTGCGGGTTGCGCACAAGGGAGGTCAAAGCATGCATGGACGAGGTGAGAAGTGGGATCAATGAAACCACCTCGAGAATTGAAAGCTACGGATCAGGAAACCAACACTATCAGCAGCTTTGTCAAAACCTTGCTCAGGTCTTCCGTTCAACCGCCACCTCTTAAGAATGTGGTGGGTGGTGCATGTTTACTTCGGTGGATGTGCCAGAACAGCTTCTTCATTGACATCTGTCCCTTCCGAATGGATGAGATGACAGCCGAATATATCGCGCCATCCAGCATGGGCATGGAGAGTTTCTAGCTTGGTGACTTTCACTTGATGACCCTGTACAAAACAGCATTAATGGTAAATTCATAACCCCAGGTTATCAACCGATAGTTATCTACTGATAGACGCGATCATGCGGTTTCGCAAGAATTGCGATGCGGTGACACAGCCTTATGATTGCGTTAGTGTGCGACCTTGAATTTTTTAGAGAGTAAAACAGCAATGGATGATTCCACACCCTATGTCCCTCCAAAAGTCTGGCAGTGGGAGGAGGAAAGTGAAAGCCGGTTCGCCAGTATTAACCGACCTATGGCCGGGCCAACGCAAGAGAAAGAATTACCTGTCGGTAAACACCCGCTGCAGCTTTACTCGCTTGCGACTCCTAACGGCGTCAAGGTGACGGTACTTTTGGAGGAGCTACTGGCCATTGGGAAAGTGGAGGCAGAATACGATGCATGGTTCATTAACATTGGCGAAGGTGACCAGTTCGGCAGTGGATTTGTTGATATCAATCCGAACTCGAAAATACCAGCAATGGTTGACCATAGTACGACGCCACCGACCCGTATATTCGAATCGGGTGCAATCATGTTGTACCTGGCAGAAAAATTCGGCGCCTTTGTGCCGATGGAAGGACCCGCGCGAGCGGAGTGTTTGTCATGGCTATTCTGGCAGATCGGCAGCGCCCCCTATTTAGGTGGAGGCTTCGGTCATTTCTATGCCTATGCCCCGAAGAAATGGGAATACCCAATCAATCGCTATGCGATGGAGATCAAACGGCAACTCGATGTGCTTGATCGTAACCTGGCATCGCGCCGCTTCCTCTGTGGTGATGATTACAACATTGCCGATATGGCAGTCTACAGTTGGTATGGTCAGCTGGTGCTTACTGGACTCTATGAATCCAAAGAATTTCTCGATGTGGCGTCATACACTAACCTGGTGCGATGGGCGACAGAAGTTCACGAACGACCAGCGGTACGACGCGGTAGAAAGATCAACCGGGGTGGCGAGAGTGGCATAGCAGAGCGGCATGATGCCAGCGACCTGGCGCGCATTCAGTGATCTGATGTTGCATAATGGCTGCTCCTAAAAAATCAATCTGCAATAACGGAGAACGTCAATGCCAGTCATAGATATGTCAACACTCAAACCAGTCGGCGAATTTGGCTCGAAAGCCTGGGGTGAAGCCTGTGTCGAATGCGCCATCAAAATGCTCGAGGCAGCCAATCTACCCTCTTCGATCAACTGGGCATTTTCCGAGGATTACACCCACCCGCCTGCACGACTCATGGAGGGCGGGCGTACGCATGCGGGCTATTACCTCATGGTCAAGAATGGCATTGTCTCCGGAGGAGATGGCATCCTCGAAGAAGCGCGGTTGATTCCCGGCTTTCACGCCAAGCTATCCTGGGCTTCTATCTGCAATCAGTCAGGCGCACTTTATGGACGTGAAGGCGGAAAGCAAAGATCTGCTGAAGAACAGGTTCTGTTCGATGCGATTGAAGCGTACGTCGGACGCGAGAATCCATTAGGTTTTGAGATCAACAAGGAAGGAAAACCCAGCCTTATGCTGGATCCGGTCGGCCCCTGGCCTACAGAAGTCGGTAAAGCTGTGGGTGAAGGCGGCGAAGAAGGCAACGGACTACACAATATCGCTGCAACGTTACAAACAGACTCACCTGAATATGCGGATTTGCCAGTCAGTGATTTGCGTGTGCCTATTTTCGCTGACATGACGGATCAGCAGAAAGCGGAATTCGTTAAGATCTGCGGTATCCAGATGTGAAGCACCCCACCGCCTATGCTTTTTCGGGAGTAAGCACCAAGGGATGATGTCGAAAAAAAATAAAAGATAGATAAGGAACCGATATGAAGACACGTATTACCGAATTGTTTGGTATTGAACACCCCATCATTCAGGGGGGAATGCATTTTGTTGGATTGGCTGAAATGGCCTCTGCAGTTTCCAATGCGGGTGGGCTCGGTATTATAACCGGTCTGACCCAGGGGACACCGGAGAAACTTGCCGCCGAGATCGCGCGCTGTCAGCAAATGACGGACAAACCTTTTGGGGTCAACATAACTTTCCTGCCTTCGGTGACACCACCGGATTACCCTGGCCTGATGCAGACGATTATTGATTCCGGTATCAAGGTCGTGGAAACTGCCGGTAACAATCCAGCGGAATGGTTACCTATGTTGAAGGCAGCCGATATTAAAGTGATTCACAAGTGTACGTCAGTGCGGCATTCATTGAAGGCACAAAAGATTGGCTGTGATGCCGTATCTGTAGATGGTTTCGAGTGTGGCGGTCATCCTGGTGAAGACGATGTGACTAACTATATCCTCCTGCCGCGCGCCGCTGACGAGCTGGATATCCCCTTCGTGGCCTCTGGCGGGCAGGCAGATGCCCGGTCGCTCGTTGCTTCCCTGGCCTTGGGTGCTGAAGGGATGAATATGGGTACACGGTTTATTGCCACGAAAGAGGCGCCGGTACATGAAAATGTAAAGCAGGCGTTGGTTGCGGCCAGTGAGTTGGATACCCGACTGGTGATGCGGTCACTTCGAAACACCGAAAGAGTCTTGATGAATCCTGGGGTAGAACGGCTTATGGAGAAAGAGAAAGCATTGGGGGACGCCTTGAAGTTTGAAGACATCGTTGAAGAGGTCGCCGGTATTTATCCAAAAATCATGGTAGATGGTGAAATGGAGGCGGGTGCCTGGTCCTGTGGCATGGTCGCTGGTCTAATCTACGACATCCCCAGTGTCGACGAACTGATTAGCCGCATCATGTCCGAGGCAGATGCCATCATTAATGACAGGCTTCGCGGTTTTGCCGCCTGATCAGAATAACTAATTAAAGACATCACTATGCGAGAAGCGCTAATTGTTTCAATCGCCAGAACACCCATCGGTAAAGTTTAATGCTTTTCTATACGGGTCACGGCGAGACATGTTTGCATTAGTGATCGATCCAGCTTTTGCTTTCCCCGCATCGGGGTCATTGACGACGTTGAAAAACTGTTCGCAGGCTATGTGAAACCTGCGAGCAATCAGATTCGTAAAGTCCGATAGATCAATTATCGCGTGCCGTCTGCAAGACCAGGGACTTCGCAGAAGAAATTATTGTCGACCAGCACGCTCACCGCGGAATTGGCGTGCGCTGCACCTCCCCAGTTGGGCATCACCATAGAATACAACCCACTGCCACCGGCGACCATGACCAGGATGTTCTCTGGTTTCTCAAAGACTCGGTAAGTTTCGCCCGAGAATCTAGCGCCGAACTGACCGGCGTAGCGATTGTGATCCGCCGTAGGTAGATGGGTGAGCTCCCATAACCGTTGTTGTACAGATTCTCGGTTCATGTT
>Ga0209403_10007768_pt1 | contig 10484 bp, 8 predicted proteins | sample ArcticOcean_MG_C_8_FD_187440 | JGI IMG/M metagenome (GOLD analysis project Ga0209403, IMG submission 187440) | Marine microbial communities from western Arctic Ocean - ArcticOcean_MG_CB11_86 (SPAdes) (version 2) | ecosystem: Environmental > Aquatic > Marine > Oceanic | place: Arctic Ocean...
AAATTAATTTTAATTTTAACAAAATGATAGTATAAGGATTTGTGGCAAGTTTTGATGTAGTTAGTAGACCTGATTTTCAAGAAATAGACAATGCAATAGCTAACGTCCTTCGTGAAATAGTCACTCGTTATGATTTTAAGGGCTCACAAACAACTTTGGAAAGAAAAGAAAAAGACTTAACACTTATTACTGAAGATGAGATGAAGTTAGCACAAGTTCATGATTTAATTATTACTCATTTTGTAAGAAGAAAAGTTGACCCACTTACTTTAAAAGAAGGTAATAAAGAAAAAGCTGGAGGTGATAAGATACGTCTAGTTTATAAATTAAACGAGGGCATTGAACAACCAATTGCAAAAAAAATAACAGCCGATATAAAAAGTTTTAAAATTAAAGTGCAAGTTAAAATTAATGGAAATGAACTTCGTGTTGAAGGAAAGAAAAGAGATGATTTGCAAAGAGTTATGAAAATAATTGAAGATGCAAAGATTAATATTCCTCTTCAATTTATCAATTTTCGTGATTAAAATTTTATGATTACTTTCGAATTGATGATGACAATTATCATTTTTTATTTTGTAATGTATGTTACTCCAGGACCTAATAACAGCATCTTAACAGCATCAGGAATAAAATTTGGTTTTAAAAGAACAATCCCCAATATTTTTGGTATAGCAACAGGCCATGGAATTCAATTAGCGTTAGTTTGTTTTGGTTTAGGAGGCTTATTTGTTCAATTCCCATTTTTATTAGATATTCTTAAATATATTGGGGCAACATATCTTTTATATTTAGCTTGGAGAATATTTGGATCACTTAATACAAGATCGATAGAAGATAAATCTTCTCCGTTAAAATATTACGAAGCAATATTATTTCAATTTGTTAATCCTAAGGCATGGGTAATTTGCATTACGGCAGTATCATTATTTTTCCCCAAAGATGAACATATAGTTATTGGAACAATACTTATGGTTTTTATGTCAACAGTTATAAATATTCCCTCCATAAGTATTTGGGCCTTGGGTGGAAGTGTTATTAAAAAATATTTAGACAAAATTATTTTAAAAAAAATTGTTGAATGGTTATTGGCTGTGTTGTTATTTATAACGGCTTTAACTATAATTATTCCAAAATAAACAGTGAGTCATTTTGTATATATATTCATAATAAAAAGATAACTTATATTAAGGGAATATCTGCTTTTTTTCCAACAATATTATAGCCATTTATTACAGCCGATCTTTTCATAATAATTCTATACCATCTTAAAATATTTGGATATTCAACTAGTTTTATTTGGTGACGCTCAAATCTTGCAATCCATGGCCAAGTAGCAATATCTGCGATTGAATATTCTTTAGCAAGATATTCGTTATCTTTTAATCTATCATCTAAAGTTTGATAAATTCTTTTTGCATAATTAATATATTTTTTTTCAACAAATTTACTTTGGTTAGGGTGGTAAAATAAAAATTGATGTGCCTGTCCTAATATAGGCCCTACTTGAGATAATTGAAACATAAACCATTCTATTGTTTCCCAATAATATTTTTTTGGAATTAATTTATTATGTTTATTTGCTAAATACATCATAATTGCGCCTGACTCGAAAATTGTTTGCCCATTTTCTTTATCAATAATTGCAGGTATTTTGTTACTTGGAGAAATTCTTGAAAATTTATTAGAAAATTGATCACTTTTATCAATATTGATTGCATAGATTTTATAAGGAATATTAAGTTCTTCGAGCAAAATGCTTATTTTTCTACCATTAGGAGTTGACCATGTGTATAAATCTATCATTTTAAAGTTACTCTTTTTTTATATTTACACTATATTATAATTAAATGTGAGCTTTAATAATGATAAAATTATATAATTGGCACAGCACTATAAGATTTATTTTAACAAAATTAAACGAAAATTATGAGTTTTTGAAAGATAAATTATAAAAATTATCTGCTATTATTTAAAATTAAACACCTATAAATTGTGGAGAAAAAAAGTTAATAGAAGAATTTCTTCCTAAGTCTGATTAGTATCCAAAAATTACAATCAAAAAAGATAAAGTAAAAAAACTTATAAAGGTACTAAGAACAATGTTAGAAGTTATAGTTTTTTGAAGAGAATTATAACGATAACTAAAATAATATGTTTGAGATCCGCTTGGAAGTGCTGCTGCCATTGTAGCAATAACTACTAGAAGAGGAGACATAGAAAATATATATTTGGCTATAATAAAAGCTATAACTGGGTGGAGAAAATTTTTTAAGCCAGTTAAAACAAGCGAGTGTTTTAATTCGTGAATAATTTTAAATCCTCCCAAGGTATTTCCTAGTGATATCAAAATAGACGGTAAAGCAATTGCGGAAATGGGTTTTAAGAAAATTTCAAGTGTATAAGGCATTGAAATTTGTGATTTATTTAAAAATAAACCTAAAAACATTCCAAATAAAACAATATTTTTAAGTAAGCTATAAATAGTTTTAATACTTATTTTAAATAGAGAATGAGATCTGCTTCTATAACCTTCTATTATTAGGGTTGTGTAAGTAAAATGAATTAAACCATGAAATAAAACGAGTATCATATACGGCATTACATCTATTGGTCCTAAAATTGAATACATAAGAGGGATTCCGAAAGCTACTGAATTTCCAAAGCATGATCCTAGCCCAAATAAGGCACTATCATCTATTTTAAAATTAAAAATTTTTTACTAATAAAAAAACCAAGTATAAAAATAATAATTCCCGAACTAAAAAAAACTATAAAAAGTTCATAGACTATTAATTTAGGAAATGTAATACTCCAAAAATTAGTCAATAATGCAATTGGTAGTAAAAAATTAAAACTTATTGAATTATAATATTTAAAAATTTTTTCAGGAATAATATCGATTTTTTTTAATAAGAAACCTAAAAAAATATAACCAAAGACTCCAATAATAGTTGATATCAAACTACTCATTTATTTTTAATATGTTATCTATAAGAGATTCAATTCCATTTTGAAATATTTCTTTAATATTTTGAGGTTTGTTTTTCCCATCTTTAGCAAATAATTCTCCCCCAATTAGTATTTCAGGATTTTGTAAATTCCCTCTTAATTCTGCTGTTAAAAATATTTTGTCCTCATTATATAAATCTATTTTACCATCAATATTATTTGTACTAATATCTAATATTGCAGAGATTAAAGCTTTTCCCTTTTTGTTTTCTAATAAGAGTTTTTCAGTTGATAATATGCCTTGATTAATAAATATTTTACCAGATATATTTGAGGGCTTATTGGAAAAATTTTTTAATAAATAATTAATAGATTCACTTAAGGGTATCATGTTTTTTATTTTATCGGTAAGTAAAGACAATAAAGCTGCGCCAAAAAGATCCTCTTCCGTTGATACAAAAAAAATAGAACCTAATAGATCTATTTCACCATTTAAATTTCTTATAATGTCTTCTGCCGAAGTATTATTTGTAATAACTTTGAAGTTTGGAGAAGAAATTTTAATTTGAACTCTTTCCCAGTCAGCTATATTAAGTTGTTTTAAAACTCTATTAAGATCAATATTTTTGTAAGTCCCTTTTAAAACTAATTTTTTTTCATTATTAAACTGTAAAGTTCCATTGATATCTATATTTCCATCAATTATATCTGCAGTAAATTTATTTAGATAAAAAATATTTTTTTTATAATCCGATGTTAATATTGAATTACGAAAATTTAAACCTTTATATAATATTGACGGTGAATCTAATTTTATTTTAAAAGGTGTTGTAAACCAATAATCTTTAGTAATACTGATATTACTATTTTCTATAATTAAAGTATTATTTTTATTATTTATTGATATTTTATTTTTATAATAAATTAGAGGATAAAAACCCCATTTTTGTTGGTTTTTTAATAATATATTAATGTCTGTATTTTGTTCAATTTTTTTTAATAGCTTATTTAAGTTTAAATTCTCTTTAGTAATTAAGAAAATTATTATGATTACAAAGATTGGTAAAATTATAAAAATTAATATTTTTTTCATCAGGATTTAATAAGAATATTTTTTGGATCATGCAAAGGTTCAATTTGTAAGTAAGCCTTATATTTAATTTTAGCTACCTCAATTTCAAAAAATTTATCTTTTGCAGTATTTTTATCTATAGATGAATTAATATAACCAAAAGCCATGTTTTTATTATAATTAAATGAAAAATTCCCCGATGTTGTTTCTCCAATAATTTTTCCCCCATAATAAATGGGCTCGTCATGTAAAAGTAGAGGAAGTCCAGGTTCGCTATTATCTAAAACAAAAGTAGCTATTTGTTTTTTTTGTTTATTTTTTACATTGATTAAATTTTTTTTACCTATGAAATTTTCTTTTTTATTTAATTTAACTGCAAAGCTAAGACCTGCTTCATAAGGATTCTCTCCCGGAGAAATATCATGACCCCAGTGAAGATAACCCTTTTCCATTCGCATAATATCCATTGCATGAGCACCAGCGTGAATTAAATTAAAATTTTTTCCATTTAAAGTAACTATTTCAAAAATTTGTTTTGCCTTATTTATGGGAACGTACAATTCCCATCCTAATTCTCCAACATATGAAAGTCTTTGTGCCCAGATTGATACCTCATTAAGTTTTAAAAATTTACCAGTTCCAAAAGGGAATTGATCATTTGTAAACTCATTGCCAATTAAATTTGTAAGTAAGTCTCGACTTTTTGGACCAAATATACCGAAACAAGCATAATTATCTGTTATGTCTTTAAATCTTACATTCTTATTTAGATTTTTTTTAATATGCTTTTTATCATGCTCTCTTACTGAAGATCCGGTAACAATTCGAAAAATATTATTTGCAATACATGTAACTGTTAAATCTGCTTCAATACCCCCTTTTTTATTTAGCATTTGTGTATAGGTTATTGCACCCTGGATGTTTTTAATATTATTAGAACATAAATATTGTAAAGAAGAGATTGCTTCTTCTCCTTCTATTTCAAATTTTGCAAAGGTTGTTAAATCAAAAAAAGCTACATTTTTTCTAGCTTCCATGGTTTCAAATTGAGCTGATTTATACCAGTTTTGATAACCATAACTATATTCATATTCGGGTTTTTCATCATCTAAAGCATACCACATAGGTCTTTCAAAACCTGCCACTTCACCAAAGCATGCCCCTTTATTTTTTAAATGCTCGTGATAGGGTAGGAGTTTTTGATTGCGTGATGTTTGAAGTTGCTTGTATGGCCAATGCATCGCATATAAATTACCAAGAGTTTCAGTAACTCTTTCCGTAATGAATTTTGTTTCAGAATGAAATTTTTCGAATCTACTAATATCAAGTTTAAATAAATCTTCGTTAACTTCACCGTTTACTATCCATTCTGCTGTTACCTTCCCCGCTCCTCCGGCACTTACAATACCAATACTATTAAATCCACAGCATACAAAAAAATTTTTAACTTCCGGAGTTTCCCCCAATAAGTAATTTGTATCAGGTGTAAAAGATTCAGGGCCATTAAAAAATTTTCGTATTCCTGTCTTTTCAAGGATTGGAATTCTTTTCATTGCATTCACTAAGTAAGGTTCAAAGTGATCAAAATCCTCAGGAAGTTCTGCAAATGAGAAATCATCAGGAACTCTATTTGTTTTTAGAAATGCAGGTTTTGCATTGGGTTCAAAAATGCCAACTAACAATTTTCCTGCATCCTCCTTAATGTAAAGACAGTTATTATAATCTCTTAGCACAGGAAGATTTTTGTCTAAATTTTCTACAGGTTCGGTGAGAATATAAAAATGTTCATCAGGATATAGTGGGACACTAACATCCACATCCTCAGCTATTTGTCTAGACCACATTCCTGAAGCTAAAACAATATATTCACAATCAATTTTTCCTTGATTTGTTACAACGCCAATTATTTGCTTATTTTTAACTAAAATTTTTTTAACTGAACAATGCTCTATTATATTTGCTCCATATTGTTTAGCTGCTTTTGCCAAAACATTAGTTATTCCTACTGGATCAGCTTGGCCATCATTAGGTATATGGACACCTCCTATAATATCCTCTGTATTAATTAAAGGATATAATGTCTTTATCTGATCTTTTGATATTTCGTTGGCATCAACATTAAATAATTGAGCAGTTGTAACTTGTCTTTTTAATTCCTGCAAACGGTCTTCAGTTGTTGCTACTGTTAAAGAACCATTTTGTTTAAGACCGGTTGAAAGTCCTGTTTCAATTTCTAACTGCTTATATAAATTTAAAGAATAGTTTCTAAGTTTGGTAATAGTTGCTGAAGAACCTAATTGACCTATTAGTCCAGCTGCATGCCAAGTTGTACCTGAAGTCAGCTGATCCCTTTCCAATAATACAATGTCTGTCCAGCCAAATTTTGCTAAATGATATGCAACAGAACAACCTGCAACCCCACCTCCTATAATCACTACTTTGGCCGATTGAGGAAATGATTTGTTCATTAAATTTTATAAATATAATTTTTCTTTATGAGATACAAACATATTATCTAAATCATTATAATTAATTTTATCTATAGATGAAGGGCTCCATTGTGGTTGGTGATTTTTACTAATTAAAACTGAATCAACACCATTATTAAAATCATTCCGATAAACCATATGTTGACTTAGTTGATATTCTATTTCAAGACATTCGCTCAGTGTTTTTGATTCTGCATCCTTTATTAACTTAAGGGTTACTGCTAAACTCATAGGGCAACGAGTTAGTAAATGCGAATAAATTTCTTGACCAATCTTATTTTTGGAATTTTTTAATTTACCTATAATTTTTATTAAATCATATTGAAAAACATCTTCTATAAAATTTTTATTTTCTTTAATTTCAGATGTCATTTCTGGATAATATTTAGTAGTATTTAAAGTTCCTGATTCTATATATCGATCTATAGTTTTTGGTAACCACTCTGAAGGGATATAATGAGTGGCAAAACCAAGATCCATCATATCTCTTGCATTACAAACTTTTCCAGTTAAGCCTAGATATAGTCCGATCCCATTTTTTAATTTTGATAAAAAATAACTTCCACCAACATCAGGAAAAAAACCTATAGCAGTTTCTGGCATTGCTAATTTAGCTTTTTCTGTGCTAAGTCTAAAATTTCCATAAATTGATAGTCCAACACCTCCCCCCATTACTATCCCGTTCCAAATACTAAGATAATCTTTAGAAAAATTATTAATAGAATTATTTAATAAATATTCTTTTTTAAAAAATTTTTCTTTTAAGTCATTTTTATTTGAGGATAAAAACAAACTTTTTATATCTCCTCCTGCACAAAGTGATTTTCCTTCACCAATTAATAAAATACGTTTTATTGATTTTTCCCCCTCCCACTCCGAAAGTTTTTTTAAAAATTTAATTGCCATATCAAAATTAAGAGCATTTAATGTCTCCGGTCTGTTGAGTTTAATAATTCCAGTATTTTTATTTTTTTTAAACTGAATAAATTCTTTGATCATTTTCTATATTCTAAAGCTTTTTTATTTAAACCCATTTGTTTGGCTTTAAGTCTGTTAATTTCATCGCGTAATTTTGCTGCATCCTCAAATTCTAATTTAGAAGCAAAATTGCTCATTTTTTTTTCTAAGGTTTTGATATAGTTATCAAGATCTTTGCCAACTAATTGTTTTGTATTTTCAATTTCTATTGTTACATGATCTTGTTCAGCTGTACTTTTTAAAATTTCATCTATGGATTTTTTTATACTGAGAGGTGTAATATTATGATCTTTGTTATATTCAAGTTGCTTTCTTCTTCTTCTACCTGTTTCTTTTATTGCAGCCTTCATACTTTTTGTTTCTATATCTGCGTACATAATAACTTTACTATCAACATTTCTAGCAGCGCGTCCAATAGTTTGAATTAAACTGGTTTTATCTCGTAAAAACCCTTCTTTATCAGCATCCAAAATTACTATGAGAGCACATTCCGGTATATCCAATCCTTCTCTAAGAAGATTAATGCCGATAAGAATATCAAATACTCCTAAACGTAAATCACGAATTATTGCTATTCTTTCTAATGTTTCAATTCCAGAGTGTAAGTAACGAACCTTAAATCCTTCTTCATGCATGTATTCGGTTAAGTCCTCTGACATTTTTTTTGTTAATGTTGTAATTAATATTCTATATCTTTTGTCAATTGTTTTACTACATTCATCAACAAGATTATCAATTTGATGTTTAGTAGGGCGAATTTCAATTGGAGGATCAACTAAACCGGTAGGTCTTATTACTTGTTCGATGAAAACTCCTCCAGTTTTTTCTAATTCATATTCTCCCGGTGTTGCACTTACAAAAATTGTTTGAGGTCTCATAGCATCCCACTCTTCTCTTTTAAGAGGTCTATTATCTAAGCAACTAGGCAATCTAAATCCATATTGTGAAAGAGTTGATTTTCTTGCAAAATCACCCTTATACATGCCTGAAATTTGGGAGCATGTTTTGTGACTTTCATCAATAAATAGTAAGGCATCTTCAGGAATATATTCATATAGTGTTGGGGGAGGCTCACCAGGTTTTCTTCCAGACAGATATCTTGAGTAGTTTTCAATTCCACTGCAACTTCCTGTTGTTTCAATCATTTCTAAATCAAATGTTGTTCTTTCGTCAAGTCGTTGTCGTTCTAATAATTTATGTTCTTTTTCGAAAACTATTATTTGTTTTTTTAAATCTTCTTTAATTTGGGATAAAGCTTTTTTAATAGTAGGTTTGGGGGTAACATAATGTGAGTTTGCAAATAAGCGTATCTGATCCAATGAATTAATTTTTTCACCTGTTAAGGGATCAACTTCGGTAATGGTTTCAATATCATCACCAAACATTGAAATTTTCCATGAACGATCTTCAAAATGAGAAGGAAAAATTTCTAAAATATCTCCTTTCACGCGAAAACTACCTCTCTTAAAATCCATATCACGTCTTCTGTATAAAAGTTCAACAAGTTTTCTTATAATTATATCACGACCAATATTTTGATTTTTTTCAAGTTTAAAAGACATTGATGAATATGCATCTACAGACCCAATTCCATAAATACATGAAACAGAAGCAACTATAATTGTGTCTCTTCTTTCAACTAGTGAGCGAGTCGCTGAATGCCTTAAACGATCAATTTGATCATTAATTGATGATTCTTTTTCTATGAAGGTATCAGAACGAGGAACATATGCTTCGGGCGTATAATAGTCATAGTAACTTACAAAATATTCAACTGCATTATTAGGAAATAAACTCTTCATTTCTCCATATAATTGCGCTGCAAGTGTTTTATTGTGTGCCATTATAAGTGTAGGGCGTTGTAATTCTTCGATTACTTTAGCCATTGTAAATGTTTTACCAGAACCGGTTACCCCTAGTAAAACTTGTTCATTTTCACCTGATTTAATATTTTTTACTAACTGCTTTATAGCTTTTGGTTGATCTCCGCTTGGCTCATATTCACTTACAATTTTAAAAGGTAAAGTAATGTCTTCAATAATATTTTTCCTAATAATATTTTTTTTCATTAAAATTTTATATATTTTTCTAAATATTTATATTTAGGTAAAAAATTACCTTTTTTTGTAATAGTAGCATCAAGAATTCTCCCATCATCCTTATTTATAATATAGGGTAAAACCTCTCTTGTTATTCCATCTCCAAATTCCTCACTAGAATCCCGAGGTAATTCAGATGGCAAGTTATCAACAGCCATTATGGCGAGCGCATTATCAGATTTATTAATTTCAGTTTTATTTTCTTTATCATAATAAAAATAAGGGTTTTTTATAGAGGTTGATTTTAATGTTGTGGGAATTGAGCCATTAATATCACATGTAATATCTCCAATAACTTTTAGATCTTTAAATTTACTTATATTTTTAATCTTAAATATTTTTGGTGAAAGGGGGTCCCAATAATGGGCACTAATTAATAAATTAGATTTTTTTATATATTTTTCTGCAGTTGATATATATTTATCTGGGTTTTTAATGAAATGCTGTAAATTAAAAATATTATTTTGTTGAAATGAAACGTAATCTGCAGTTTGCAAATTACAAAAAACCGATTCATTGAAATGTTTATTTAAAAAATCCTTTTTTGATATTTGTTTTATATTAGTAAATTGCAATAATTCAAGCACACCTTTTGCCACTCTTCCGTCGCCTGTGATTAAAATTTTCATATTAGAAAATTCTCTAGCTTCAATTATTTTTTTTAATAAGGAATAGTCATTTAATTTATAAGCTCGAGGTAAGATAAAATCTTTTGAAATATTTTCATAAAGACATAATGAGTTATAACAACCAACTATTCCTGCAAAACGACCAAATCCTAAATAGCGGGCTCCTTTATAATTTCTGATGTTTTCATAATCTATTAGAGTTATCTTTTTTTTTAAAATTTCTCTAAGTAAATTTTTTTTATCCATACCTGGAGTTCCTTGGGAC
>Ga0209403_10007769_pt1 | contig 10483 bp, 9 predicted proteins | sample ArcticOcean_MG_C_8_FD_187440 | JGI IMG/M metagenome (GOLD analysis project Ga0209403, IMG submission 187440) | Marine microbial communities from western Arctic Ocean - ArcticOcean_MG_CB11_86 (SPAdes) (version 2) | ecosystem: Environmental > Aquatic > Marine > Oceanic | place: Arctic Ocean...
GGGGCAAACGCCGGTAGCATGCGCGACCCGATTTCCGGGACTCAACTGAAAACATTTTCTTTTTAACTATGGCAGTAAAAGTAGCAATCAACGGATTCGGCCGCATCGGCCGATTGGCTTATCGTGCAATGGTGGAACAGGGCCTCGTCGGCGACGCGATCGACGTGGTGGCCGTGGGCGACATCGTCCCGGCGGACAACCTCGCCTACCTCGTGAAATACGACTCCACCCAGGGCACCTTCCCCGGCGAAGTCACTCACAGCGGGGATGACACCATCATCGTCGATGGCGACGAGATCAAGGTCGTCAGCGCCCGCGAGCCAAGCGGCCTGCCGTGGAAGGAACTCGGAGTGGATGTCGTGATCGAGTCCACCGGCCTGTTCACCGCAGCCGAGAAAGCCAAGGGCCACATCGAGGCCGGAGCAAAAAAAGTGATCATCTCCGCGCCAGCCAAGGGCGAGGACCTCACCGTAGTGATGGGCGTCAACGACAACCTGTACGACGCAGCCAACCACCACATCGTCTCCAACGCCTCCTGCACCACCAACTGCCTCGCGCCGGTCGTGCATGTGCTGCTCAAGGAGGGCTTCGGCATCGCCGAGGGGTTGATGACCACCATCCACGCCTACACCGCCACGCAGAAAACCGTGGACGGCCCGAGCCGCAAGGCGTGGCGTGACGGCCGCGCCGCCGCCACCAACATCATCCCGGCCAGCACCGGCGCCGCCAAGGCGGTGAGCCTCGTCTGCCCGGAGGTCAAGGGTAAGTTGAGCGGCATGGCGTTCCGCGTGCCAACCCCGACCACCTCTGTCGTCGACCTGACATTCAAGACCGAGAAGAGTACCAGCTACGACGAAATCTCCGCTGCGATGAAAAACGCCAGCGAGACGTATCTGAAAAACATTCTCGGCTACACCGAGGACGCCGTCGTGAGTACTGATTTCATCCACTGCGCCCACTCGAGCATTTACGACCAGGGCGCCGGCATGGAGTTGAACGAAAATTTCTTCAAGCTCGTAAGCTGGTACGACAACGAGTGGGGCTACTCCAACCGAGTCGGCGACCTGCTCAAGCTGATGATCGAAAAGGGGCTGTAAGCCGCGAGACAGTTTCAGGGACAGACAAGGTCGCGCTTGGCCAAGCGCGAGGAAAACTAACCGCGCGGCAGCCATTCTTTCCTTTTCGCCGGCCGCTCGCCCACTACACTCCGCCGCGTGAATGTCTTCACCGCGGAACTGGTCGGCACCTTCCTGCTCATCCTGCTGGGCGGCGGCGTGTGCGCCAATGTCGGCCTGAAAAAAACCGCCGGGCACGACTCCGGCTGGATCGTCATCACCGCCGGCTGGGGCCTCGCCGTGGCCATCGCGGTATACGCCGTTGTAAATTTCAGTGGCGCGCACATCAACCCTGCCGTCACCCTCGGCATCGCAACCATTGATGACAGCTTCGGATGGGACATGGTGCCAATTTATCTTGCCGGCCAAATGCTCGGCGCCACCCTCGGCGCGACCGCCGTCTGGCTGGCTTATCTGCCCCATTGGGAAGCCACCGAGGATCCCGCCGCCAAACTCGGCGTCTTCTCCACCGCCCCCGCCATCCGCAAGCCCTTCGCCAACCTGCTCTGCGAAATCATCGGCACCTTCGTCCTTGTGTTCGGCGTGCTCGCCATCCTTTCGCCCGAGGCACTCATGCCGGACGTGCAGAAAAACTTGGGAGATGAAAAGGCAGCCGAAGCCACCCGCCAAGTTTGGGCGTTCGGACTCAAGCCATTACTTGTCGGCCTGCTCGTTTTTTCAATTGGCCTTTCCCTCGGCGGCCCCACCGGCTACGCCATCAACCCCGCGCGAGACCTCGGCCCGCGCATTGCCCACGCGCTGCTGCCCATTCACGGCAAGGGCGGCTCAGACTGGAGCTACGCGTGGATCCCCGTCGTCGGCCCGTGCATCGGCGGCGTACTCGGCGCTTGGATCTACAAGATGCTCTGGATTTGAAACCATTATTAAAGACGGATGTTCACGATATTCAGGATAAAAAATTATCAGGCACATCGTGAACATCCTTGTTAAATAAAAATGAAATATATCCTCGCACTCGACCAAGGCACGACTAGTTCGCGCGCAATTGTCTTTGACCGCGCCGGGCGCGTGAAAGCGGTGGCGCAGAAGGAGTTCCCGCAAATCTTCCCCAAACCCGGCTGGGTCGAGCACGATGCCGAGGCCATTTGGAAAACCCAGCTCGCCACCGCCAAGGCCGCGCTGAAAAAAGCCAGACTCACCGCCGCCCACATCGCCGCCATCGGCATCACCAACCAGCGCGAGACCACGCTGCTGTGGGATCGCCAAACCGGCAAGCCCATCGCCAACGCCATAGTGTGGCAGGATCGCCGCACCGCGAAGGAATGCGACCGCCTCAAAGCCACCGGCAAAGTGCCGCTCATCCGCCGCAAGACCGGCCTTGTCATCGACGCCTATTTTTCCGCCACCAAAATCGCGTGGCTGCTCAAAAATGTAAAAGGCGCGCGCGCACTCGCTCGGCAGGGAAGGCTCGCTTTTGGCACGATGGACACGTGGCTCATTTGGAAACTTACCGGCGGCACCACGCACGTCACCGACGCCAGCAACGCCTCGCGCACGATGCTTTACAACCTCCGCACCGGCGATTGGGACGCGGAGTTGCTGAAAATTTTCAAGGTGCCCCGCAGCGTGTTGCCCGAAGTGCGCGGCTCCAGCGAAGTCGTTGGCGAGACAACCGTGTTTGGCAAACCCATCCCCATCGCCGGAATCGCGGGCGACCAGCAAGCCGCCCTCTTCGGCCAATGCTGCACGCGCCCCGGCATGGTGAAAAACACGTACGGCACCGGCTGCTTCATGCTGATGCAAACCGGCGCGAAACCGATGCCGTCCAAAAACAATCTGCTCACAACCGTCGCGTGGCGCATCGGCGGCCGCACGGAGTTCGCGCTCGAGGGCAGCATCTTCATCGCCGGCGCGGTGACCCAATGGCTGCGCGACGGGCTGAACTTTTTCAAGTCCGCCGCCGAGATTGAAAAACTCGCCGCCAGCGTGCCGGACAACGGCGGCGTGTACCTCGTGCCCGCCTTCGCCGGGCTCGGAGCGCCGCACTGGGACCAACACGCGCGCGGCATTTTGTGCGGCCTCACCCGGGGCGCGACCAAGGCCCACATCGCCCGTGCCGCGCTCGAGGGCATCGCTTATCAAGTGCGCGACGTCCTAACCGCCATGGAGGCCGACGCGGGCGTGCGGTTGAAGGAACTCCGCGTGGACGGCGGCGCGAGCGCGAACAATCTGCTGATGCAGTTTCAGAGCGATTTGCTAAACGTGCCCGTTGTCCGCCCACGCATCACCGAGACCACCGCGCTCGGCGCGGCGTATTTGGCGGGGCTTGCCGTCGGTTACTGGAAATCGCAAAAGGACATCGCGACCCAGTGGCAACAGGACAAGCGTTTCGCCCCGCGCATGAAACCCGCCGCGCGCCGCCAACTTTTCAACGGCTGGAACAAAGCCCTCACGCGCGCGAAGGACTGGGAAGATTGATTTTACGCGCTGCCCTGCAACACCACCGAGCTAAAGCTGCGAGGTTCGTGGGAGTGCGGGCATCAAAGGTCGAATCGGTCGAGATTCATCACCTTGGCCCACGCGGCTACGAAGTCTTGCACGAACGCCTGCTGCGAGTCATCACACGCGTAGACTTCTGCGATGGCTCGGAGCTGAGAATTCGACCCGAAGACGAGGTCAACGGCGGAGGCGGTCCATTGTAGCTCGCCCGAACCTTGGTCTCGTCCCTCGTAAAAGTGCTCGCACCTGGAGGACTTTTTCCACTCCGTTCCCGCGCCGAGCAGATTTACGAAAAAATCGTTGGTCAAGGTCTCGGGTCGCTTGGTAAAGACTCCAAGTTCGGACTGCCCGACGCTTGCATTCAAGACGCGCATACCGCCAACAAGCACCGTCATCTCGGGAGCGGTAAGCGTCAGCATCTGCGCCCGATCCACCAACAGCTCCTCCGCCGTTCGCGTGTGCCCGTCCCGGAAGTAATTGCGGAATCCGTCGGCGGTCGGCTCCAGCACGGAAAATGAGTCCACGTCAGTTTGTTCCTGTGAGGCGTCCGCGCGTCCAGGCGAGAAGGGAACCTGCACCTCGTGCCCAGCCTTCTTCGCAGCTTCCTCGACGGCCGCGCACCCGCCCAAGACGATCAAGTCGGCGAGAGCGACCATTTTGCCGTCGGACTGCGAGGCGTTGAAATCATTCTGAATCTGCTCGAGGGCCTGTAGTATATTACCCAGCTCAGCTGGTTGGTTTGCTTCCCAGTCCTTCTGCGGAGCGAGGCGGATACGTGCACCATTTGCTCCCCCACGTTTGTCGGTACCGCGGAATGTTGCCGCCGACGCCCATGCGGTCGAGACCAGTTGGGAAATGGACAGTCCTGATGCGAGGATCTTGCCCTTAAGGTTCGCTATGTCTTGCTCCCCTATCAATTCATGACCGACATCCGGAACTGGATCCTGCCATAACTGCGGCTCCGTAGGAACCAACGATCCAAGACACCGTGAACGAGGGCCTATGTCGCGATGCGTCAGTTTGTACCACGCCTTTGAAAAGGCATCCGCGAACTCGTTCGGATTCTCGTGAAATCGCTTCGATATTTTCGCATAGTCCGGGTCCATTCTTAGCGCAAGGTCCGTCGTAAACATGATGGGAGCGTGCTTCTTTGATGGGTCGTGAGCGTCCGGCACGATTTCCCCTGCAGCCGGATCTGTTGGAACCCATTGCTGGGCTCCGGCGGGACTCTTTGTCAGATCCCACTCATATCCAAAAAGGGTGTCAAAGTAGCCGTTATCCCATTGAATTGGAGCGGGGGTCCATGCGCCTTCTAGGCCACTGCCAATAGTATCGCCAGCATTGCCGCTGCCGTAGGTGTTCTTCCAGCCGAGACCCTGTTCTTCAATACTCGACCCTTCGGGTTCGCGGCCAACATATTGTTCGGGGTCGGCTGCGCCATGAGCTTTACCGAAGGTGTGGCCACCTGCAATGAGCGCAACCGTCTCCTCGTCGTTCATGGCCATACGGGCAAAAGTCTCACGAATGTCCCGAGCGGCGGCAATTGCACTCGGAGTGCCGTTTGGTCCCTCGGGATTCACGTAAATCAGGCCCATCTGCACTGCGCCGAGAGGATTCTCGAGATCCCGCTCGCCGCTGTAACGCTCGTCTCCGAGCCACTCGGTCTCAGGACCCCAATAAATATCTTCTTCAGCCTCCCAAACGTCCTCACGGCCACCGGCAAACCCGTAGGTCTTTAGGCCCATTGACTCGAGGGCGCAGTTGCCAGTGAAGACCATCAGGTCGGCCCACGAGAGTTTACGCCCGTATTTCTGCTTGATCGGCCAGAGCAAGCGGCGCGCCTTGTCGAGGTTGACATTGTCAGGCCAACTGTTGAGGGGTGCAAAACGCATCGTGCCGGAGGCGGCGCCGCCACGGCCATCGTGGATGCGATAGGTCCCTGCGCTATGCCACGCCATCCGAATGAATAGAGGCCCATAGTGGCCGTAGTCGGCCGGCCACCAGTCCTGCGACGTTGTCATGACCGCTTCGATGTCGTTCTTCAAGGCGTCCAAATCGAGCGTCTTGAATTCCTCAGCGTAGTTGAACTCCTCACCCATCGGATCCGACTGCGGAGAATTCTGGTGGAGAACCTTCAGGTTCAGTTGATTTGGCCACCAGTGCTGGTTCGCCGTGGCCCCAACCGCCGTGTGTCTGTGAGATCCCCCCAATACTGGGCACTTGCTTTCAGTCGTCATATTTCCTTCAGTCGCTTACTTGATTTCTCTATAAAATTTGACACATCAGGCCGCAAAAGCGGCTGAGTAGCTTATGCCCTTGACGGTGGGTGTAGTCAAGACGCCAGCGATCCATCACCCATATCACAGAGTTGCCACAAAACAGGGCTTCTTTGCCGAGGCCCGTCACAGCGACACCCGCATGATCCGCAACGTTTATAAACCCTGTACGGCAAATGTTTGTGGGAAACCTGAAATGACGGACCACATGTCAATTCGTCTCGCTCCTCAGCCCACGATCATCCCGGCGGCGACGGTGTTGTTCGTCTGCTCGTCGATGAGGATGAAGCTGCCCGTGGCACGGTTGCGACGGTAGCGATCGAAGTGCAGCGGGGCGCTGGTCTGCAGCGAGACGCGGGCGATGTCGTTGAGCCGCACTTCCCGGTCCTCCTTAAGCTTGTGCAGTGTGTTGATGTCCATCTTATACTTCAGCTCCTTCACCAGGCATTTCACGTCGTTGGTGGTGTGGCGCAGAGTGTAACGGCCGCGTTCCTCCAGGTTGGCCTCTGAGCTGAACCAGCAAATCATCGCCTCAATTTGCTGACTGCTTTGCGGCGGATTGTTTTGCTTGACGATCATGTCGCCGCGACTGATGTCGATCTCGTCTTCGAGGGTGACCGTCACGGACATCGGGGCGAAGGCTTCCGGCACGTCGCCGTGGATGTCGTGGATGCCCTTGACGCGCGACTGGAAGCCGCTTGGCATCACGGTCACCTTATCGCCCGGCTTGAACACGCCACCGGCCACGCGCCCGGCGTAGCCGCGGAAGTCGTGCCACTCGTCGCTGTGCGGTCGGATGACCCACTGCACCGGGAACCGCGCGTCCACGTGGTTGTGCTCGTTGCCGATGTACATCGTCTCGAGCGTGTAAAGCAACGGGCTGCCCTGGTACCAGTCCATGTTCACCGAACGCTCCACGACGTTGTCGCCCAGCAATGCGCTGATGGGGATGAAGTCAATGTGCGGCACCTCGAGGCGCGAGGCGAATTCCTTGTACTGGCCAACGATCTCGTTGAAGCGGTCCTCACTCCAATCGACGAGATCCATCTTGTTCACGCAGACGATGATGTGCTGGATTTGCAGCAGGCTCGCGATAAACGAGTGGCGGCAGGTCTGCTCGATGACGCCGTGACGCGCGTCGATGAGGATGATCGCCAGATTCGCCGTGGACGCGCCGGTGACCATGTTGCGCGTGTACTGGATGTGGCCGGGCGTGTCGGCAATGATGAACTTGCGCTTGGGCGTGGCGAAATAACGATACGCCACATCAATCGTGATACCCTGCTCACGCTCGGCGCGCAATCCGTCGGTGAGCAACGCAAGGTTCACATTCTCATCACCGCGTTGCTTGCTCGACTGCTCAATCGCCTCCCACTGGTCCTCGAAGATCGACTTGCTGTCATAGAGCAACCGCCCTATGAGGGTGCTTTTCCCGTCATCCACACTGCCCGCGGTTGTGAGCCGCAGCAGATCCATGTCTAAATAGCCCTTCGTTTCGGCACTCATTAAAACTAAAAATACCCCTCTTTCTTACGATCTTCCATTGCGGTTTCACCGCGCTTGTCGTCGGCGCGGCCGCCTCGCTCAGTTTGGCGCGCGGCGGCGACTTCCTCGATGATGTCGTCCACGTTGTTGGCGATACTCTCGACCATGCCGGTGCAGGTCATGTCGCCGACGGTGCGGCAGCGCACGTTGGCGCACTCCCACTGCTCGCCCTCGAGCAGCGTGATGTGCTCACACCGGCCAAGTAGCACACCGTCGCGCCGGACGAACTCGCGCTCATGCGAAAAGTAAATGCTCGGCAGCGAGATGTCCTCCATCTTGATGTACTGCCACACATCCATCTCTGTCCAGTTGCTGATCGGGAAAATGCGGAAGTGCTCGCCAAAGTCCATCCGGCCGTTGAACAGGTTCCACAACTCGGGCCGCTGGTTCTTCGGGTCCCACTGGCCGAACGAGTCGCGGTGGGAGAAGAAACGTTCCTTCGCGCGCGCCTTTTCCTCATCGCGCCGCGCGCCGCCGAGGCAGGCGTCGAACTTGTGCTGCTCGATGGCGTTGAGCAGCGCGGGGATCTGCAGGCGGTTGCGGCTTGGGTTCGGGCCGGTTTCCTCCCTGGCCCGGCCGGCCTCAATCTCCGCCTGCACGCTGCCGATAATCAACTCCGCACCGACCTCCTTGGCCAAGCGATCGCGGAACACAATCGTCTCGCCGAAATTGTGTCCGGTGTCCACGTGCACCAGCGGGAACGGCAGCTTGGACGGCCAAAAAGCCTTCTGCGCTAAGCGCACCATCACGATGGAATCCTTGCCGCCGGAAAACAACAACGCCGGTTTGCCGAATTGCGCGGCCACTTCTCGCATGATGAAGATGGACTCGGCCTCCAGTTGCTCCAAATGGGTCAGTTGATAGCTTTTGTGTTCGCTCATTCTATGCATTGGGCAGTGCCACGCGCGGATGCACAGCCCGGTAAAGTTGCTCGATAGATTCGTCCTCGCCCTGCTCGTCGGTGTTCAAAATCAGCTCGGCAGCCTCGCGCGGCTCGGGCGGCTCGAACGTGGAATCCCTGCCGGTGAACTGCTTCACCTCACCGGCCTTGGCCTTGGCGTACAGGCCCTTCACATCGCGCCGCTCGCACGTTTCAAAACTGCACTCGACGTACACCTCCAGAAAATCCGTCTGGCCAACGATCTCACGGGCCATCGCCCGAAGCTCGTTTCGCGGGCAGATGAACGACGCAACCGTCACCACGCCCGCGTTGGCGAAGAGCTTGGCCACCTCGGCAATGCGCCGGATGTTTTCCCGCCGGTCGTCATCCGAGAAGCCAAGATTACGATTCAAGCCGGAGCGGATATTATCGCCATCGAGCACCTGGGTGAAAACGCCCTCCCCGTGCAACCGCCGTTCCAGCGCGTTGGCCAGGGTGCTCTTGCCACTGCCGGACAAGCCGTACAGCCAAACAACCGACCCTCGCTGCTTCAGCAGCGCCTCCTTGGCCTCGCGGCCGAGCAACTGCCCGAAAGTCGGGTGAATGTTTTCCGGCGACGACATCAGATGGCGAAGTCCGTATCCGTCCCCTCGTGCAGGCCGCACTCGCGCTTCAGTCCGAAGAAGCGCGTCTCCTCCTCGCTCATCCCGTCCTCAAGCCTGCGCGTGGTGTGCGTGTCGCCGATGGAGATGTAGCCATGCTCCCAAAGCGGGTGGTACGGGAGGTTGTTGGCCTTCAGGTAGTCGTGCACGTTTTTGTCCGTCCAGTCGATGATCGGATGCACCTTCACCCTGCCCCTGGCCAAGGCGAGCACAGGAAGGGTTTCGCGCGACACGCTCTGTTGCCGACGAAGGCCGGCAAGCCAGGCGGTGGCGTTCAACTCGTCCAGCGCACGGTTCATCGGCTCGACCTTGTTCTCCGCGTTATAGGCTTCGATCCCTTTCACCCCTTCCTCCCATCGCTTGCCGTCGATCGACTCCTGCCAAGCCGGGCTTCGCTTGGAGCGGTAAACTTTCAGGTTCACCTCCAGTCGCTTGGCCAAGCTCTCTGCAAACTCGTAGGTCTCGGGAAACAGATAGCCGGTATCGACAAAAATTACTGGGATATCTGGTCGAACCTGCGTGGAAAGATGCAGCATCACCGCCGCCTGGGCACCAAAACTCGAGGACAACACCAACCCATCACCGAATTGACCAGACGCCCAGGCCAAACGCTCGGAGGCGGACGCCTGCTCGAGGCGAGCGTTGGTCTCGCGCAGATCAAAGCCGAGATCGGAGACTGAATCGTTGGCCAATGTTGCTTCCAAAATAAATTACCTATACCCAATAGATTTTATTGAGATTAAGCCGATTTGACCTGCTGTCAATGGTTTTTTGGTAGTTTTTTCACTGAAAACACAGGATGAAAACTCAGTATTTTTGTACCATTTCGCCTATTTCGATGCCTGAGAGGATCATTTCGACGGTGCGCTCGACGGCTCCTTCGTTGCTTTGAACCACTTTTCGTGCCGATTGTCCAAGCGCGATCCGCTTGGTTTCGTCGCTGAGCAAATTGTCGATTGCCGACTCAAGGCCGGCTTCATCCGCTACTTGGATTGCGGCATCATTGGCCAGAAACTTGGACGTGATTTCCTCGAAATTCCCCATGTGCGGGCCGAACACGATCGGCTTGGCCAAGCCGGCCGGTTCGATCGGGTTTTGGCCGCCCTGCGCCGTGAGGCTTTTGCCTATGAACACGACCGCAGCCTCCTCGTAAAAATATTTCAACTCACCGGTGGTGTTAACGAGCAGGCAGTCGAGGCTCCCCTGCTCCCGAGGCGGCGTGTTGCTGCCGATCTCGCTGCGATAAACAAAACGCACTCCGAGCTTGGCCAGGGCGTCGCCCACTTCACGGCCGCGCTCGGCATGGCGTGGCACCAAAACGAGAAACAGGTCGGGGTGTTTTTCGCGCAAACGCCTCGCCAAGCGGGCAAGGATCACCTCCTCGCCGCTGTGGGTGCTGCCGCCAACGAGCAACGGTGCGCCTTTCGGCACACCCAGATTTTGCGTCAGGTTTGAAACGTCCAGCAGACTTTCCCGGCTGATTCCTGTCCCGTCAAATTTACAACTGCCAAACACGTTAACCACTTCGTTGTTGCACCCAAGTTC
>Ga0209403_10007773_pt1 | contig 10477 bp, 7 predicted proteins | sample ArcticOcean_MG_C_8_FD_187440 | JGI IMG/M metagenome (GOLD analysis project Ga0209403, IMG submission 187440) | Marine microbial communities from western Arctic Ocean - ArcticOcean_MG_CB11_86 (SPAdes) (version 2) | ecosystem: Environmental > Aquatic > Marine > Oceanic | place: Arctic Ocean...
CTCCATGGATACGCTCAAGAATATGGGCTTAAACCCTAACTGCATCGTACTTCTGCCTCAGTGGAATGATTTGGCCGGGCACTGATCGGCGGACATTGATGTTTCGGGGGTGCTAGGCATGCCGGGGGCACCAAAAAGCTGAGCCTAACGTTATAATATTGTGGCGTTTTGTGCAGTATTGCCATATATTGCCTTAAATTTAAGCAAAAATTCTAGGTTTTCCTGAATGCCTATTTTATGAGCATGCAATTAGGGTCCGTCACCCTGGATCAACCGGTCATTCTGGCCCCCCTGTCGGGTATTACCGACCTGCCGTTTCGGCGTATGGTGGCCGGATTCGGGGTTGACTTCGTGGTCAGCGAGATGATTGCCTCGGAGGGCGTGGTCAACGGCAACCGACTATCCCGGGAGCGGGCCATATCGGCTCCGGATGAAGGCTTACGCATCGTCCAATTGGCCGGCTGCCTGCCTGAAACCATGGCTCAGGCGGCACGATTGAGCCGGGACCAGGGCGCCGACGTAATCGACATCAACATGGGTTGCCCGGTGAAAAAAGTGGTGGGGGGCAGTGCCGGCTCCGCCCTGATGCGGGATGAAGATCTGGCCTTGCGTCTGATCGAGGCAGTGGTCGGGGCCGTGGACGTTCCGGTAACCTTGAAAATGCGCACGGGCTGGGACCATCACCACCGCAATGCACCGGCGTTGGCGGCGCGGGCCCAGGCGGCCGGGGTAGCGATGATTACCGTGCATGGCCGCACTCGGTGTCAGTTTTACGAGGGCAAGGCGGATTGGGACTTCATCGCCGAGGTCAGGCGCGCCGTCGATATTCCGGTCATCGCAAATGGCGATGTGGTCTGCGTGGAAGATGCCCGCGCCATGCTGGCGTGTTCGGGCGCCGATGGCGTGATGATCGGGCGCGGCGCCTTTGGCCGGCCCTGGTTTCCGGCCCAAGTGCGCCATTATTTGCAGACGGGAGAGCACCTTTCCGATCCCGGCATGGCAACCCAACGGGACACCGCTATCTCCCACTATGACGCCATATTAGCGCATTACGGCGAGGGGCGGGGCCTGCGTATCGCACGCAAGCACGTAAACCGTTATCTGGAGCGCCTGGGCATCGGCAAAGCGGACCGGCGGCAGGTTTTGCGCCAGTGCAGCAGCGGCGCGGTGGTTCAACACATCGCGAATTTGTATGAGCGGACGATGCAGCGGGAGGCTGCCTGATGACGGCTCCGGTGCCTAATCGGAAAGCACCCACGCCCGGGTCTCGGCGCAATGTGGCGGAAGCTATTCTCAACGCCTTTCCCCATCCAGTCTTAATGCTGGATGAGGATGGCCGCATTATCTATGCCAATCCCGGCGCGGAGCAGTTCTTCGCCACCGGCGCCACGCAGCTTTGCCGCGGTCATTTGAGTGACGTCTTGCCGTTTGGTAGCCCCGCGCAGAGCCTTGTACAGGAGGCCCGTCAAAATGCCGCCGTGATTTCCGAGTATGGCCTGGACTTGGGCACGCCACGGTTGGGCTCGCGTCTGGTGGATATCACCGCCTCGCCCGTAATCGAAATACCGGGCTGCATCGTCCTAACACTGCGGGAAAATAGCATTGCCTCGAAAATGGACCGCCAATTGACCCATCGTGGCGCGGCGCGGTCGGTTAGCGGTATGGCCGCCATGTTGGCGCACGAGGTCAAAAACCCGCTGAGCGGCATTCGCGGCGCGGCGCAACTGTTGGAACAGAATGCCAATAGTGATGACCAGGTTTTGACGCGGCTTATCTGTGACGAGACCGATCGCATCGTCGGCATCGTCGAACGCATGGAATTGTTCTCGGACCAGCCAACGGAACGGCAACCGGTCAATATTCACCGGGTTTTAGAGCGGGTGCTCCAGGTAGCGCAAAGCGGCTTTGCGAAAAACCTGCGCTTTCTCGAAAACTACGATCCGTCGATCCCACCCGTTCTGGGCAATTTCGATCAACTGGTGCAGGTTTTTCTGAACCTAACCAAGAACGCCGCCGAGGCCGCGCCGGCGAAAGGTGGCGAGATAGTGTTTAGTACGGCCTATCGCCATGGCCTGCGCCTCTCGGTGCCTGGCAGTCAAAGCCGCATGAAGCTGCCCTTAGAAATTGCCGTGCAGGACAATGGCCCTGGCGTAGCCGACGATATCAGACCTTATTTGTTTGATGCCTTCGTCACCAACAAAGCGCAGGGGTCTGGCCTGGGCTTGGCTCTGGTGGCGAAAGTTGTGCATGATCATGGCGGCGTCGTGGAATGCGCGGACGTCGCTAAGGGCACCCAGTTTCGCGTCATGTTGCCCATGGACGAAAGGTAAGCAGATCATGAGCCGCGGTACCATACTTATCGCCGATGATGACCGGGCCATTCGGACGGTGCTCGATCAGGCCCTGGGCCGGGCCGGTTACGACGTCCGCTCGACCGCCAATGCGGCCACCTTGTGGCGCTGGATCGGCGATGGCCAGGGCGATCTCGTTATTACGGACGTCGTGATGCCCGATGAAAACGGCCTGGATCTATTGCCCAGAATTAAAAAATTGAGGCCCGATCTGCCAGTCGTCGTAATGAGCGCCCAGTCGACAATTTTGACCGCTATCAAAGCAGCCGAGCGTGGCGCCCATGAATATTTGCCCAAGCCTTTTGATCTGAAAGAACTGGTCACGGTGGTGCAGCGTGCCCTGGCCGATAATCGACATGTGGTGGACGGCGGCGGCAGACCAGACGAAACCGAAGAACGTCTGCCCCTGATCGGCCGATCCACCGCCATGCAGGAAATTTACCGGACCCTGGCGCGGCTCATGCAGACTGATTTGACGGTTATGATTTCCGGCGAATCCGGTACCGGCAAAGAGTTGGTTGCCCGCGCCTTGCACGACTATGGCAAACGGCGTAATGGACCCTTTGTCGCCATCAACATGGCGGCGATCCCGCGGCATCTGATCGAAAGCGAATTATTCGGACACGAAAAAGGCGCCTTTACCGGCGCCACGGCACGCAACCCGGGCTATTTTGAATTGGCCGAAGGCGGGACGCTGTTTTTGGATGAAATTGGCGACATGCCGCCCGAGGCACAGACCCGCCTGCTACGGGTCTTGCAACAGGGGGAGTACAGCACCGTTGGCGGCCGCACGCCGATCCGCGCCAATGTTCGCATTATCGCCGCGACCAACCACGATCTTCGGCAGCTCATTCGCCAGGGCCTGTTTCGCGAGGATTTGTTTTATCGCCTAAACGTAGTGCCCATGCGTTTGCCGCCCCTGCGGGAACGGACCGAAGATGTGCCTGACCTGGCGCGGCATTTTTTGAACCAGGCTGAAACGGCAGGTTTACCGACAAAACGCATCTCCCGCGCCGCGTTGGAGCATCTGCGGACCCACGCCTGGCCCGGCAATGTCCGGGAACTGGAAAATTTGATCCAACGTCTTGTCGCTTTGTACCCCGAAGAGGTGATCGAACTGCGCGTGGTGGAGGCGGAATTAGACGCGATGACCCCACGTCCTAGCGCATCCGAATTGAACAGCGGAAATGGCCATATGGCGGGTGATAGCATCGGCGCCTCGGTAGAACAGCATCTGGCGCGTTATTTTCAGGCGCATGGCGACAGCCTGCCGCCGACCGGTTTGTATGACCGTGTGGTGCGCGAGGTTGAACGACCCTTGATTAATTTATGTCTGGCGGCCACGCGGGGCAATCAAATCCGCGCGGCCCAACTATTGGGCGTAAATCGCAATACCCTGAGAAAAAAAATCAAGGAACTCGATATTCAAGTCGTGCGCGGCTTGAACTGATGCATCATTGCCACAGTGATTCTGTTTGATTGGGCCCTAACCCGCCATGAACGAGACAACGGAACGATCCCGCCTGGAAGCCGCCTTCGAGGATAACTTCGTGCCATGGGCCCGGCAGGTGAGCCTGAGCGGAAAATTGGCCATTACGCTGGCGGTGGCCGCCTTCGCCTCGGGGGTGGTGACTTACACGGCATGGACAGGGTCGGCGCCGCAGACCCCCAACCCGCGGGTCGTCCTGATCCTGTTAGTTACTGATCTTGTATTGGTCCTCTCGCTTGGCGCCTTGATCGCACGCCACCTGGTGGGACTATGGGTGGCGCGCCGGGCCGGTTCGGCGGGTTCGCGCCTGCATACCCGCTTTGTCGCCATGTTCAGTCTGGTGGCGGTAACCCCGGCTATTATCGTGGCCTTGTTTTCCGCCGTATTCTTTTATCTGGGTATGCAATCGTGGTTCAGCGAGCGGGTCCGTACCGCGGTCGGTGAATCCCTGGCCGTGGCGGAGGCCTATGTCGCGGAACATCGCCACACCATCCGCGCAGATATCCTGGCCATGGCCAATGATATTGATCGCGTGGCGCCACGGTTACGGGGTAATCAACACCAATTTTCCCGATTTCTGGCTGTTCAAGCCTCGCGACGAGACTTGAGCGAGGCGACGGTTTTTACCAGCAACGGCAATATTCTCGGCCGTACCTACCTGAACGTCAGCGCCACTTTTGACGAATTGCCCTTGAACCGGGTTGAAGCAACGTCACGCAGTGATCCGGTTATTTTTGAAAGCGACCGGGACGATCAGGTCCGCGCTCTGCTGCGCCTGGATGGATTTCTCGACGCTTATTTATATGTTGCCCGTTTCGTCGACCCGATCGTTCTGAACCATGTGGAAACCACACGCGCCGTGGTTCGGGAATATGAAATGTTGGAGGGCGCGCGCGCCGATATCCAATTGACCTCGGCGCTAATATTCATCGTGGTTGCCTTGATGTTGCTGATGGCGGCGGTCTGGCTGGGGCTGACCTTTGCCAATCGTCTGGTGGGACCAATCCGCGGCCTGATGGTGGCGGCCGAAAGAATTCGTGACGGCGATCTTTCCACCCGGGTGGAAGAGGGCGTCAGTCATGATGAAATCAGCTCTCTCAGCCGGGCCTTTAATCGCATGGCCGGACAATTAGCTGAACAACACGATGAACTGATGGCCGCTAATCGGCGCATGGACCGCCGCCGCCGGTTTACGGAAGCTGTGTTGAGTGGCGTTTCCGCCGGCGTTGTCGGTCTTGACGGAGAGGGCGTCATAACTCTGGCCAACAGCTCGGCCGCGGCTTCGCTGGAAACCGTCGTCGACGATTTGACCGGCCGGCCATTCGTCGATGAAGTGCCTGAAATGACCGCGTTATTGCAGCAGGCCCGCAACCAGTCCGGCAAAGTTATTGAAGGGGAGGTTTCCCTAATTCGCAATGGGCATCGGCGCACCTTCATGGTCCGTATACGCAGCGATACCAGCCGGGGCCGGCACTTTGGTGCCATTGTCACTTTTGACGATGTTACCGAACTGGTGACGGCGCAGCGTACCGTTGCCTGGGCGGACGTTGCCCGGCGTATCGCACACGAAATCAAGAATCCGCTGACCCCCATTCAATTGTCCGCCGAACGTCTCAAACGCAAATACCTCGAACAGATTTCGTTCGAGCCCGAGATTTTTGTCCAGTGCACCGATACCATTATTCGGCAGGTCGGCGACATTGGCCGCATGGTCGACGAATTCTCCGCTTTCGCGCGCATGCCGGCGGCCGAGATGAAGACCGAGGATTTATGCGCAATTGTGCGTAACGCCGTATTTACCGAGAAATTTGCGAACAAGGGTATTAATTACCTCGCGCAATTACCCGCCGGCGCGATAAAGATCGCTTGCGATGATGGCCATTTGAACCGGCTGTTGACCAATCTTTTGCAGAACGCCCAGGAATCTATTGCTGCCCGCCTGACGGCCGATGGCCGCGGGGTCCCCGAGGGTGTCATTGAAGTCGAAGTCTGCATCGAGGGGCAAAACGCGGTACTGGATATCCGCGACAATGGCATTGGTTTGCCGGCCGAAGGGCGCGAGCGCCTGACCGAGCCATACGTCACCAATCGGGAAAAAGGTACCGGTCTGGGTCTGGCCATTGTGAAAAAAATTGTGGAAGAGCATGGTGGGCGCATGCGTCTGGACGATGCTGACGGCGGCGGCGCACAGATCAATTTGAGCTTTCCCCTATCGGATGAAGCCGATCTGGCCATTGACGGTAACATTGACATGAGTAAATTAAATCATGGCGCGTGATATCTTGATTGTCGATGACGAAGCGGATATTCGCGAATTGGTCTCGGGCATTTTATCCGACGAAGGTTATGAAACGCGCCTGGCCGGTACCGAACAAGAGGCCCTGGCCGCCGTGGCCTCACGCCGGCCATCTCTGGTGATCCTGGATATATGGCTACGTGGCAGCCAGCTGGATGGCATAGGAATCTTGCAACGGATACGGGCCCGGCACAGCGATCTTCCCGTGGTGATGATTTCCGGTCATGGCAACATCGAAACGGCGGTGCATGCTATCAAACTGGGCGCTTACGATTTTATCGAGAAACCGTTCGAGACAGACCGCCTACTGTTGATCGTGGAACGCGCCATGGAGGCGGCCAGACTAACCCAGGAGAACAGGGAATTGCGCCGGCGCGCCGGGCCAGAAACCGAGATAGTTGGCAACAGTCAGGCGATTAACGATATGCGGGCGGCCATTGAAAAAGCCGCACCGACCGGCAGCCGTATCATGATCAGCGGCCCGGCGGGCGCCGGCAAAGAAGTAGCAGCGCGGGCCCTACATGCCTTATCTAACCGGGAGCAGGGCTCCTTCGTGGTCTTGAACGCCGCGACAATGGCGCCAGAACGGCTGGAGGTTGAACTGTTTGGGGTCGAACTTAGGGATGGGCCCGTTACCGATGCCGATGGCGTTAACGCGCCGGACCGCGTTGGTGTATTTGAACGCGCCCACGGCGGCACTTTATTTTTAGACGAAATTGCAGATATGCCGCCGGAAAGCCAAGCCAAAATACTGCGCGTTCTAGTGGATCAAAGCTTTCAACGGTTCGGCGGCACGGAATATGTCACGGTCGATGTCCGGGTGATCTGTTCTACTACCCGTGACCTGCGCGAAGAAATCACGAACGGGCGCTTCCGCGAGGACTTGTATCACCGCCTCAACGTCGTGCCCCTGGTCGTGCCACCCTTGCGGGACCGGCGGTTGGATATTCCTTTGTTGGTGGAGCATTTCATGGACCGCTCCGCCGAAAATCTCGGCTTGTCGCGACGCCAAGTATCCGCTGACGCCATGGTGGCCCTGCAGCGTCATGATTGGCCTGGCAACGTGCGTCAATTACGTAATATCGTCGAAAATCTAGTGATCATGGCACAAGGTGACGAGGCAACCATATCCGTTGACATGTTGCCGTTGGACATAGGCTCGCCGACCCCCGCGGCCAAGCGCAACAACGGCGAGATCGAAGTCATGTCGCTGCCCCTTCGCGATGCCCGGGAAAATTTTGAACGTGAATACCTAATCGCCCAAGTTGGCCGCTTTGGTGGTAATATTTCCCGCACCGCCGAATTCGTCGGCATGGAACGCTCCGCCCTGCATCGAAAGCTGAAAACGTTGGGCATCACAACAAGGACATAACGAGCTAGAGAGGAGGCCCGATGCGGAAACCAGACATGATTAAATCTCTCGGCACGGCCTGCCCCCGTCGAGCTCATGGACATAAATCATGAAAGTGATCGTGTGCGGCGCCGGCCAGGTCGGCTATAATATTGCCCGGCAGCTTTCGGGCGAACATAACGATGTGACGGTGATTGATCAGTCACCGGATATGGTGAAGCGCATCAACGATAATCTGGATGTCCATGGGCTGGTTGGATTTGCGTCCGAACCCGACGTGCTCGAGGCGGCGGGGGCGGCGGATGCGGACATGATCATTGCCGTGACTTTCGCCGACGAGGTCAACATGGTGGCCTGCCAGGTCGCCCATTCCCTGTTCAATGTCCCGACCAAAATTGCCCGCGTACGGGCGCAAAGTTACCTTCGCCCTATTTGGCGCGACCTGTTCAGCCGTGACCATATGCCCATTGATGTGATCATCTCTCCGGAAATGGAAGTGGCCCGCTCCGCCAAACGGCGCCTGGAAGTACCCGGCGCCTTCGATATGATTCCCTTCGGCGACGATAAACTACGCCTGATCGGCGTACGTCTGTCTGACAATTGCTCGATAATCAATGCTCCGTTACGGCAATTGACCGAACTATTTCCCGATCTGAATATCGTAGTGGTTGGCATTGACCGCACCGGTCAAATGTTGGTGCCCACCGGCGATGACCAGATGCTGTCGGGCGACGAGATTTTCTTCATCGCCGACAAGCGCCACGTCAGCCGCGCGCTGAGCCTGTTCGGTCACGAGGAGAAGGAAGCCCGGCGCGTCATCATCGTCGGTGGCGGCAATATCGGCTTGTTTCTGGCGGAGAGTCTGGAACGGGAAAACCCTTCTGTTCGAGTCAAGCTGGTGGAATTGAACCGCGAGCGGGCGGAATACGTAGCCGAGCGGTTGGAGCGTACAGTCGTTATCAACGGTGATGCCCTAGATAGCGAAATTTTGATCGAGGCGAACGCCGCGAATACAGAGACCGTGGTCGCGGTTGCGGACGATGACGAGGTTAACATTCTGGCCTCTTTACTGGCTAAACGATTTGGCTGCCAACGGGCGGTAACATTGATCAATAACTCGGGCTACGGCCCGCTGCTAGCCTCTCTGGGCATCGATGCGGTCGTCAATCCCCGGGCCTCCACGGTTTCAACCATTCTGCAACATGTGCGCCGCGGCCGCATTCGGGCGGTGCATAGCCTGCGCGATGGTATGGCAGAGGTGATTGAGGCCGAGGCGCTGGAAACCTCTCCCCTAGTTGGGGTGCCTTTGCGCGAGGTAAAACTGCCAGCCGGCATGATCATCGGTGGTGTGCTGCGTGGCGAAACCGTGGTGATTCCCCGTGGCGACACTATTATCCAGGTAAAGGACCGAGTGGTCATTTTCGCCTTGGCCGATGTCGTCAAAAAGGTCGAAAAAATGTTCTCTGTCCGCCTCGATTTTTTCTGAGCGTTGAAGCACAGAAAGGGAAGTGGGCCACACCATGTCCTACACAAGTGTCTTTCATTGCGTTGGCTGGACGGTGGTCCTGTTGGCCACTTTGATGGTTCTGCCAGCCCTGACGGCCATGCTGGATGGCAACACAGCCCTGGCCTGGACATTCGCCGCATCAGCCGTGCTGACCGGATTTTTCGGCGCCGGGTTCGCCATGGCGACACGACATGGCACGGGTCAATTCGGCAAACGCGAAGGTTTTATGTTCCTGGTCCTGATCTGGTTGGTCCTGGCCTTATTCGGCGCCATTCCATTGCATTTTTCCGGCCTGCCCGGGCGCCCCATCGATGCTTTTTTTGAGGCCATTTCCGGGTTAACCACGACCGGCGCCACGGTGTTTGGCAACCTGGAAGATATACCGACCGCCATCTTATTGTGGCGCGCCTTGCTGCAATGGGCCGGTGGGTTGTTGAGCATCGTCCTTGCCGTAAGTCTTATTTCCCATCTCGGCATAGGCGGAATGGAAGCTTATCAAAGTGCGTTGCCGCGGGGGGAGGGAGCCAGTCTGCCGGCGCGCATGCTGCAGACGACGCAGGACCTATTTTGGATTTACGTGCTTTTGACACTATTGGGCGCCGTGGCTCTATGGGCGACGGGGATGTCAGCCTTCGACGGCCTTTGCCACGCCCTCACGGCCCTTTCTACCGGGGGCTTCAGCACCCAGGAAGGCGGTATCACGGCCTTTGATAATCCTATTATCGAAATGGTTCTCATCGCATTGATGTTGTTGGGAGCGTTGAATTTTACTTTGTATTGGGCAGCCTTTAATGGCCGTTTTCGCGTCTTTTGGGAAAATGCCGAATTTAACTACCTGGTCATCGTCGTAGCTTTTCTCGTCGCTTCAGCCGTCACAGTTGCTTTGTTCAAAAGTACCGCACAGGGCTTCGTGACGGAGCTGCGCGAGACGGTTTTCATCGCTATCTCGGCCCTGACCACAACCGGTTTTAGTAACAGCCAGGGTGGAACGGGCGGTATCGCCACCCCATTTTTGGCGCCCATTCTGATAATTGGCCTGGTGTTGGTTGGCGGCGCCACGGGCTCGACCACGGGTGGCATGCGGTTGATGCGGATTGCGGTCTTGTTTAAACAGGCCCAGCGGGAATTGCTACGCCTTTCGCACCCTCATGGGGTTAATCCCTTGCGTCTGGGCAATATGCGTATTGAAAATCCCATTATTTGGAGCGTCTGGAGTTTCTTTTTCATTCTCATCCTGTTGTTGGCGGCAACCGCATTAGCCTTGGCTTTTTTTGGCCTGGCTCCCGATGTCGCCGTCGCCGCCGCGGTCGTTGCGATCACCAACGCCGGGCCTTTCCTCTATAATATAGCGCCGGAGGCGCCCAGCTATGCCGATATGCCAGATGGCGCCAAATATGTTCTGGCCCTGGCCATGCTGGCCGGGCGGGTGGAATTACTTGCATTGTTGAGTCTGCTGAATCCGGCCTACTGGCGCCGTTAAGGA
>Ga0209403_10007778_pt1 | contig 10469 bp, 10 predicted proteins | sample ArcticOcean_MG_C_8_FD_187440 | JGI IMG/M metagenome (GOLD analysis project Ga0209403, IMG submission 187440) | Marine microbial communities from western Arctic Ocean - ArcticOcean_MG_CB11_86 (SPAdes) (version 2) | ecosystem: Environmental > Aquatic > Marine > Oceanic | place: Arctic Ocean...
CAAGCTATTATTATTTTCAATAATGATGGCGACATGGATGGTTGTTAGTTGTGGGACAACGGATGGAACTAAAGCAGGTCCCGAATTAGGTTATTACGAAGACAAGAAAGAAATGAAAGAAGGGAGTTATATTTTCTCAGCAAACTCTGTTTGGCATTGTGTTATTTCTTCAAAACCATGGCTGAACAAAGAATGCGATTAGATAAAGTGGAACATTATGCTGAATTTATTCACATAATGTTTGCTCCTTCTATTGATCTTTCTAATACTGTTATATAGGACGCGCAGGTCAGTCTTGTGCTGACATAACCGGTATTTCTCTAACCGGCGCCTGAATTTGGTGACTGCGCGTTTTATTTAACAATGACTGATGCATTTTCATCTTGTCCGTATTCGAGGCTGATGAATCCCCTCTGCATCATCTTCCCTTGCAGGCGTTGTATAATGAGCTTTATACACACTCCAACTTCTCTTACCAGAACATTGACTCCGCCAGGATTGATGTGTCAACACATGAATTTATTTTCATAGTTTCAAGACAGCATAAAATTTTCAGTTCCATTTTGTTCTCCGGAAGTGAAATTTTACTTCATTATTTTAAATATATTTCAATAAATAAAGAATTTACTTGGAAGTTTTTTAAAAGCTAATATCATAGTCTTGGTTAGCAAAATCTTTTGTCACTTTCTTCAAAAAAAAGAATTTGGCAGATGGGAATTTTCCAATTCTGAGTGAGTTGATTTAATGGAAGATCTTGTTGAAAGCAACTCCGTTCTCCCCCAGATTAACCAAAAGTAATAGCAGTGGGTTTTGTCTCACTTCCTTTTAGAATTGGATTGTTTGATAAAGTTTGCTTGGTTTATTGCCACTTACTCAGAATTGAATGTACGCGTGACTTGGTACTTGTGGTAGTTGAGAATCGCAGTTTGTATGAAGGGAAGCTCGGAATAAAGTAAAATCTGCATGAAATTGCAAATCTGCAAAACCACACTGAACAGTTCTAAACTGAAAACCTGAGACAGTTTAGGATTGAAAAAAATGAGGACAGATTCCTGGATTGTTCAAAATGTATCTTGAACAAATAAAATTGATGAGACGTATCATTGAAGATTTAGAGAGCGAAAGATGAAACTAAGATTTTTGTTGCTGACTTTAACAACGCTATTTTTACCAACATTCTTAAGCGCAAGTGAATATTATTGTGTCGATGAATTAAGAACAGGAATTGTAAAAGATAAAGATTCATGGATTTCAAAGAAAATTGAAGAAATAAAATTCGAAGTAAAATTAGAAGGAATTGCAATGGATTTTAAACTTCTTGGAGAAAAATTATTCAGCGGATGTCATGATTTAAAATATGACAAATACACTGATATTTATCAATGTTCCAATTTTGCACTGGGCTGGGGAGAAGCTCAAAATATTTATTATGAAATTTTTAGTTTCAGTCCAAGTAAATTGAGATTTCTCTGGTCTTATTTACCAGGATATATTGTAAATAAAAAAGGCAACACACCTATGGTAGGTGGTGGTACCTGTTCTCCGCTTCAAGACTTTGCTAAACTCTAATCAATTGAATTAATACAGTTTTTTTAAATTTATTGTGTACCATTAACTGACTTTAAAGAATTAAAGTCAGCAATCGCTCAACTTAAAAATTCTCTTCCCCTCTTTAAGACCTAGAATTACTTTGGGTACTCTTGCAAATAAAGATTGGCAAGTCTCCCCTTTGGGATTCTTTCAAATCATTTCACACTCTAAATACAATTAAAGGCTATTTTGGAAGAGTTTGCTGATTAGCAATCTTTTCAGCAGTGGTTGGCGGAGATGCATAGGAATCGAACCTATCTGAGACAGTGTTAGTGCCCCACGCGCGGGTTTGAAGTCCGGGGAATCCACCAGTGATTCATCCATCTCCGTGTTGAAATAACATTTATTCTGTCGGTTTTATTGCAAAAAGTCCAGACTTCTCAGCAGACTATACTTCTTATAATTACGGCACATTCCCTTGACACCGAGGTAGTTTATGAGTAATACTGACAGTAGCTGTTTTCCAGCACAATCCTCCTTCGTCAGCCTTTTATATGCGTTATTTTTCATTAATTATATTTGCCGGTTTTATTGTCTTTAGTGTTGATTTTGCTACACAAAATACCGAACATGTAATACTGAATTATACTCTCGACTGGTTAAACTTCAGTTACCAAACTGAACGTCCCGTTTTTGTGACAGTTTTTTTCACCTTTGCATTTGGAATAATTTTTTCTGTTTTTTATTTCTTCTTCTACCATGCAATCCTGTTGAGGAATCTACGTAAGCAAAAGAAAGAAATCAAGCGACTCAAACGTCTTGTCTCAATAGAAAGAGAGAAACACGGTACGATGGAAGAACGCAACAGTGAATTACAGCAGATAGTTGAGCGTGTTCAAAACAGGGCGGACCTCAATAATGATCCGGATCCACCGGCACTTGAGTCAGCAAATCCTGAAAAATTACTGAGCGAATAAACTGCTGTGGTTGCATTAGCGTGACGTAGTATACAATCCTGATACCGAATTATTCAAGGAAGGCTGGCTTACCGTTTTCGCTGGAATGACAAATTCTAACGACTTTTTCACATTTTTAACAAAGCTTATAGGAACAATATGACTAAATTAAATTTTATAAAAAACCTCGGACTGGAAGATTTGAATTCCGGTGTAAGTACTGGAACAGAATGGTTCTCCGGAAAAGGCCCCTTGACTGAATCCGTCACACCAGTGAATGGATCCGTCATCGCAAACATCCAAAATGCAAACCGTGAAGAATATGAAGCCGTAATTTCGAAAGCTCAGCAGGCTTTCCCGAAATGGCGTAAAGTCCCAGCACCGCAACGTGGAGAAATCGTGCGTCAAATTGGAAATGCAGTACGACAAGCAAAGGATGATCTGGGAAAATTAATTTCCTGGGAGATGGGTAAAATTTATCAGGAAGGGTTGGGAGAAGTTCAGGAAATGATTGACATTTGTGATTTTGCTGTGGGTCTTTCACGACAGCTTTACGGTTCCACCATGCATTCGGAACGCCCAGGACACCGCATGTACGATCAGTACCATCCGCTCGGAATTGTAGCTATTATTTCCGCTTTCAATTTTCCCGTTGCGGTTTGGTCATGGAATGCCATGATCGCCACGGTTTGTGGGAATGTTTCGATTTGGAAACCGAGTCCAAAAACACCTCTATGCTCAATTGCTCTGCAGCGCATCATTGCTAAAGTTATGAAAGATAATGCAGTTCCGGAAGGCGTATTTAACCTCATAATAGGCTCAAATGAAGAAATTGCGGAAACACTGGTTAATGATAAGCGCGTCCCGCTGATTTCCGCTACCGGTTCAACCGGAATGGGACGGAATGTTTCCGCAAAAGTCGCTTCAAGACTGGGACGAAGCATTTTAGAACTTGGAGGTAACAACGCGATTATTGTGACGGAAAGTGCGGATTTGAAGATTGCGATTCCGGGAATTGTATTTGGTTCAGTGGGAACCTGTGGTCAGCGCTGCACCAGCACACGCAGGATTATCATCCACGAGTCAATTTACGAAGATGTTAAAAACCAACTTGTGCAAGCTTATTCGCAGCTTGAAAACCGTGTGGGGAATCCGCTGGATGAGAATACTCTAATCGGCCCCTTGATTGACGAAGTTGCCGTGAAAAACTTCCGGAATGCTTTGACGGCAATCCGCAAACAAGGTGGAAACATAATTTATGGTGGTGATGTATTGGCAGGACATCCTTCAAATCTTTACGTACGCCCTGCCCTTGCGGAAGTGGAAAACCTCTGGCCGATTGTGCAGGATGAAACTTTTGCTCCATTGCTCTACCTGATTCGTTACCAGAATTTCGACGAAGCACTGCATCTGCAAAATGACGTGCCTCAAGGATTGTCATCTGCTGTCTTCACCCGGGATTTTCAGCAATCCGAAAAATTTCTATCGCATGAAGGATCTGATTGCGGATTGGCCAACATCAACATCGGAACTTCCGGAGCAGAAATAGGAGGGGCGTTCGGCGGAGAAAAAGATACCGGAGGTGGACGTGAATCCGGCTCTGATGCATGGAAGTCGTACATGCGCCGTCAAACCAATACTATCAACTACTCTTCCGACTTGCCGTTGGCACAAGGTGTTAATTTTGATTTGGGTTAATCATCAAAATCTGCAAACAAAAACGATCAAAACAGCTCTGATCTACAAAAATCAATTATTCTTCACTGCAAACAGGTCTTGAAGGAAAAATGTCAGCTATGAAATACTGATTATTAGGTTTTAAAAAAATAATCCTCTAACTGGTGCAAAGTAAATTCCTGTTCACTTAGCTTCCATGCGAGAATATCACCTGCAGAAATCACTCCATACAACTTCCCGTCTTGGAGTACCGGAAGATGACGGATCCTGTTTTGAGACATTAAATTTGCCGCTGTGCTGACTGAAGTTTCCGGTGGAACAGTTGCAATTGATGAAGTCATAACTTCTGAAACCTGAATTTTTTCTGGATCCAGCCCCTCTGCAACAACACGGCTCATCAAGTCACGTTCCGTAAAAATACCCACCAATGTTTCATTTTCCACTATCATAAGTCCGCCAACCTTTTCGTCACGCATTTTTCTGGCTGCAGCAGCAACAATGCATTCGCTGTCAACCTGAATCACTCCCTTGGTCTTCTGGGCTATAATATCACTCAATTTTCCTGACAAAACATCAGTCACAGAATCAACTCGAGAAACAGTTTTTTCAGTAGCTTGCATATTTTCTCCCTGGTTAAAATCAATGAAACAGTACCAGCAATTTAATTTCTTAATTTAAACAGCCAGCTATTCATATTTTTTTCCTGCCTGAATCTCATACATTTGGGCATAATTGTCAATACATTTTTTTGTATTTAAATGAGGATTCGTGTCTTGATCTAACTTGCTGTAAGTTTTATGCTGATACGTAGATGACATCTGCAGGCTGCAGAGTTTTATTGCTCGAATATCAATCTTTTGTTAATAATAGATCATGATTGCCAAAGATACAAAATCTGTGCTGGTTGGACTAACAGGCGGTATTGCTTCCGGAAAAAGCACTGTGATTCAGTATCTTAGCGAAAACGGTTATGCTGTTATCGACGCAGACAAACTGGGACACAGAGTTCTGGATCCCGGAAACCCAGGTTTCCAAAAAGTAGTAGAAACATTTGGTAAAGAAATCTTGCATCCGGATGGTACTGTAAATCGTCAGGCGCTAGGAAGGATTGTCTTTGCTGATCCGCGAGGACTCATGCAGCTGAATGAAATATCTCACCCAATGATTGCTGAGATGATAGAAAAAGAATATGAGAATTTAGTCTCAAACTGTGTAAACAAAATTGTATTTTTGGAAGCAGCCTTATTAATTGAAGCTAATTGGCATGAGGCTTGTGGACAAATTTGGGTAGTAACCCTTGATCCTGCTGTCGCCATGAAGAGATTACAGGAGCGTGACAGCTTGAGCAAAGCAGATGCACGTTCACGAATAAATGCACAACTAACTCCGGAAGAGCGTTTAGCTTATGCGGATGTAGTTTTAAATAATAACGGTTTGCAGGAAGAACTAGTTTTTCAAACACAACGTGCGCTTCAGCAGTTAAAACAAGCAAGAACCGGCGTCTAATTAGATTAATTTTACACAAACTGAAGTGTTATGAAATATCCAATGCACTTGATTCTAGACAGCTATTCTCATCCGGGAATTTCATTATTCTGGAAACGTCATGGACTGAGTATTATGGAGCAACTGGTGCCAAATGATTTTTTCTTTAGCACAGGAGACACTCCTCTCGAAAAACTTGTGGAACGGGAAATTTGGTCAGGCTGGAAAAAGATTATTTTGATCGGCACTCCAAATTCAATCAGACGCGGATTTAACACTTTAATGCAAGCCAGCCGTGAATGCAGAAGCACTCTGGAAATTGGTTTCTGGCCTCTCGACCTGCAGAATCTTGCAACTTGTATCAGTCAGTCATCTTTGTATTTAAAACCTGTTTTGCAGGTATTTAAATCAGGACATACGTTACATGTAGACGTAATGAAAGTGCAGTTTCTGGCGCCGGAACTGGAAACAAGATATTTTTGGAATGATTTTGTAATCAACAGTATACTGCCTGATGCGGAAACCACGATTTTCATCGATGAACAAAACAGCGAGGTAAAAGGTAAATTCAGTTGCCGGATCGCTTTTCACGACGAAACTTTGAGTTCACTTACCATGCATCCAGGCAAATTGACCAGAACTCCTGTACTTAAAGTATACCTCAAACGGGAGGATACCTTGACTGCTACAGAACGTTTTAAGCAACTCCGCAAGTGGCTTGCTGCAGAGAAGATAAATGCTGAAAAAGAGAAACTCCTGAAAACAGGAAAACAAGTGGAAATTCAGGGAAACTGGGCTAATCTTACCCTGAATATAGCGGCAATAAAGGATTCAGTCCAGTCAGTACATTTACAGGTTGAACGCAAAGCATTTTCGTTAATTATCCCGGCAAAACCCATACAATCCACAGAAAGTATCAGAAATGTTATTCCGGCTTTTCAACCGCGGGGAGTAATTGCCAATAACCGTGAAGCTACAAAAATAGGGCAGTTGCATTTCGAGGAGAAGCCCCGACATGACCAAGAGTGAGTTTATAGCTGATTTTTAAGAGGATGCGTCTGCGGATTTAGAAATTAAATCTGTTTTATTTTCAGGAGCTTGAATTACCTTTGGTGGTGTAGTTGATTTTTCAGGCAGTAATTTTGGAAACTGTTGCGGTAAGAGGCTTTTCATTTTTTCTTCATTCACAATTGAACACAGTCCTTCAACAATTCCGCCATCGTGGATAATCAGACATCCCGCAAGATTTGTGACATTTCCATGAACACGTCCTTTTGACATTATCTCAATCTTGCCGGAAGCATATAACTCTCCTTCAACAAAACCGTTTACCTTGATTATAGGAGCGCGGATTGTTGCATCTATTTTTGCCGGCTCACCAATTATCACTTCGCTACCAATATCAATTGTACCTTTAACTTCACCATCAATCCAGATGGGACGCATACCCCATATTTTTCCTTCGATACGTATACCTTTTCCCACATAAGTTGGAGCAGACCCTTTAAACGATTCTGTCTTATTATTTCCGAACAAAATTTATACCAGTTGCAATTTTAGAAAATACGGCATTTGTACTTAATTGATTTTTCCTGATTATCCTTGAACAGCATTAGACAGTTTTAAAAACAGATTCACAAGTTAATAATAATTTTATAGTATTGCAGTAGCTTTTTACAATGACATAAAGATCTGCATAATGCACAAGTATTCAAGCAACAATTCCTGTTTTACATTGCAACCTTTTTGAGAGAGAGATAAACTGTACTAATTAAGAAATAATCACAGACTAAGTTACTGTAGTTTTCAAACGATTTAAAGACATGCAACTCCAGCTTCAAAACAGCACACATTACCAATTGAACTTCAGTTGGATCGCTGTTTTGCTTACTTTTATCATTTTAGGTACAGGGTTCAGCGTTGGTACGGCAGCAGAAAGTGAAAATTTTTCTGCCCGCTTCAGAAAACTCTCTGAGGAATTACGCTGTCCAACTTGTCAGGGATTGTCTGTCAAGGATTCAGAAGCAGGATTTTCAAACAGCATCAAAGACAAAATCCGTGAACTGATGAAAAACGGCAAGTCTGATAAAGAAATACTGGCGTATTTTGTTAAACGTTACGGTGAGTGGATTTTGCGAGCGCCAACAAAGAGCGGCTTCAATTTGGTGCTCTGGATCCTGCCTGGCGCAGGAATTTTGATTGGTCTGCTTTTTGTCCTGTTTCGCTCTAAACGCAGAGTAAGCCAACCACAGCATGAGAAACTAGCATCTTTGACCCCGGAAGAAGAGCGGAGAATTAAGGATGATTTGGGACGCTTTGAAGAGGGTTAAGACTATTCTTTGATATGGAAGGCGTTAAAGTTTTCGAAATTTATCCGGTAATTAATTTTCTTCATTACTTCATATTTTTCCAGATAGTCAGTGTAAAATTTACCTTCTTTCTTTTGAAATGTCTCGATGAATGATTTGTCAAAATTTTCACGTTCATCAAGGGCAAACATACGGGCTGCAGCAGTTTTTTCTGAAAGTTCAAGTAAGAAACTCAGATTGATTAATTTTTCAAACTCTGGCAGAAAAACGGTTGTTCCCCAAACCAGTAAAATCATTCCAGGAGCAAGAAATAACGGGAAGTCACATATCTCATAATCCTGAATAATTTCCGGAGGATTTTCGATATAAACTTGTTTTCCTTGACTGTAGGGAAGTAAAACATCATCAATAACCCAGTCACGGATATCAACCGTACGCCAGAGAGAGGAGCTTGACTCTATAGCAGAGTTGTCATGATTTTGGAATTCTGTACCTAATACTTTAGACAGATCAAGACTTGAGACCAACAGTTCCTGATCTTCAAGTGCATCGAACAGTTCGCCTACAAAAAATGAATGGCCACATTCGTCAGGCCCTCCTATACCGAGCACCAAAGGAGCCTGCTCTGAGGACTGCATTCGTTTAAACAGAATGTTTGACAAATCTGCGGTTGTTATTTTACTGGGATGAAATATCTGCAGAGTATCGTACAAATGTTGATATTGCATTCCACCGTTTTGTGTCGTTTCGCCGGTGCTGCCTGCAAAGTTTGCGTTAGCATTAGATAATTTTGTTTGTAGAGATGCTTGCTCAGAAAACCAAAAAACGTCTGTAGCTGACAATGAAGAATTGTTTCTAAAAACTTCTTCACCAGTACTATTGATAACAGAAAGTTTTGTATATGAAGACCATTCAGCAGCCTCGATTGACTCTGAAATCAAGACAGTCGCAAAATCACGATCGTCAAGAACACGTAAATACTGACGAAAATTGTCCCATGCATCCTGATCAAAATTAACAGTCAGGCTGTCCAGTTCAAAAACTAAACGTCGAATACGACTCGGATGAAATTCTTGCATTGTAAGTTTATAAAATGATTAAAAAGTACTTTAAAAGATCCACTGTCTACGCCTCGGTACCGTCCCTCAGGGAAAGTACATGTTAAAAAGGCACACTCAGGTTTTTGCTACAGTCTTAAGACTGTTGGATATGTCTTTAGCGTTTGCAGCCTGGGAACTGGCATATCAGCTCAGGTTCCTCTGGATTGACCTGCCTCATGCTTCAATGATTCCTTCTCATGCTGAATATTTGAAAGCAGCGTTTTTTGTGGCTGTTTTAACTGGTTTAGTCTTTTCCTTCAGCGGAGTTTATCGTTTACACAAAGTTGTCAACCCGCCTCAGGAATTCTACCATCTATTACGGGGAACATTCACTTTATTATTGTTGACTCTGGTGGCTGCGTTTTTCTACCGTGAATTTTCTTTTTCACGTGTACACACGCTTTACTTTCTTGCTTGTTTATTAATTTTACTATTTTTTTCACGTCTTATAACAAAAGGTGCCTTACACTGGCTACACGCCAGAGGAGCGTATGTTGAGCATGTTCTACTGATCGGAAACGGAGACTCAGCTAACAAATTTATCGAACGTCTAGTTCGTCTGAAATCACTTGGAATTGTTCTGAAAGGTCTGATCGAAACAAATGGCAGTCAGAATTCAGTTATTCCGGCCAATATTCCCAGACTTGGAAGAATTGACCAGTTGAACCAGATTATTCAGGCACACCAAATTGATCAAGTTTTTATTGCGCTTCCTCCGGAAGAACAACACTATATTCCAAAATTACAAGAACTGCTGGCGGAACAATGGGTTGATGTAAGGATTATTCCGGACCTGGGTTCTTTCCGTGCTCTTCATACCGAAGTGGAGTCCATTGATGACATGCCGATTATAACCATTGTACAAAGTCCGATGACCGGTTGGAATCAGGTGCTCAAGCGTCTGCTGGACATTTCCGGAGCTTTTGTCGCGATTGTTCTGTTTTCTCCGTTAATGCTGTTGATCACACTCTTGATCAAACTTAGCTCATCCGGACCTGCTCTTTACGGTCAGGAACGAATGGGACTTGACGGCCACACATTTAAGGCATTAAAATTTCGTTCTATGCATGCAGATGCTGAATCAAAAACCGGTGCAGTCTGGGCCAGTGAAAATGATGAGCGCCGCACAAAATTTGGTGTTTTTCTGCGTAACTACAGTCTTGATGAACTGCCGCAGCTTTTCAATGTTTTCAAAGGTGAAATGAGTCTTGTCGGCCCCAGACCTGAACGTCCTATTTTTATTGAACAATTTAAAAGTCAAATTCCAAATTACATGCTTCGTCACAAGGTAAAAGCAGGCATCACAGGCTGGGCGCAAATTAACGGCTGGCGGGGCAATACTTCGCTTGAGAAACGTATAGAGTGTGATTTGTACTATATCGAGCGTTGGTCAATCTGGTTTGACATTAAAA
>Ga0209403_10007780_pt1 | contig 10465 bp, 11 predicted proteins | sample ArcticOcean_MG_C_8_FD_187440 | JGI IMG/M metagenome (GOLD analysis project Ga0209403, IMG submission 187440) | Marine microbial communities from western Arctic Ocean - ArcticOcean_MG_CB11_86 (SPAdes) (version 2) | ecosystem: Environmental > Aquatic > Marine > Oceanic | place: Arctic Ocean...
ATGGCGAGGCGAGGCAGGCATGGCTGGGCACGGCGCGGCAAGGCTAGGCGTGGCATGGCACGGCAGGCGAGGCTGGGCGAGGTGAGGCGAGGCATGGCATGGCACGGCAGGCGAGGCTGGGCGGGGCATGGCAAGGCGAGGCGTGGCATGGTCTGGCAGGGCAGGCAAGGCTGGGCATGGCTTGGGATTTTTTACAGGGTAATCGGTCACCCTTTCGACGACCACATTTCAATTGAGGAGTTAGTGATATGGCAAAAGCAACAGCAGTTATTCCAAAAGAACTACACCCGAAAACACTCACAGCGTCTAAAAAGAAGGGAACGCTAGCAAAAAATACTACACTACTTCAACCCATCAAGCGGGTATACGTTACGCTAAAGATTAACAGCACCGCTACAATGGTTCAGCATCAGTGGAGTGCTAAGGCCAAAGAGGCGATCCGTTTGAAGCATGCTGGAAAGAAAACGAAGAACCGGGAAATCCGCGACCCGGAACAAGAAGGCAAGGATGCAACCTACCTGACACAGGACGGTGAATTTAGCATTCCGGCGAAAGCACTTAAGAGTGCAATCATCTCAGCTGCACACAAAGACATAGGCATTGAGAAAACGCTTGTTCGAAAGCACCTATTTGTAATGTGCGACGATCCCTCTGGGAATTTGGCTATGGGTGCTGAATGTGCCCCACCTGTAATCAGAGAGGACCATGTGCGTGTTGGGCCGGGTTCTATGGATCTTCGTTACCGCCCGTATTTCTACAAGTGGTCAGTGATTTTTACCATAGAAATGGATGCGTCCGGGCTTCAACTTGAAGACCTAACTACATTGGTTGACCGTGCCGGTTTCGGTGTTGGAATTGGCGAGATGCGTCCGGAAAAAGGTGGCGATTGCGGCCGGTTTCGCATTGATGAAACCTTCAAAGTTCAAGTTAAAGGATAATAAATTGAAAATTAAACAAATAGGTTGGCGCTCGTCGTCAAAGATTTCTCTGGACCCGGAACTTGTCTTCGATGAGCTGACCAAGATCGCGGATAAGAATGGCGGAAGTCTATTCCCGGAAGCTGTCGTCGCGGCAGCGAAGTCCCGCAGGAGTCCGCTGCACACAGTTTTTCAGTGGGACGATGACGTTGCGGCGAATCTATTTCGTGTCGATCAGGCGCGTCATTTAATACGTTCGGTTGAAGTGACTTACGTGGAACTTCCGGAGGCACCTGTTCGCGCGTTCCACATTCAGAGAATTGAAGAGGTGGACGGTTCTGAGCGAAATGCGTATTGGAATACAGACGAGATTCTTAGTGACCCCGATACGCGTATTGATTTACTGGAACGTGCAATTAGTGACCTTAAGGCTGTTCGTCAGCGGTATCGTGTTTTGACTGAACTTTCGGAAGTTTTCTCTGAGATCGACAAGGTCTTACTAAAGAAAGATCACGTTAACGTCTAATTATTTAATACTGTTCCAGAGGGAACCTTCGGCACTTCCATGCGACGCAGCCATCTTTTGCATATTGACTGGATTCAGCGACCGCGCTTCTGCGCTTTTTGTTGCAAACGGTGTAACACCCGCTTCTGCAGCAACAGCTTCAAAAATTTCCATGTCATTTCGTGGTAGCGTAGGTAAAATTTGCGCAAGCTTTTCTGTATCTACCCACGCATTTGCAGTAGAAATAGCTTCTGCAAAATCTGCACCGAGTGCGTCGCCTAGTTCAGAGACAGAAAGTCTTTCTAAATCTGCACGTTTGAAAAACGTACCCGTTAAATCTGATCCAATAAGTTCGGTAGAAATCGAAGCAATCGCTTCTTTTGTAACTCCAAAAATAATATCTTCTGGACGTTCAAGTGATTTACCGTAATTTTTTATCAGATTATTTTCGCGATCAATCATATCAATGGTAGAAGCTAATTTTGTGAGTGTGGTGTGATGATGCACACTATGGCTATCGTCCTCGAGTTTACATGCTAGTTTCTCTAACTCGACTTGTATTGGTTTCCCGTCCAAGGGCCACCCCAAAACGTTTACGCGACTTCGAACAAGAGCGGCTGCGTCTTTAGCGGCGCAAGCCCCGAAACCAGCCATACGTTCGATGTCATCACGTAGTTCGCCGAGATTTACTCCAAACTCCGCAGACTTCTGTAGAACTTTATCTGCTATCACATTTTTGTCATCAAAACGAAAGTCATCGCGGTAGTTGATGATATATTCAGCAGCATGCTTTACTTCGTGGCCGTTGCGCATAGGATATTTACGTTCTTTGTGCCCATCATCAAATTTCATTATGATGGCAAACGCATCATCACTTAACTCATTTTCGTCGTTAACAGATGACTGTTTAACTTTCTGCGAAAGATCATCAACAATTTTATCAATATTAAAGAACTGTGAAGATGCGCGGATGCGTTCTTCAGCCAGTTTAGCTACGGACGCAGAAAGCTCAGCTTTTTTATCAAAGAAAAACAGAGCAGATGCCCATGTAGCTGGGGCCGTGTGGCACGGCCATCGACGCCGTGTAACGTCTGCAAACATGTGTGGTTCGGTTTGTTCATCTCCGCAATATGCGTCAACGCTAGCGCTTTTGACAAATTCAGGGCAACCAAATAATGCAGTCAACCGGTGGAACTCTTGGCCGTTAAGGTCCTGAGCTTGATCACATACAGTACTCATAAAAATCCTTTCACATAGATTTTGTTGTGTCAGAAACACCTAGTCCTAACACATGTATTGCTTGGTATAAGCTTTTACCTTTGATCGGTGTTCACTCGGACGCCGGGCAACTTCCGGTATACGTCACTTGTCCGCACTGTTCCGGGCATAATTTGGGCATATATCAGGATAACATATTGGGCGGATCATGGCACTATTGCTCTGATTGCGGCGCTTTTGGTGACATGCTAGAGCTCGCAAGTACTGTCTGGCAACTGGATATTTACGAGACTCTTTTGCGATTGGAGCGTAGCGGTATCGAGTTTCCTGGAAACATAATAACACAAAACGGAATTGCCTTATACAAAAAGAATTTTACAGATCCGCAACAACGGGCACACCAGCTAAAAAATGATAGCAGTCATACTCTAGCACATGGCCTTGATGTTAATTTTATCCAAAACAAATTAGGGCTAAATAGCAATTTAAATGCCAGTATATGGCGCGAGCGTATGGGGCAATTTATTGGAGCCGTTGATCGTGTAAAAGCTTCTGAAACTTTTCGGTGTTCACTCAAAGGCAACGGTCGGCTTTTTAAAGGTGACAAATGGGGAAATGTACTTACAGTCCCGTTTCAAGATATGTCCGGGCGTATTTGTGGATTTATGTTTATCGGGCGTAATGCAGAAATTGAAGACATAATTTACAGACCTGTGTACGCTTCATGGAAAAACAAAAACGCATCTGACACCATTATTGAAGCTGGTGTATGTATGGCTGCGGTGTTGCACAGCGACGTGGCGCATTCTCGTGATTTTAAAAATAATATCTTTGTTACGGTTAACCCGTTTGACGCACTACGTATACAAAACAGACATATGCGAGATGCGTCACTTCCGCTGCCTATAGTGGGAAGCTATCACGGCATACACGCCACGACGCGAGGCACACAAAATTTTAATGTTGCTACTCAAAATGTGTGGGACCATTTTCAAGATAAAAATTTCATATTCTGGACGCACAAGCCGACAGCAGCGGCATTTAATATGGCTAGTATGTCAAACGGTCGCGTATGCATATTAAAAGGTAGAAAAGATCTATTTTGGCGATCCGGTAAACAGTGGCTTCAAACGTTACAAGAACAATCCAAACCGTGGCGGGTGGCGCTAGAGCATGTAATAGAAAAAACAAATGAAAAAGAGCTACAAGATTTTTTACAGCAGTTACGAATACCAACACAGCGGTATCGTGAGTTTGTAAAAACATGTAGTCCGAGGTTACGCGAACGGATAGAACACGCCAGTGGTGTGAAATTAAATAAAAAAGTTTTCGTTAATAATAAATCGGTAACACAGAATGAGAACGGGTGGTGGGATGATAAGACAGGTTCACAAATATCGAATGCAGTCATTCGGATAGAGCATATTTTGTATAGAGAATTAGACGACACAACTTTTTATAAGGGTGTTATTGTATTTAAAGGAAACCTTTTACCTTTTTGCGCAAATGCAGAAGATATTGAAAATAATACATTCAAATGGATGCAGAAACGTCTTATTGCTGAAAAGAAAGAAATCATGACCAGTGCGAGTAACTGGTCCAGGTATGCAATTGAAATTGCAATGCAGTTGCACAGCCCGTCAGTGCAACACGGTGTCGGACGTTTTGGTTGGCAGCCAGAAAATGCAAAGTTTTGTTTTCCTAAATTTGCAATAACATGTGACGGCGATGTTATTGAAGAAGATTCTTTTGTAATAGATGAGCTTGCGCCTGGTACAGATTTGACGGTACCATCCGAATTAGCCATACCAAACATGCGGGATTTAACAGTTGATACAGAAGTCTCTCAAATATTCTGGGCAACTGTGGCATGTATTGCGGCAAACATAGTTGCACCTGCTTTAAATAGAAAAAGGGCAAACATTGGTTTGATGGGTGATGGCGCTGTTCTTATAGGAAGAATAGCCGCTTCAGAAATAGGGTGCCGAGCATACAACGTATCGAAAACACAATACGGAATAGAACTAGCAACCGTAATTAAGAAAGTTGTTGGCAGACATAATTGGCCTTTAATACTTGTTGTACAAAAAGGAAGGTCACGTGTGCGTATGGCTGGTTGGCTCAATTACGAATGCGCAGAAAACATAATTATTGATGTAGATCGCTACATCGCTGACGCACTCGGTTTAAGTGGTGATTGGCGTTTTATTATAAATAGTAGCCCGCTAATGGGGGCTTCGGCAATAAAAGAGCATGGGAGAAAAATAATTCCGTTATGGTTACAAGATTTTTGTCAAAGAAAAATGCAACTACGTTCTAGCGATGCATCGCTTGCAATACAGGTGCTTGAAGATATAGCAGAATGGGCTGGGACTGATGGCGATGCACACGTAATTCATAAAGCCAAAGAAGTAATTGATGATGTGCAAGAAAATGAACAAGACAAAGCAATACGTTTTGTTGAAATGCTTTACCGTTATATAAACGAGGGCGCTGTTACTATCGAGCAACATGGCTTTGATGAAAACGCGTCTGTCAATATTACATTTTTTGATAAGTATGTTTTTGTTCCGCGTAGCACTATTAATAAATTATTGGCAAATAAAAATGTTCCAATTTTAGATACAATTGAAATTACTACATTGTTAACCGATTCTGGAGGTTTAGAAGATAGTGATTTTGAGTATAATAACAAAGCAGGCTGGCTGATTCGTAAGGCTTGGTGGGATATTCAATACCGCCAATGCCATACCCATCAAAATCGTCTTTTACGAATTGTGGGAGGTGACGAATGAAGCCTATAACAATGATAAAACGTTGTAACGAAATTCTAGGTAAACTCGATCAATTAGAGTCTTGCGCTGTGTCTATGTCGTCAGACAACCTTAAGTGGTTATATACGACTGTGCGCGCTCTTAATGAATTAAAACACGTTGCTAAATTTGAAACGAAGCATCAAATGACACCGTTTCAAGTAGATCATATTCATATGATACAAGCAGAATGCGACGCCGCTATCGAAGAGTTTACAAGTAGTGACAACGCAGAAGACTGACACGGCAGGCCAGTCGCGGCCGGGAACGGTGTGGCGAGGCAGGGTTCTTTTTAAGCAGGAGTGCATAGCAGGTATGGAATATTCAATTCTAAAACACCTGGGATCTACTCATGCGACCATCAACGGCGTATCAAATATTGGCGTTGCCAACAGGAGCAACACTTGAGCAAATAGCGAATAACTTTCGAAAGATGGCAATGAAATATCATCCAGATGTGCATCCGGATGATCCGCACGCTGCAAGAAATTTTAAAGAAGTGGTAGAAGCTTACGAAGTTTTAAGCAACAGAATTACAAGAAGAGAGTACGACGAACTTATGCACCCAAAAGGTAAAAAATTTCCTAGTATCAGCTATTGGAGAATTTATCGCAAAAAAAGAAGACGAAAAAAGTAAGCAGGGTTTGGCAGGCATTTACTAAACGCCCATGGCCTACTAAGGGGTTTAAACCTTGGAGAATTCATACAAATTGTGGCACACGCAGTTTGCAGCAATTCCTTCACCCTGCAAAAAAACTAAACCTGTTTACACAGGTGCTCAAATCAAAGAGCACTTTCCGGCCCATATCATAGATACATTTTATACAGGGCACGGAATCATCCCCGCAGATGAGATTACGGACATTGAGGACCCGACACCTAACGAATGTTTTGTGTTGCGCAATGGATCTCGATCAGTGCTCACAAGATACCACGTGTCTGATAATACGTTCAGGCGCATAAACAAAGCAAAGGCTTACGGTATTGAGCCTAGAAATGTAGAGCAACATTTTGCCCTCAACGCTTTGCTAAATGATCACATTAATTTGGTCACACTTACAGGCAAAGCAGGTACAGGCAAAACGCTGCTAGCAATTGCTGCCGCTTTAGAAGGGCGCGCACGTTACCGGCAAATACTGATAGGCCGCCCTGTTATTCCATTGAGTAACAGAGACATGGGATTCTTACCCGGCGATGTGGCATCTAAATTAGAGCCATACATGCAACCGCTGTTTGACAACCTGGGTGTTATCAAAGATCAATTTAATACCACTGATGGCAAACGCACAAAAATTGATGATATGCTTGAAAACGAAAAGATTATTATCACACCTCTCGCTTACATTCGCGGAAGGAGTTTATCTCGTTCGTTCTTAATCATCGATGAAGCACAAAATCTGACACCGCACGAGATAAAAACAATCATTACGCGTGCAGGTGACAGAACAAAGATAGTTCTAACTGGCGACCTTCAACAGATTGACCAACCCAAACTGAATGAACATTCAAACGGGTTGCAATATCTAATCGAACGCATGCAAGGACAAGATCTGTACGCCCATATCACACTTACAAAAGGCGAACGATCACGACTTGCTGAAATTGCGACCGATTTACTTTGACAAGGCAGGCAAGGCGGGGCATGGCAAGGCCCGGCATGGCGAGGCGAGGCAGGCATGGCGCGGCGAGGCGGGGCAAGGCTAGGCGAGGATTGGCACGGCAGGCGAGGCTAGGCTTGGCTTTTTTAATATTCCGGTATCACATCCATACCGGAATAACCTGCAGCTTCAACTTGTTCAGGTGTTAATGCTATATTTGACAACTCTGAAAGATTTGGCCAAGATCCAGATCTATGCCAAATAGCAATACATCCCATAGCAACAGCTTGTGCAAAGTCGTCTATAGAACCTTCAGCGCAACTAATCTTGTAGATAGGTCGTACGGAAGATGTTTCTACATTTTCTTCGATAAGTGCAAGAAAATCGTGAACAAGTCCTGCGTTATCTTGATTGACATGATCGTATTTAAAGAATTTTAATCTATGCAATCGAATGTATGCACACGTGAGTAGAAGCATACGAGCTTTATCTACGCGGTAGTGCGATCGCGGGTGCCCTGGTGTAGCCGGCACATGATAACACGGCGCACTTGAAGCAGACCGGACATATTGCATAGGCATTGTGCTGCCTTGCGGCACGCCTGCTTGAATAAGAAACGTTTCGCGTAACTGACCTGCGCCGCTGTAATCGTGTGCGAGTATACTCGGTCTAAAACGATCCCATAAATCTTTGATTTTTCTAGCTTCTAATAAATGGTCATGTGGCGTAAGCAATCTTTCTCCATAAAGTACATCAATACGCCCATCATGACGAAGTCCTAGCAAGGCAACTGTCGTCAAACTCAATGACACACTGGTCGCACCGGAACGCCCGCGACCACGACCACCGCCGCCCCAGTCAACAGCGAGTATGCGTAATGCGTAATTGTTGATACTGCTAGCAGCGAATTCGATAGTGTTAGGTCGATCTGTGCAGGCTTGTTTAAGTTCTGTAAGTGAAACTATTTTAGCTGCAACATCGTAACCTTCTCCAAGAACTTCGTTATAGAACACGTTAATAGGTGTGTTTCCACGACCTTCGCGCTTAGCAAGAATTACAGCCCACTTATCCGGGCGTGAGTAGTGTAAAGGCATAATAATCTGCGGAATATGATATCCCGCAAAATCAAACATTCGCTCAGGCCAACGATGTTTCCAAAAACCTTGTCGTGGGTTTATTGGCTTGGAGCATTTGTAACAAATGATAGCAGGTGTTTTTTCACTAATGCCTTCATGCCAGGGACCTAGCATTTTTTCTAAATGAAAATCCATTGAAGGGATATTCATGGTAGAATTGCCGCCTGTTGTGCAGTGCGTACACGGAATAAACCATTCTGCTTGGCTAGATTCATTCCACCGCCCTTCTAAAACGTTGTCGAGTGTTTTAGGAGTGCCTGTCTCGCGTCGTAGTTCCCAGCTACTGTGTGACATTGTTTCACGAATAATTGGGAGATGTTCTCTGTTCATATCCTGCAATTCATCGATCCAGTTTAGGTCGGCGGAAATACCGCGGACACGATCTGCATCAAGCAGGGCGAATGAGAATAACATAGAAGAACCATTAGCAAAGGTTCTATGTAGTACACTCTTTACCGAGTCCTGATTAAGCCAATAATGTTTGACTGGACTGTTATTTATAAACGGTTGAATGTACATGGCAGAAAAACGACGAATCTGCTCAAATAATGGAGTTATGTATAAAATTTTGAAGTTTGGAATAGATACGCACGCTGTAATGCCAAATGTTGCCATGTTTGTTGTTTTGGCAACTTGGCGCCCTGTCCTCCATACTTGAGCAGGTGCCATAGACAGGCGATAAATATCCTCAAAAGGAAAATGATCCTCGAGGCTATACGCTTCGCCGTTTAATTGAAAAATAGCTGGTAAAATGTCTTTGCACGTACGCACTCCCCCGGCTTTGACCAATTGGGAGAAACGATTTACCTTTTCCTCTGTACTAACTATCTCACCTGCTACTGTCGTTTCTGCAGTAACAGCAGCTGCTAGTGCTTGTAAACTATTGGCTTCGTTAAATACGAAAGAATTAGGGTTGTTATCCATAAAAAATTCAGAGACATTTAAATAGGTGCGATATTGTTTCGTACATATAATTTTAATGTATTCCCTCTACCGCGGAGAAGTATCAAATGGCTCCTGGCCCCTCACGATTGTTTCTAGAGCGCGCAGGTCTTTATAGCACATTTAGAGCACCAGCACCGACGGTAGCTCCAGATCTAAGTGCTTTGCGAGATATTGCATCATTCCCGTGGAATGACATGCCATTACCGATTCCGTCTTTACAATTTAATGGAAGTCCGGCGCCGGATCGCGGACTTACAGTAGAACCATGGCCACATGGAGAAAATGTTTAATTATTTTTTATACACAAGTTTTTTGATGAGAATGAGCAGGAATGAACTGGATTGATTTAGTTGCGTTAGGTTTTGCTGCCGGTGTTCCTATTAATGCTTGGCTGCATCCTGGCGGTTTATTTGAAGAATTAGTAGAGTGGATTCGAGTGTGGTCTGAGTTTGTACCTACAGAAGAAAAACAAACACCGACACGCGAAGATGAAATAAAAGCTAAAGTAGGACAATTACTAACTTGCCCGTTCTGTTTGAGTCACCACACTCCGTGGATACTAATACTCCTGTGCTATTTTCCTAGCTTATGGATGTCGTATCCTTGGGATGTTATCTTTAAGCTGCCCGTATACTCTATGGCAGCAACTCAGATTACGTTAATTATTTCTTATTACATGAAAGATACAGATGGTTGATGCAGAAAACGTACAAGAAGAGCAACCTACGCGTAAAAAGTTTAATGAAGAAGTAGCCGAACGAGCGGCGGCTATGGTGGATAGTCTAGTACATGACTGCCCAGAACTACGCGGAATGGTTGTGCAATTTATATGGGATATCGACATACCTGCGAAAGATCTTCCATTCGGACTGATCCGCGGCAAGGATATCGATGACCCGTTAATGCGCTTAAGATGTCTAGAGCAGACAACTAAAATGTTAAGGACAGAAACTGAAGGTATCGTTGAAACACTACATCTCGCTGATCAAGCGTTGATGGGATTAAATAAGAAGATAAGTGACAAACAACAAGAAATTAGACAGCAACCAAATGAATCAGAAGAATGATGCTTCTGATAATAAGTTACTAGTATCCATTCCAGATATACTAGATTCTTTACAAATAGACGAATGGGATGTTCTCCTGATTGGAGACGGCAGCGGTGCTGGTTGGAATTTATTAAGCGGGTGCGGCTGGGCTTCTGTGCTCATTGATAAATATTCTAATAATCATAAAATTTTTCTAGGTGCTACATCTCCCAGCACAATAACAATAGGTGAACTTTCTCCGTACCTATTCGCAATGAACTGGTATATGTCTTCAGATGGCCCTG
>Ga0209403_10007789_pt1 | contig 10455 bp, 7 predicted proteins | sample ArcticOcean_MG_C_8_FD_187440 | JGI IMG/M metagenome (GOLD analysis project Ga0209403, IMG submission 187440) | Marine microbial communities from western Arctic Ocean - ArcticOcean_MG_CB11_86 (SPAdes) (version 2) | ecosystem: Environmental > Aquatic > Marine > Oceanic | place: Arctic Ocean...
CATTTGGCATTACGCGTCGATCAACGATTTGCTGGCCATTGCGCGGTCGGTGACCATCGCTCTCGCGGTGTTTCTGCCGACTCTTTTTGTGCTGACGCGATTGGACGCCTACCCGCGATCAGCAGTACCCATCAACTGGGCCTTGTTGATTGTCATGCTAACGGTGCCACGGTTTTTGTACCGGGCGCTGAAAGATGGCGATTTTCGCGCGGTATTTGACCGTGGCGTGTCTGGCCAAGTCCCGGCCTTGGTGGTGGGGGCGGGCGATGCCGCAGAAGCCTTTATCCGCGAAATGGCGCGATCAAAATCATCGCCGTACCGGGTGGTGGGGATTGTCGATGACCGACCAGGACGGGTGGGGCGCGACATCCGGGGTGTCCGCGTGCTGGGGGCCACGTCGGATTTGGCCCCCGTCGTGGCGCTATTGGAGGCCAAAAACAAACGACCACATCGGATCATTTTGGCCAGCAATTCCCTGGACGGTGCCGTGGTGCGCCGCATCGTCGACGAGGCAGAATCCTTGGGCATGACCATGGGCCGGGTCCCTCGCATGACCGATTTGGGCGACGCCCCCATGGAGGTCCGCAAGGTGGCCGTTGAAGACTTGTTGGGACGTCCCCAAACGGTGCTGGACCGCACCGCCATGAAATCCTTGATCGAAGGCCGCCGGGCATTGATCACCGGCGCTGGCGGCACAATCGGATCAGAGCTGGTGCGCCAAATCGCCGATCTTGGCCCCAGCAAATTGGCCTTGTTGGAAAACGGCGAAAACAATCTTTACACCATCGACCAGGAACTATCCGAAGTCTCCCCGGACTTGCCGCGCGTTGCCTATCTGGGGGATGTGCGAGACCCGGAGCGACTTGAAGACATTTTCAGTCGCGAGCGCCCCGAGCTTATTTTTCACGCCGCTGCCTTGAAGCACGTGCCTTTGGCGGAAGCCAACCCCAACGAGACGGTGATGACCAACGTCATCGGCACTCGCAATGTGGCGGAGGCGGCGCGCGATGTCGGTGCCTTGGCCATGGTCTTGATTTCCACGGACAAAGCGGTGGGTGCCGCTGGGGTCATGGGGGCGTCGAAACGGGCGGCGGAACTGTATTGCCAAAGCCTGAATGCCCAATCCCAAGGCGATGATGGGGCGACCCGGTTCGTCACCGTGCGCTTTGGCAATGTGTTGGGATCAACCGGCTCGGTGATCCCGTTGTTTCAGCGGCAACTGGCGGCAGGCGGGCCGCTGACCGTGACCGACCCGGACGCCACGCGGTATTTCATGACGGTCAACGAGGCTGTGGAGTTGGTGCTTCAGGCGTCGGCCATCCCGCCTGATGAGGCCGGGGTCGACACGGTGTTTGTGTTGGATATGGGCGAGCCCGTGCGCATTCAAGATTTGGCCCGGCAAATGATTCGCCTGTCTGGCAAGGAGCCGGGCAAGGATATTGGTATTGAATTCACTGGATTGCGCCCGGGGGAAAAGCTAACCGAAGCCTTGTTTCACGAATCGGAAAACTTGCGCGCCACGGGTTTGAACGGGGTGCTGTTCGGCACCGCGCCGACCATAGAATACAAAATCTTGGTGCCTAGAATTGTGCAACTACAAGAAGCCGCAGCAGCCAATCGTACGGACGATACCCGATCGATTCTTTCAGATTTGGTTCCGGAATTTCCCGGCGGATCAGACGCCAATTCAAAAGCGGCAGCGTCTTGAATCAGGGTTAGTCAAACATCGCGTCGATGTCGTCCTGGTCGTTACCTTCGCCTGCAAGCTGGGGACCGTTCAACAAAGCTTCGTCGCCCGAAACGTCTTCTTATCGTCCACGACGGCTTCTTCAGCGGTGGTCACTCCATGGGTGTCCAACAATCCGGAGATCCGGTCTTCGATGTAGGTGAGCGTTCCCACGACTTTTTAAATGCGCTGGCCAGTGATGTCCTGGAAGGAGCATGCCTCGAAAATCCGCATGCAGGCTGAGTCGACGGTAGCCTTGTATGCATCGGCCTCGGAGGAATCGCCTGCCATCATTTCTTCAGCCGCTTCCATGATGGTATTTGTTGCTTCTTCGGTGGCGGCGACGATGGCATCCAGTTCTTGGCCGGCGCTGGGAAGCTTTTCGCCCTGAATTTTACCGGTCTAGAGTTTTGCGATCTCCGTCCGGGTTTGCGCGATGTGCGCAGAAAGCTCTTGCATTTCTTTGTACAGGGACACGTCGATGGTGCCGAAGTGCCGCTGCATGATGGTAATCAATACTTAGGCCACACTGGCCACGTCGGCAAGACCCACTTTGTATTGATCTTCTTCCCGAAGAACATCTACCAATCCGCGAATGCGAACATTCAATGTATCGATATCAATTGCGTTCACGGCTTCGTCCCCGATGCTTCCTGACCTGTCGTAACCCTCGCATGGAGATACTTAATGTTCCCTTAAGCAAGCCAATGGATGTTCCACGAAATCAATATGTTCTGGGGGTTATCTAGTCCTTCAGGGCATCAAAATAGTTGCCCCGGTGGTAGCCCTGGCCTGCAAATCCCGGTGCGCTTGGGCGGCGTCTTTCAAGTCATAGACTTGGCGCACTTCTGGGTTCAACGCGCCCGCCTGAACTGCGCTAAAAACCTCTTCAGCCAAGGCGTTCAGCTCCGGCACGGTGTCCGTGTAATGGAATAGGTTTGGGCGCGACAGGGTCAATGATTTTGCCGCCAAATCCGCCATTTCGATCCCGGTGGCTGACCCCGAAGCGTTGCCGAAGCTGATCATGTGGCCAAGAGTTCCCAACGCTGCCAAGGAACCGGAAAACGTCGCCTGTCCTACCCCGTCATAAACCACGTCACAGCCGCGCCCGTCGGTGATTTTCAAAACCCGGGCCGTAAAATCCTCTGATGTATAGTCGATGACGTGGTCGCATCCGTGGGCCTTCGCCAACTCAGCCTTTTCTGGGGTCGACACGGTGCCCACCACCACGGCATCCAGGCTTTTTGCCCACTGGCTCAGGTACAAACCCATGCCCCCCGCCGCCGCGTGAACCAACACCACGTCGCCAGCCTTCACCACATGGGTGCGGGTCAACAAATACCCGGCAGTCATGCCTTTCAGCATCAGGGTCGCGGCGACCTTGTCAGCGATTTCATTCGGAATCAGTACCAACCGCGACGCATCAATTAGCCGGGCTTGCGCGTAGGCCCCGATGGGTCGAGTGGCATAGCCCACCCGGTCGCCCACCACCACGTTGGTAACGTCATCGCCCACTGCCTCGACCACACCCGCCGCCTCCATGCCGATGGTGATGGGGAATTCCGGGATCGGGTACTTGCCCATGCGGTGATACACGTCGATGTAATTGACGCCGATTGATGTGTGGCGTACGAACGCTTGGCCCGGTTCTGGGTCGGGAACAACAATCTCTTCCCACACCATCACCTCTGGTCCGCCGGCCTTGTGCTGAACAATCGCGTGTGTCATCGACGACCCGTTAGATTCTTGCCGCGTTTGCGCGCCTCCATTATATAGCCGCTTCAATGATCGTCTTGCGCCATCTCGAGTCTCCCCCGGCAGCCGCCACCGGTGTCGCCGTTGCCTTGGGCAATTTCGACGGGGTTCACCGGGGCCACAAGGTGGTGATCCAAACCGCCGTTCAGGCCGCCCGGGACTTGGGGGCACCGTCGGCAGTGCTGACGTTCGAGCCCCATCCCAGGAATTTATTTTTTCCTGGCGCGGATCCCTATCGGATTACGCCGTTTCGATCCAAAGCGGCGCGGTTCCAAGATCTGGGCGTCGACGTCATGATTGCGATGCCCTTTACTTGGGCGTTCTCGCAAGTGACCGCGGAACAGTTTGTCGCCAAGTATCTGGTGGGTGGGTTGCAAGCCCGGCATGTGGTCACCGGTTATGACTTCGCCTTTGGCCACAAACGTTTGGGCGGCCAAGCGTTCCTGGAAGCGAAAGCTGAGGAACATGGATTTGGCCTGACCGTCGTCGCCCCGGTCGGTGTGGAGGATTCCGACTACGTGTTCGGATCAAGCCACGTGCGCCGACATTTGCGGGCCGGGTCGCCGGTGCAGGCTGCCGAGCATTTGGGCGCGTGGTGGGAAATTATGGGCCGGGTCCGCCCGGGGGCATCGCGCGGTCACGATCTGGGCTACCCCACTGCCAACCTGGACCTGGGCAATGTGCTGCGGCCAAAATTTGGCATCTACGCGGTGCGGGTGCGTTTGGAAGGCGAAGACCAATGGCGCCCCGGGGTCGCCAACCTGGGCATTCGCCCCATGTTCGAATCCACAGTGCCGTTGTTAGAGGTTCACCTGTTCGACTTTGACCGGGCCTTGTATGGCCGTCAAATGTGTGTGGCATTGGTGGAATACCTACGGCCCGAGGCCAAGTTTGAATCCTTCGAAGCTTTGTCCGAAGCGATGGATGGTGATTCCGCCAACGCCCGGCGCATTCTGGCCGATCCCGCCTATGCCCAAGACCGCTTCACGGCGTGACTTTGGGATCGGGCGCTGGTAAACCACGGTGATGGTCGACGCTACGAAAATACCGCTGCTGAGGCGAATTACGGGCCCGGCCCTGTAACCCGGGGCCGGAAGGTACGCCACGCCCGCAGCTGTATTGATGAGGCAATTCTGATGCCCGCCGACTATCGACCCACCGTTTTTTTACCGCGCACCGACTTTCCCATGAAGGCCGGATTGCCCAAAGCCGAACCCGTTTGGCTGGAACGCTGGCGTGAGATGAACCTGTTCCAGCGTTTGCGCGATGACGCCCGGGGCCGCGAAAAATTTATTCTCCATGATGGTCCTCCGTACGCTAACGGCCACCTGCATATCGGCCACGCCCTGAACAAAATCTTGAAGGACGTGGTCAACCGCTCCCAGCAGATGATGGGAAAAGACGCCAACTATGTGCCCGGATGGGATTGCCACGGGTTGCCCATCGAGTGGCAGATCGAACTAAAATACCGCAAGGCGGGCAAGGACAAGGACGAGGTTCCCATCCTTGATTTTCGCGAAGAATGCCGCCGCTTTGCAGACGAATGGATCGGCATTCAATCAGAAGAATTCCAACGCATGGGCGTTGTCGGTGATTGGGACAATCCCTATTCCACCATGGCCTATTCGGCGGAAACAGCCATCGCTGGCGAGCTTATGAAGTTCGTCATGAACGGCGGCCTTTACCGGGGGTCAAAACCGGTGATGTGGTCGCCGGTGGAAAAAACCGCGTTGGCGGAGGCCGAGGTGGAATACCACGACCACGAGTCCACGACGATTTTTGTGCGCTTCCCGGTCATCCAAGGCCCGGCGGAAATCTCCGGGGCTTCTGTGGTGATCTGGACCACCACGCCGTGGACCATGCCCGGCAATCGCGCCGTAGCGGTGGCGGCGGAACAGACTTATGTGCGTTTGGCAGTGACGGAAATCTCCGCCGACAGCCTGGCCCGGGTGGGGGAAGAAATCATCTTGGCCATGGCGCTTGTGGACCAAGTGTGCGCCGAGGTCGGCGTCACCGGGCGAAATATAGTGGGCGAATTCTCAGGATTTGTTGTGGCGGGGGTGACGCTTTCCCATCCCTGGCGGGGCCAGGGATACGATTTTGACGTGCCGGTGTTGGCGGCAAACTTTGTCGAAATGGATACGGGCTCGGGATTCGTTCACATTGCTCCGGGGCACGGCGAAGACGATTTCGTCCTGGGCCAAGAACATGGCATCGAGGTGCCCTTCACCGTGGGGGAGGACGGCACGTTTTTAGATCACGTGCCGATGTTTGCTGGGACACATGTGTACAAGGCCGATGACCCGGTGTGTGATGCGATGATCGCTGCTGGGGCGTTACTGGGTCGCGGAAAAATCACCCACTCGTACCCGCATTCCTGGCGGGCGAGGGCGCCGTTGATATTCCGCAATACCCCCCAATGGTTCATTTCCATGGACACCAACGACCTGCGCGCTAAGGCCTTGGCTTCCATCGAACAGGTGCGCTGGGTGCCGAATTCTGGACGCAAACGCATCCAATCCATGATCGAAAACCGCCCGGCCTGGGTGGTGTCCCGCCAGCGATCCTGGGGGGTGCCCATCACCGTGTTCTATGACAAAGAAACATCGGAACCCTTGCGCGACGAAGCGGTTAACCAGCGCATTCTCGATGCATTCAAGACCCAGGGCGGTGATTGCTGGTACGACGGCGATCCCAAACGGTTTCTTGGCCCCGACCACGACCCGGACAAATACGAAGTGGCTTCGGACACCTTGGATGTGTGGTTCGATTCCGGCTGCACCCACACCTATGTGTTGGAGCACAACGCCGATCTAACGTGGCCCGCGTCGCTTTACCTGGAAGGCTCGGACCAACACCGGGGCTGGTTCCATTCGTCGTTGTTGGAATCTTCAGGCACCCGTGGCCGCGCGCCGTTTGATGCAGTGCTGACCCACGGCTTCGTCATGGATTCCGACGGCCGCAAGATGTCAAAGTCCACGGGCAATGTCACGGCCCCACAAAAAATCATCGACCAATATGGTGCTGACATCCTGCGCCAATGGGTGGTGTCGTCGGATTATTCTGAAGACCTACGCATCGGTAACGAAATCATCAAAGGCTCGGCGGATGCTTACCGGAAACTGCGCAATATCCTGCGTTTCTTGCTGGGTAATCTGACGAATTTTTCCGATGACGAGCGCATTGATCCATCAGAAATGCCGGAATTAGACCAATGGGTTCTCCACCAGTTATCCGAGCTAAATACGCTGGTCCGCCAAACAGCCAACGATTTTGAATTCCACAAAATGTTCGTGGCTTTGTACAATTTTTGCACTGTGGATCTGTCCAGCTTCTATTTTGATATCCGCAAGGATTCCTTGTACTGCGATGCCAAAAATTCAATCGCTCGGCGGTCGGTGCGCACGGTGCTGGATGAGGTGTTCAATCACCTCACCGCGTGGCTTGCGCCTATTTTGTGTTTCACCGCAGAAGAAGCCTGGCAGACCCGCAATCCGGACACGGACAGCTCTGTACACCTGCGCCAATACGAAGATACCCCCGACACCTGGGGCAATCCTGAATTGGCAAAAAAATGGGACCGGGTGCGGACGTTGCGAAAAGTTGTCACCGGGGCATTGGAGGTGGAACGCCGGGAAAAGCGTATAGGCGCCAGCCTGCAAGCCCACGCCTATGTGTATGGGGCGCAAAGCTTCCGAGATGCGATGGATGGTCTGGACTTTGCCGAGGTTTGTATCGCCTCGGGGCTAACCTTCCACGAAGGCGGCGCACCCAATGGGGCGTTTGCGTTGGAGGATGTGGCTGACGTGGGCGTCGTAGTTGAGGCGGCGCCGGGCGAGAAATGCCAGCGCTGCTGGAAGGTGCTGGAAGAAGTCGCCGATCCCCATCCGGACTTGTGCAATCGTTGTGCCGATACGGTGGGCGATCACTGATGATGCTGCGCCCCGGATTACTGATTGCCGCCGGAATTTTTGCGGCGGACCGGGTGACCAAGTGGCTGGCTGTTGATGCTCGGGATTTTGCCACCCACCCAATTGAATCCGGACCATTCCTGAATTTCATCCTGGTTTGGAACTCCGGGGTCAGCTTTGGCATGTTCCAAACCAACGCTGAAATTGTTCAATGGTTTTTGGCCACCTTCGCGGTGTGTGTTTCCATCGCCTTGGCCGTCTGGCTGACCCGCACTAAGTCTCGACTTTTGGCCGTGGCACTTGGATTGGTGATTGGCGGGGCCCTGGGCAACGCCCCGGACCGCATCATCTGGGGTGCCGTTGCGGACTTTATCGATTTCCATGTGGGTGACTGGCATTGGTTTGTTTTCAACATCGCCGATGCGGCAGTTGTCATCGGCTTCGGGCTGATCATTTTGGACGGCTTGTTCGCGAGAAAAAGCCGGAGTATCAAAGGGCATGAATAACCCACGTATTTTGCTGGTCGCTGCGGCAGGATTGCTGCTGGCGGGTTGTAGCTCAATTTCTCAAAGTCTGGGCCTTGACCCTGTCGCCCCAGATGAATTTACAGTGGTCACCAAGGCACCGTTGACCTTGCCACCAGATTTCACCTTGCGGCCACCCGTGCCGGGCGCCCCAAGGCCCCAGGAAATCCAACCTCAACAACAAGCCCGGGCGGCACTGCTAAACCCTGGCGGCGGGGGCAATGTTGTGGACCCAGGAGTGGCGACCCAAAACCGGACAGTTGGCGAAGTGGCCTTGTTGGCCAATGCGGGTGCCGTGGACCCAGATCCCGGCATTCGAGCCTTGGTGGATTTGGAAAACGCTCAGTTGCTCAATCAGGGCAATGGCTTCTTGGAACAGGTTTTGTTTTGGCAGCAACCAAAACCTGACGTCCTCGACCCGATTGCCGAAGCAGAACGCTTGCGCACCGTGGGGGGTGTGGGGGTGCCGGGGCCAACAGCGCGCCAGCGCTAGCAGCCACGACAGCAGCCTCGCGCAGGCGTAAAGTTGTTTGGCTTGATTGCCGGGGCGGTCTTGCTCAAAATTCAGTACCCGCGGCCATAATTTCACCACATCCCCGGCGTACTCGTTGTGTCCTTGCTGTCACCGGAGGTTCCATGAACACCCCACTTCGCATTGGTTTGGCCGCAACGGCGGCATTGATTTTAAGCGCCCTGCCAACTTGGGCGGCGGATTTTACGGTTGAGACAGCTGTTTTGGATAACGGCCTCCAGGTCGTGGTGGTGCCCGACCACCGCGCCCCCTTGATTACCCAGGCAGTTTATTACAAAGCAGGCGCAGCGGACGAGCCTGCGGGCAAGGGCGGTTTGGCGCATTTCTTGGAGCACATGATGTTCCAAGGCACCTCCAATGTTCCCGGCGAAGATTACCGCAACACCATCGCCCGCCACGGCGGCGAAGAAAATGCCTTCACCGCCCAGGACATGACCGGCTACTGGCAGACCGTCGCCGTGGAAGCCATGGAAATTGTCATGGAATTGGAATCCGACCGCATGGCCAATTTGCGGATTCTGCCAGAGGAGTTTGAATCCGAACGGCAGGTCATCAAAGAAGAACGCCGCAGCCGATACGAAAGCGACCCACGTGGGCCGTTTTCCGAACACATGTCGGCGGCGGTGTTCATGGCCCATCCGTACCGGCTGCCGGTCATCGGCTGGATGCATGAAATAGAATCTCACACGGTCCAAGACGCCATCGATTGGTACGATAAATACTATGTGCCCAACAACGCGATCTTGGTCATTTCCGGGGACACCATCCTTGCCGAAGTGCTGCCGCTGGCGGAAAAATATTACGGGGTGATCCCGCGCGGTGCCGACGTCGTGCGATCGCGCCCACAAGAACCTCCACAGTTGGCCGAACGCCGGGTCATTTTGTACGACGAACGGGTGCGGGAACCGAGCTTCAGCCGATCCTATGTCACCAATAGCCGCACGACTCGGGATGGGCTGGCGCCCGCCTTATCTCTGCTTTCACAAATTTTGTCAGGTTCCACCGGTCGCCTGTATCAGGCTTTGGTGGTGGACCAGGGGATCGCCACCTCCGCCGGCGCATTTTACAGCGGCGGCACCATGGACCAGACCCAATTCGGCATGTGGATTGCGCCGGCACGGGGTGCTGACCTTGTCGCCATGGAGGCGGCACTGGACGTAGAAATTGCCCGGGTTGTGGCCGACGGTATTACCCAAGAGGAGCTGGATTTAGCCCGCAACGGCACGCTTTCCGGTCTGGTCTTCAGCCGGGATTCGGTGACCCGTCTTGGTCGCCGGGTCGGCGCGGGATTGGCTGTTGGATTAACTATCGAAGAAATTGTTGGCTGGTCCGATGAACTTTCTGCCGTCACCGTGGCCGATGTCAACGCCGCCGTCGCCACGGTGTTCAACCGTGCGCATTCTGCCACCGGTCTCATGTTGCCCCCACCAGACAAAGAATAATGGGTATCCCAATGACCAACGCATTCCGTTTCGTCACAACCTTTGCCATCGGTCTGATCTGGTTCGGTGCCCCCGCTCAGGCGGCGGATATCCAGCGCATCATCTCCCCTGGGGGCATCGAAATTTGGTACGTCCAGGAACCATCGCTGCCGATCATCGCGGTGGAACTTGCGTTTGAGAACGCCGGCAATTCCAGTCTGCCGGAGGGCAAACAGGGCCTCGCCAACATGATTTCCACCCTGTTGGACGAAGGTGCAGGGGACTTGGAATCCTTGGCTTTTCAGCGACGCATGGATGAGTTGTCGATCTCACTGCGGTCCTCGGACAATGCCGATACTTTCCGGATCAGGTTGCGTACCCTGTCAGACAATCGCGACGGCGCGTTTGAAATGCTGGGTCTGGCGCTCACCGCACCGCGGTTTGATGCCGACCCGGTGGAACGCATGCGCGCTGGGATTTTGTCCGACCTCAATCGCCGTATAAATGACCCGGATTATTTGCTGGGCGTGGCGTGGCTTGAAACCGCCTATCCCGGGCACGTCTATGGGCGGCCGTCCCGGGGCAC